>FXBF010000139.1_pt1 | contig 21801 bp, 22 predicted proteins | sample 5335321 | NCBI WGS metagenome assembly FXBF01 (sample SAMEA103928391, study PRJEB20085) | sediment metagenome | isolation source: sediment
TGCGCTTTCTCCCAACGGTTTCCTTTTGCCGGATCTAAGCGACCCAGCTGCGGTGGCTGCAGATCAGGTGGCATTGGCAGCAGTGGCCGCAGACCCGAACTGCTTTGCTTTCAATGAGCTGGAAACCGGCGGTTTCACGCCGCAGTTTGGCGGCGCCGTGAGCGATGCTTCCATTACCGGCGGTTTCAAAGGAGAGCTGGCAAACGGCCTGCTTTATGACATGAGTGCTTCCTATGGCCGCAACGCGGTGGATTTCAAAATCAGCAATACAGTGAACGGAAATCTCGCGTCATTGCAGCTCGACACGCCGAGAGATTTCAGACCTGGCAGCTACATTCAAAGTGAGCGAAACGCCAACATCGACATCTCCTACCCGGTGGATATTGCAGCATTTGCGTCTCCGCTCAATGTTGCCGGCGGCGTGGAATACCGCGTGGAACAATTCGAGATCAAGAATGGCGACAAAAATTCATTTTTCATCGACCAGGACCTCGCGGAACAGGGGTTCGGCATCGGCTCTAACGGCTTCCCCGGATTCAAGCCCGAGGATTCCAGCGTAAATTCTCGTACAAATTTCGCGGCATACATCGACCTCGAAGCCGACGTTACCGACAACTTGTTGTTGGGCGCAGCAGTGCGATTTGAGGACTTCAGTGATTTTGGTACGACGACGAATGCCAAACTCGCGGGCCGTCTGCAAATCACCGACGCGTTCGCACTACGTGCGTCGGCAAGCACCGGGTTTCGTGCGCCGACCGTTGGTCAGGCGAATGTGCGTAACGTAACGACGTCCTTTGCCGCTGGGCGGCTCGTAGACGAGGCCACCTTGCCGCCGACTAACCCGATCTCGGTTCAGAAGGGCGGTAAACCCCTGCAGCCTGAGGAGTCGGTTAATCTGGCAGTAGGCGCGATTCTGAGTATCGGCAATCTGGACCTCACGATCGACTATTTCAATGTCAACGTCGAAGACCGTATCAGCACGACCAGCACGCTACCCCTGACGCAGCAAGATATTGACGATTTGTTGGCTCAGGGCGTGACGGATGCGAGCAGCTTCTTCGGTGTGAAGTTCTTCACCAACGACTTTGAAACGACCACGCAAGGTATCGACCTGGTTGCCACGTTGCCCATCGGAGACAACACGGAATTAACGTTCAGTGGCAACTGGACGGATACTCAGGTTGATAAGTTCAACCCCGACATTGTTTCGGATGCGCGTGTCAGGCAACTGGAGGACGGCGTGCCGGACATCCGTTGGGTGCTGATGGGAACGTATCAACTGAACGATTGGCGCGGCCTTTTGCGTGTGAATTACTATGGCGACTACTTCGAGGACCATGTTGACTCCGCGGCTTTTCCGATCGAGGCCGGCGCGGAGGTGACGCTAGACGCGGAGATTGGGTATACCTTTAACGACAGCCTGTCGATTGTTTTGGGGGCCCAGAATCTGCTGAACGAATTTCCCGATCTCAATCCCTGGGGCCCATCCATCGTTGGAGCGAAGTACCCGGTCACAGCACCGATGGGCTTTAATGGAGCTTTCTACTACGTGAGAGCAAGCTGGAATGTTTTCTGAATCAGCCTGCAAAACCTGAATCAGAGGGGCGCTTTCGGCGCCCCTTTTTTTTGTAAGATCTTTCCGGATGAACATCATTCTGCTCGGGCACGACGATATCGCCAGCAAGATCGCACTCCGGCTGATCGTCGGCGGGCTGCCGGAACACCACTACAAGCTCTTCCTGTCCGGCCCCCTGTCTGCGGGCAGCAAGCCGCTGCCGGAACCCCTGGCCAGACTCGGCCAGCTCGACAAGCTCTTTTTTGATTCGCTCCCCTGGGACATTGACTGCGAGCCGAAGGAGCTGCCTGCGCCGAATTCCGCCGATGGCATGGCAGCGCTACGAGCATGCGACCCCGACTTGTTCTTATCAGTGCGGTACCGGCGAATCCTTAAATCTGCTGCTATCGAGATACCACGCCATGGTGTATTGAATCTGCATTCCGGATTATTGCCGGAATATAAAGGCGTCATGGTGACGATCCGGGCAATGCTGAATGGCGAAGAAGAAATCGGCTGTACGTTGTACACTATTGTCGATGGGACGATCGATAGCGGGCCGATCATCGGTCTGTCCAGAACTCCCGTTCGAACAGACCGGTCCTACCTCGCCAATGTACTGGAGCTTTACCCGGATGGCTGTCGCATGATGGTCGGTGCCGTAAGGAAGATTTCGGCAGGTGAGACACTGGAAACGTCTCCGCAGACCGGTGAGGGTCATTACTACTCTATGCCGCAATTGCATGATCTGGAACGCTTTACGGCCATGGGCCTGCGGCTGGCGGATGCCAATGATGTCGACGATTTTCTCGATCGGCACGATGTGATCTGAACTGTTCGGCAAGCTGAATCGCTATCTCAGACGTCTACCACGAAAAGCGTGATTGCAGGCTTACCTGCCGGCGCGGGGCTGGCGTTCCGGGAAACTCTTCGAAATTACTGTTCGTAACATTATCGATGACCAAGTCCAGTCGAAAACTTTGTGCTACGCCGAATTGCCACCCAATGGACGCTGATGCAATAAACGCCTCATCGTTTCCGGTGCGCAGCGAATTCTTCTCCTGTTTGCGCAACTCGCCATCGACCCGGAACTCCAGGTTATCGCTTGCGTGATAGATCAACCCAGTTGTCAGACGATGCTTTGCAAAATTGAGAGCATAAAAGCTTGCGTCCACGGCCGCTGTACCATAGTCCGCGTCCTTGTTCAGATATACGTAGCCGGAATTCCAAAAAACATTCGACCAGCGACGGGCCCAAAGCAGCTCGATACCAACCACATCAAGGTCCACCGCATTGGCCTGTCGCGCGAATGGTGCTCCGCTCAGGAAGGTCCAGTCCACTAGCCTTTTGTCCTTTCGGACAAACACGGTGGCGCTGCCTTTTGAGACCCGAGTCTCTCGTATCACCGCGAACCCCAGTGAATTAGCCCGTTCACGTCCGAGATCCGGGTTGCCACCGAACAGACCCGACGGGCGGGAGTTCAATACTGTGTAGCCCGGGACCTGCGAAGATGCCGAGTACTCGATCTGATAAATGTTTGTTCCGCCAGCGACGAATTGTTCAAAGGATAAGCCGATGAGGGGCAACAAGGCGTCGCTATCACGATTCGACCAATCTGCTGTGGCGCCGAGTCGCAGCCGCACAAGATGGCCGCTGCCAGTAGTCCAGATCCTTGTCGGCACCACGCTGAACGTAGTGTAACTGCGCGAATAGAATCGGCCATTGGTCAAATCTGTTGACCGCACCAACTCATCACCGGTTATCTGGCCTCCGTAACGCCACCGCCAGGCGCCGAGATACAGGGCGCCCTGGAGGCCAACGGCATAGGTTTTTGTTTCATGCTCAAATGACCCCGGTGTCCCGGACTCAATCGTCGTTCGATCGAAATCGTAGTCGTCTATTAGCTGTCGATAAATCGCGCCAAGCTCCCACCAGGTGTCACTCGAGTAGTTTCGGAGATGATTAATGATGAGCAGTTTGGTCTTCGTATGATCGGTTTCCGCCAGCGACGAAAAACCGGTATACGCGCCTGGCCATCCATAGAACTTGTCTTGATAGGCCAATACCATGTCCGTCTGACTGTCTGCATTGCGATGTTGTGCGCGAGCAAAAAAACGCTCGAAGTCGTAATCGCCATTCGGAACGCTACCATCGCCCTGCGCACCCGAATAAGAGAATTCGATGCCGGTCACAGATTGGCCCGAATCACGAAGGACCTGACCAACACTCAGTCTGCCAAGCAACAGGTCATCGCTGCCAACGCCAAGCGTCAACTCGCGGTGATCGGTCAACTCTGCGAGTTTGTAGTTGATTGTCGCAATTGCAGAATTGAAGCCGTGAATTGAGTTGTCGATGCCGGTGAGAATCTCGGGCGCAGACATTGCGCCGGGATCGATCGGCAGGTCGGCAAAATAGTGACCGGTTTGCGGGTCAAACATAGTAACTGCACCGACCTTGAACCCCGTATTCTCGAACAAGCCGCCACGAACAGATATGTCAGCCTGGCTTTCTGCCAGCCCTCTGGACTGGAGATCCAGTTGAGGATCGTAGCGGAGCAAGGTCGCCACCGAATCGTAAGTGCTGGCTGGGAACTCGTTTGCTACGCGGCGGCCGACGACGGTAATCATAGACAATTCGTCATCTCGTTCTTCGTCTGCGTCCTGCTCCTGGCCATAGGAAACAGCAACGACCAACAACAGGAGGCAGCAAATTCCTGCGATGTACGGCGTGTTTTTATTGATCATTTTCTAAGCCGGTTTTCCGAAACAAACAAATCGGTTGCCTGAGCCAGATAATTGGACCGGCCAAATGTGTTGAGGTTGATTGTCATTATAATCACGCAGTTACATTCGCAGGTATCAATTTTTTTGTTAGTCGCCCAGACGGTGATTCAAGCGCTGACCGCGACACCCTAGTGCCATGTGAGAAATACTGATACTTTGGGAATCTACGGTCCGACTATTGCGTGGCGAAACCATGATCGATTTGTATTACTGGCCCACGCCGAATGGCAAGAAAGCATCGATCATGCTCGAGGAATGCGGTCTTTCCTATAACACTATCCCCGTCAATATCGGGCGGGGCGATCAGTTCTCTGCGGAGTTCCTGGCTGTTAGCCCGAACAACCGAATTCCAGCCATTGTCGATCATGATGCCTCGATTTCTCTGTTCGAATCCGGGGCAATTCTTGCTTACCTTGCAGAAAAAACGGGCATGTTCATACCGGAGGAACTTCAAGCGCGTTACGAGGTAATGCAATGGTTGTTCTGGCAAATGGGAAATCTCGGGCCGATGGCGGGACAACTCAGCCACTTCGTCAACTATGCGCCTCAACCCGTGCCGTACGCGCACGAAAGATATGAGAAAGAGTACGACAGGCTGCTCGGCGTCATGAATACGCGCCTCGAGGACCGGAAGTATCTCGCCGGCGACTACTCGATAGCAGACATCGCCTCGTTTCCCTGGGTTATGTCGTACAAACGCCTCGGTGCCGATCTCGACAAATTTGGAAATCTGAGACGCTGGTTCGATGCGATCAAATCGAGGCCGGCCGTGCAGCGCGGCGCGGACCTTGGGAGCGACTGGGATACGCCAGTACTTACAGACGATGAAGCAAGGAAAGTGCTGTTTGGACAAACGGCTGCGTCGATCTCCGCCTTGGCAGAAAAAAAATAGTTGGCGCCTGTCCTGACGGGCAACAAGGAACGCAAAAGTGAAATTTTATGATTGCACATCGGCCCCGAGTCCGCGGCGGGTCCGAATATTCCTGGCGGAAAAAAGCATTGAGGTCCAGTCGGTTCAGGTAGATCTTTCCGGCGGCGAACACCTTGGTGCCGCATTCAAGAAAATTAATCCCGACTGCACAGTACCAGTGCTCGAGCTGGACGATGGCACTCGATTGACTGAAGTATTTGCGATCTGTCAGTACCTGGAGGAAGTCCATCCGGACCCGGCATTGATGGGCAGCAGCACAACCGAGCGCGCACTCGTGACGATGTGGAACACGAAGGTCGAGCATCAGGGACTGGCTGCAATGGCAGAGAACCTACGAAATCGTGCGAAAGGCATGAAAGGACGTGCATTGACCGGCCCGGATGATTTTGAACAAATTCCCGAGCTCATCGATCGTGGCCGACGACGCTTCGAGATATTCATGGACAGGATGGATCACCAATTGAAAGACTGCGAGTTCGTCGTCAGTGATGCGTTTACTATCGCGGATATTTCGCTATTGGTCGCTATAGATTTTGCGGCGTGGTCGAAAATCTCGATTGAAGAGGAGATGGTCAATCTTAGCCGGTGGTATGACCTTGTATCACAGCGACCGAGCGCTCGAGTCTGATGTCTCAGGTGACTGATTTCTCCCGTTTTGCAGCGACCTGAAACCCAGATAAAGGAGCAGCGCGAGCTTCAGTAGCTCGAGAACCGAGTAGGTTCCATGCAGCATGGATGGTGCCGGTTCGACACCAGCTACTATTTGCTGCGATCTTGCTGCAAGCTGGGGCAGAAGCCAAGCCGATTGCGCGAGGAGAATCAGAATCAATGTCGAACACTGGATCCATAGTTCTCTTGCCCTGCCGGACACACGGACAACGATCAACAATATGAGTAAAGCGATGAATTCTGCTTTGTTGAGCGCCGCAAAAACCACGCGGCCGATATCGAGCGCCACGGGCCGGGTGATCAAAGGGGCCGTAAACCTGACCGGCGTCGCCAATAAGGAGACTCCGGCCGTCATGCCAAACCAGATGAAACAGACATAGGCCGGATTTTTGAGTGCCCGAGACAGCTCTTTCCAATACCGCGTAATCAAGCGAAAATACCCCGAGAGTCCACGACCTCGAACGATATGACTTCGTCCAAAGAATCACAACTGGCGCCCGCCGTGCTCATGATCAGGCCGGCGCGCTTCGAGAGCAACCCGGAGACGGCCGAATCCAACAGGTTTCAGGGCAAATCCGGTGCTTCGCCGGAGGAACAGCACGCAGCCGCGCTCGAAGAGTTTGAAGCGCTTGCGGTGGTGCTCGAGGGCTGCGGCATCAAGGTTTTGAGATTCGACGATACGCCGGAGCCGCACACGCCGGACGCGATATTTCCGAACAACTGGGTCAGTTTTCACGGCGACGGAACGGTGGTTCTGTACCCGATGGAAGCACCGAGCCGGCGGCGGGAGCGACGCCAGGACATTATTGAGTCACTTGTTTCGGACTACGGTTATGTCGTAAGACAAGTCATCGATCTTTCTCATCATGAGCGGGCAGGCCATTTTCTCGAAGGCACCGGTAGCATGGTTTTGGATCGAGCGAACCGAATCGCCTATGCGTGTTTGTCTACGCGGACCCATCTGGATCCGCTCGGTGAGTTTGCGCAGCGCATGGATTACGACATCGTCGCGTTCGATGCGACAGACAGGGCCGGTACGCCGATCTATCACACAAATGTACTGATGAATATCGGCGACAAGATCGCCATTGTCTGCGACGAAGCGATTTCAAAAGCCGATCAGCGAACGGCGGTATTGGATCAACTGGCACAGACAGGACATAAGGTTGTGTCGATCAGCTACGAACAGTTAGAGTCGTTTGACGGCAACATGCTGGAGCTGAAGTCCGAGTCGCATGGTCGGGTAGTCGCAATGTCCGGCACGGCGCGTCAATCGCTTACTGATTCGCAACGCGAGATCATCGAGAAGAATGCCACGATTGTGAGCGCAGCAATCGATAATATTGAAAGATCTGCTGGTGGCAGCGTTCGTTGCATGCTTGCAGAGGTACATCTGCCGTCGGCTGAATGCAGCCAATGATGATCGGAGCGGCATCTTTCAAGTTGATAAATCGCCCCTATTTCATGAGATTACTAACGTTTGAGGCAAATCAGGAGAGTCCGTCAGAACCAGGAATTGAGTTAGCGTAATTATGTAATCGACAACGGGACCGGGCCGTGCGACCGGCCCTGTTTTTTTTCGTTGCTACAGTGACCTTGTTGGGCCACTAGAGCGGGGGTTCGAATTAGTGATTAGTAAACAGGACAGGATTCTCATGTGCCCGCCGAAGTACTTTTCGGTGGAATATGTCATCAATCCGTGGATGGCGGGAACCGAAGGCGCACCGAACCTGGAGCTTGCGCACAGGCAGTGGGAGACTTTGCGGGATTCTCTCGGTGAAGTCGCCGACATCGTGCTCATGGAGCCACAACCGGATCTGCCGGACCTCGTATTTACAGCGAATGCAGGCGCCGTCTACGGCAGCAGAGCGATCGCAAGTCATTTCATGCCGCATGAGCGCCGCCCCGAAGAGCCGCACCTCAAGAGCTGGTTTCGCGATAATGGCTTTGAGCTATTGGACCTGGATGAAAAAATCGGTTTTGAGGGTGCGGGCGACTGCTTGTTGGACCGTGGTGGACGGTGGTTATGGACCGGTTACGGTTTTCGCACTGAGATCGAGGCACATGCCGAGATCGAAAAGTTTTTTGACGTGGAAGTTGTTTCCATCAAACTCACAGATTCGAGGTTCTACCACATCGATACCTGTTTCTGTCCTTTGGCGGGTGGTTTCCTGATGTATCATCCGCCGGCGTTCGACTTCGATTCACGCATGGCGATCGAGAGCCGCATTCCTTCACACAAACGAATCGTCGTTGACACTGAAGACGCCGGCAATTTTGCCTGCAATGCCGTCAACGTCGGCGCCATGATCTATCTGAACAAGGCGTCTGAGCCGCTCAAGTCTCGACTGATGATTGCAGGTTTCAAAGTCAATGAAATCGATCTGTCCGAATTTCTCAAAGCAGGCGGCTCGGCCAAATGCCTGACCTTGAAGCTCACGGAGCCCGTGTTTTCCTGATTCTGCATTTTTTCGCGCTAGAATAGGAGGACGTTCGAACAAGAATAAGACAACATGCCCGTAACGCCGCACCAATACAGCATCAGGCTGAAGAATCCCGGCGCCCATCTCTTCGAGGTTCGATTGTTTGTTGCTAATCCCGATCCTGCCGGGCAGCTATTTTCGATCCCCGCCTGGATTCCAGGGAGCTACATGATCCGGGACTACGCGAAGCACGTCGTGTCTATTCGGGCCGAAGCCGATGACCTGGACATCGAGCTGGTAAAAGTCGATAAGAGCAGCTGGCAGGCCGGGGCATGTGAGTCGCCGATTACCCTGATCGCCGAAATTCACGCAAACGAGCAAAACGTCCGTGGTGCCCACCTGGACACCACACACGCTTTCTTCAACGGGCCATGCGTATTTCCGGCCGTCGTCGGCCAGGAAAGCCATGCATGCGAACTGGATATTCAACGTCCTGCCAATGGTCTTGGCAGCGATTGGCGGGTTGTTACGTCGCTGCGGGCGAAAGATGCAAGCAAATACGGATTCGGTACCTATACGTCCGAAAACTACGCAGAACTAATCGATCATCCGGTGGAAATCGGCAATCTCGCCATCGGCGAATTCGAGGTGACCGGGATCCCGCACACAATCGCCATTCGTGGTCGAACACGGGTCGATATGGGCCGCGTATGCCATGACCTCAACACTGTCTGTGAACAACATATGCGTTTAATGGGCGCGCCGAAGGATCTCGATCGTTATGTCTTCTTGCTCACGGCGCACGGTGAAGGTTACGGTGGGCTCGAACACCGCTGGTCCTCGAGTCTTATTTGTGCGCGGGACGACCTTCCCAGGAAGGGTGATTTAGGCGTCGATAAGCAATACCGAAAATTCCTCGGGCTCTGCAGCCACGAGTATTTTCACCTCTGGAACGTCAAGCGAATGAAGCCGGAGGTATTCACGCCATACGACCTCAGCACGGAATTGTACACGGGCTTGCTATGGGTGTTCGAGGGAATTACGTCTTATTACGATGACCTGGCGCTGGCCCGGTCCGGGTTAATCTCTACTGAAAGTTACCTGGAGACGCTCGCCAAGACGATAACGCGAGTAATTCGCACCCGCGGGAGATTCAAACAGAGCATCGAAGAGTCGAGCTTCGATGCATGGATAAAATTTTACAAGAAGGACGCGAATTCCAGTAACGCGACCGTAAGCTATTACACAAAAGGATCACTGATCGCGTTGGCGCTCGATTTATTGTTGCGCCTCGAATCGAACGGCAAGTGCTCTCTCGATACAGTGATGCGCGAATGCTGGAAGCAATATGGCGAATCAGGAGCGGGTATGCCCGAGCGAGGGCTCGAGTCAGTGGCATCCAGGCTTTCGGGTACAGACTTGAGCGACTTCTTCATCCGTTACGTTCGCGGTACCCACGAACTGCCGCTAGAGCAATTGCTTGGCAAATTCGGCGTAAAGCTCTGTTTGCGCCCGGCAGCGGGCCTGCGAGATACGGGAGGGAAACCCGCGAAGCCCGGCCGAAAACTACCCTCGTGGCTGGGTGCAACCCTGGTCAATCGTAGTGGCTGTGACATCTTTAGCGTCGTCCACGCGGGTAGTCCTGCGGAACAGGCCGGAATAGCCGCTGCTGATGAGGCAATAGCGATTGATGGCTTGAAAGTCACTGCGTCGAATATTGACAGCCGACTCAAGGGATACCACGCAGGCGATACGGCGCAAGTTACCGTATTTCGCGGTGACGAATTACTCAGGTTTATGGTCCGGCTGGAAGAGCCGCCAGCCGACACCTGTTATCTGGAGCTTATTGCCGAGACGGACAAGAGCGCCGAGCAAAGAAGAACTGCGTGGTTATCCGGCGGCTAATCCGTTAAGCCATCGTCATTGGAATCGTTCGAATCGTTGGAAACGAATCCCTCGATTCGTCGATACAGGAAATACGAATAGACCACCGGTATTAGCACGAGGCCGACGGCCACGCCGACAGTCCACGTAAGCGGCAGTCGAAAAAGTGCGCCAATCCAGATGATCACTCCGCTTAGCACGAACAGCCGACCGCCGATGCGATGCGTTCGATTCCACACTTCATCATTGGCAAGTGTCCATGGCGTTCGAATACCGATAAAGAAATTTTTCCTGACTTTGCCCAGGTAGTTGCCGATTATCACGAATAAGAGCCCTGTTCCCGCAATAATCATTTCATTGATGCGGACATTCAGACCACGTGCCTCCAACAGAACCAGAACCGCAACGATAGACATGAACCCGACAAGCGTTACCTGAAGCACACCGATGACATCGGAAAATTTATCGGTTCGAAATCCCTTCGGAGAAATGACAGGGATTAATTTCATGATGACGTAAGTTATCAAGGCCATAGCCGGCATGATAAGGACGCCACCTGGCTTCTTCATGTAACCGTCGACCTCACCACTGGCATTCCAATGAGTCGGAATTTGCTCAGGCAGGCTCGGGTACAACACGGCAGCCACGATGAATGCCGTAGCGACAAAAACCAAGCTGATGATGTCGGCGCGAATCTTGTTCATTTGCGGGTACTCCGGTCTTCGTCAGTGTCCGAATGATTAGTTGGCGAGAAAATATCGAGCAACATAGCTGCTGCCTCCTGAAGCACGGTCGTGTTCAGCGAATAAACAATGTGCTGACCACGCCGCTCCGTGCGGACGAGGTTGGCCGCTTTGAGGATATTGAAGTGGTGTGACAACGAGGCACGCGATATCGGAAAATTCCCAGCCAAAGCGCCGGCCGTCTGTGAGCCTGACTGCAGGGCTTTAAGAATTCCCCGGCGTGTTGGATCTGCCAGGGCTTTGAAAACCGGCTGTTGTTCAGACATTTGTATATTTAGACAAATATCTAAATATTTGTCAAGGAGCCAGCTCCCAGGTTTTTCAGCAACTTGGCGCGGGACTTCGTCTTGGCTATTGTGAGCAACTTGAAGTCTCTTTTTGGCAATCCCCGCGTACGTCTGTTTGCCGGCGCCGTTTTGATCAGCTTTTCGCCGGTGCTTGTCAAACTCGTCAGCGTGTCACCCACAACGAGTGGTTTCTATCGTTTGGTTCTGGGCGGGATCGCGCTTGCGTTGTTCCTGTTGCTGACGGGCCGAAAGTTATCCTTCAGCAAGAGTGCCTGGATCGCGTTGACAGGGTCTGCGGTTTTCTTCGCATTGGACCTGTGGTTCTGGCATCGAAGCATCATTTATGTCGGTCCAGGTCTGGCGACTCTGCTTGCGAATTTCCAGGTTTTCTTCATGACCGCTGCCGGTGTGATACTGCTCCATCAACGACCGAGCGGAATGCAACTTCTCGCCATTCCGCTCGCAATGATCGGTCTCGCGATGATCATCGGACTCGATTGGCAGGGACTGCAGCAGGATTATCGAATCGGCGTCATATTCGGTCTGCTGACAGCCGTCTGCTACGCCGGATATCTTTTGACAATGCGGCAGGCGTGCACGGGCTCCCCTCACGCGGTTCCCTCTCGGGAGATCGCAGTGTTGTCGCTGATTGGGGCGTCGATTCTCGGCGTGGCAGCTGTTGCCGAGGGAGAGTCGCTGGCTATCCCGAATATTAACGATGCGATCTGGCTGGCGTCTTATGGAATATTCGTGCACGCCGTCGGTCTGATGTTCATCGCAAGTAGTCTTGCAAAGGTATCGACGGCAGAAGTTGGCATAGCGCTTTTGCTGCAGCCTTCCTTGAGCTTTACCTGGGATATCTTATTCTTCGATCGGCCGCTGACAGTGCTTGAAGGCATTGGTGCGGCGATCGCGTTGACGGCAATATATCTCGGTTCACGTCAGCCCTCACATCAAACGTAAGGCGCCTTCAAGCACTTCAATCTCAAAATTCGTTTGCAAAGGCTGCACCTCACCATCGAGATGCGAGGGTACCGGCGCGGCGGCGGCAATCTCACACCGCGTAATCCGCGAGTGTGTGATTTCGGGCTGATCGATATGCGTTCCCTGCATCAGCTTTGGCAGCAATGCCATGATCCGTAGTCTGCTGACCTCTCCGGCAATTATGAGATCGAGTTCGCCATCGTCGTTTCTAGCCATCGGCGCAATGTGGAATATCCCGCCAACCCAGGCGCCGTTGCTGACATTGGCGAGCGTGATTGGTCCTTCGACTGTCTGGCCTGAGAATTTTATCGTTACATGGGGTGTCGTGACCCCATCCGTCATCCCTTTGAATACTGCGGCGAGGTAAACGAGGTCGCCAATCCGCCACTGAATATCGCGCGCGATTCTGTTTACTTTGGCGTCGAATCCAATACCGGCGCCATTTGCGAAAAAGCGATCGTTCATGCGGCCCGCGTCAATCGGACGTGCGGGTGTGTTGTTTCGCAGCCTGCCGGCAATCTCCCTTGTTGCATCTTCCCAGTCAACTGGTATGGAACACGCTTTGGCGAAGTCATTTCCCGTTCCAATTGGAATAACGCCGAGTTCTACGGCTCGACCGGACCGGAGAATGCCGTTGACAACTTCGTGAATGCTGCCGTCGCCGCCAGCGACCAGTATTTTTTCTGCACCGGCCGATGCGGCACCGAAAACCTTCGTTTCAAGATCACCGACCGATTCACTTCTTACGAGTACGTGAACCAGGCCGACGGAATCAAGCAAGCGGGAAACTTCCGGAATAGTTCGGCCAGCCCGTCCCCGACCGGCAACCGGATTGAAAAATAGAGGAATGGGCTTGCTGTTCATTGACCATTTGTCGCCCAATGTTAGCCTGGATGTTTCATCAGTTTGCCGCGCTCCCGCTTAGTCTTTAGTTGTCTGATGAGTTTTCTGAGTGAGTGGAATAACAATGTCTATTGCCCAGCGAAGAAAACTCATCAGACAACTAAATCAGCTCGTCCACTGCAACTGATGAAACATCCGGGCAGCGCATGACGGATGCTACAATGCCGGGCAGCACTTGTACAAAACCGGCACAGTCCCGCTCATGCTAGAGCTTGGCATCAAATTTCTTCTCAGTTACTTCATCGGATCGATCATGGGGTCGATTGCGATCGGAAAATTGCGCGGCGGTGTCGACATCCGCACGATGGGCAGCGGTAACGCCGGTGGAACAAATGCCTTACGCACGCAGGGATGGCTGTTTGCAGTCGGTGTGATCGTTATAGATATCGGTAAAGGCGTCGTCGCGACGGGCATCATACCGGGGATAGTGTTGCCAATTGTGGGTAACGACCCGGAAATCTCGCGCACCTGGCTGACCATTAGCTGCGCCGCCGCGTCCGTAGTCGGCCACGTCTGGCCAATGTGGCATAACTTCCGCGGCGGCAAGGGCGCTGCGACGATTGTGGGCACTCTGATCATTCTGGCGCCCGGTCTCATCGTTCCCGTTGTCCTGACGTGGGCATGGGTCCTGGTCCTTTCTGGATACGTCGGGCTCGCGACGATGATCGCGGGCGTGTCAGCACCAGTTTATCTGGCAGTGACGCGTCTGCCGTCAGATCAGCCGCTATTTATCTACTCTGCTGCACTCGCGGTGTACATGATATTTACTCATCGCTCGAACGTACGGCGCATGATGGACGGTACAGAAGCAAGAAACCCACAACTGATGTTATTTCGCCGTCGAAGTCAGTAGCGAATATGAACATGCTGGACGCCGAGACTATTCGAGAGCCGATTTCCCGCCTGCCCGGTGCGCGCCTGGAAATCCTAGAAGTCTTTGCAGAAATCGAATCGACCAACAGCTATCTGCTGGATCGACCCGCACCGCCGCCGGGTCGGTTTCGGGTGGCACTGGCCGACTACCAGACCGCGGGCCGTGGACGTATGGACCGAACCTGGCAATCGCCGCCCTCATCCGGGCTGTGCCTGTCGATTGCCTACACGTTCCCGCAAGATCCGCCCAATCTGCCGGCGCTTACGCTGGCGCTTGGCATCGGCGTCGTCGAAGCGCTTCGGCGGCTCGGCATCGATGGAATCAGCCTGAAGTGGCCGAATGACATTATCGCCCACGGTGGAAAACTCGGCGGCATCCTGACTGAAGCACGCCATGGCACGAGTGAAGGCGTCACAGTTGTCGCCGGCATCGGACTGAATGTCGATTTGCCGGATGCGATGCAGGCCCTGGACCGGCCGCCACTGACAAACAAGATTGTGGATCTGAAAGCTTGCATGAACAGACCTCCCTCACGGGAAAAATTATCGGTCGCCGTCATTGAGAGTCTTTTCGACTGCATAATGCGATTCGGGTCAGACGGATTCGCACCGTTTCACGTCGATTGGCAGAAATACGACTGGCTTTACGGCAAGCAGATCATCGTTGACAAGCCCGATGGTCACTGTTCAGGTATTGCAGACGGTGTTGATGACGATGGCGCGCTGATCATTCGAACGGCCGAGGATCGGCGACGCGTAATTAACGGAACCATAACGCTCGCAGACGATCGGGACGATGGCGCATGAGCGACACCCGCGCGTTGTTGTTTGACGTCGGCAACACACGTTTGAAATGGGGCCTGCTCGAAAAGGGCCAAATTCGCCGCACGGGCAGTGTTACGCATTCCAGGATTCACGATTCCGGATTCGCATCACTGACCACACGTCTGCCCCGACGTGTCGACCGGGTCATTGCAAGCAATGTTGCGGGTGCCAGTTTTGCTACACGCTTGTCAGGCGTGATCGGCATCCATAGTGCTTGCGATATTCACTTCGTGCGTTGCGAAAAAAGGGCATTTGGACTGACTAATAGCTACAAACAACCGCGGCGAATGGGCGTGGACCGGTGGGTGGCCATGATCGGTGCAAGGTCCGAGTTTCGTGGGGGACTCTGCATCGTTGATGCGGGGACCGCCGTGACGATCGATGCGATAGACAAAAATGGCATTCACCTGGGAGGGCAGATCATTCCGGGACTTGCGCTAATGGGCAATGTACTGAGTTTGGAGGCTAGTGATATCTCTGCTGTAAAACGTACACCCCGGGTTCCGGGGGCAGGCATGGCCGTGTTCGCAAGTAGTACTGAAGGCGCGGTGCAAAGTGGTGCTGTCAATGCAATCTGCGGGGCAATCGACCGAGCAGCGAAAGTGCTTCGGTCGGAGGGTTACCGTACCAAAATCGTCTTGACCGGTGGGGACGCGTCGCGCATTCTAAAGCAGCTTGGCGACAAGGTATTGCACCGACCGAACCTGGTGCTCCAGGGACTCGCGTTCATGGTACAAAGCGACACATGAAGAACCTGTTACTACTGCTGCTATTGGCAAATATCCTTTACTTCATTTGGGGGCTATTCGTTGATAAACCGGTAGAGATCGGTGTAGCAGTCGTCAATGAATCGGATCTGGGACCGCCGCTGGATATTTCCAAGACAAAAATTGCCGAAGCGGCGGCCAGTGTCGGTGCCGTTCTCGGCGCAGGTAAGCCCTCCGATCTTGCCGCTGTGGTCGGGCGTTCGTGTGTGACTCTCGGCCCGTTTACTACGGCGACACTCGCGAACGGCGCTCTTGCCGATTATCGAGATCAAGGCATGCGTGCGGCCCTTCGGACGACTCAGGGGCAAATATTCGTCGGTCACTGGGTACAAATTCGCGATATCGAGAATCGCAGAGCCGGTAACGCCATGCTAAGCAAGCTGAAGGAAGGCGGGCTCGGTGATGCATACCTCGTGGACACACACGATGAGGGACTGAAAATTTCCCTGGGGCTCTTCGGCGAAATGAGCCGGGCGGAGCGGGTTGAACTGCAGGCGAAATCGCTGGAGCTTCCAGCCGACATTACGCCGCGCACGCGGGAGGGCACTGTATTTTTTGTCGATATCGGCCTGCCACCTGGCAAGGGAGCCGGCAACATGATCGAAAAATATGGTGAGGACAGAGTCCTGCTAAGAGATGCGGCGACCTGCCCGCGTTCCGGATAACTCACCCCGACTGAATCCTTCCTGGCCTTGCCGCATCCGGCTCAAAAGAGAATAATGCGCGTCCTTCTGAACAACGCCGGTATAGCTCAGCTGGTAGAGCAGGGGTTTTGTAAACCTCAGGTCCGCGGTTCGAGTCCGTGTGCCGGCACCAAATACAAGAAGGGACCCTGAAGGGTCCCCTCTTGTATTTGGAAGGGCGTAAGACTCACGCGGAGTGGCGGAATTACAGTATGCCACTGACCCAATACGTCTTTGTTAACACCAACGAGATTGTGGTTCGAGTCCGTGTGCCGGCACCAAACAAAAACGGGCCCCGTGAAGGGGCCCGTTTCGTTTGGATCGACAAAGAACTCACGCGGAGTTGCCTGGTCACAGTACGCCACTGGCCGGATACGTTTCTATTATTGCCAACGAGGTTGTGGTTCGAGTTGACTCGGGCCGTCCATGGCCCTCGCCTTCGCTGCGCTCAGGTCGTTTCGCGGTCCAAATCGGCTGTCCTGCCGATTTGTCGTGTGCCGGCACCAAACAATACGGGCCTCGTGGAGAGGCCCGTTTTCATTTGATTCGTCATTACTGGAGCTGCTGATTGTGCGGCGGCCGGCGATGCGTCTGGCGGCGGAAAAAAACGGTCAGCCCGTACAGCGTGCACAGTGTTCCGGTCGCGAGGTAGTAGGGTGCCCCCGGAGCGCCCAGGCCGACATAGATTATTCCGGCATTAAACAGCGATCCAGCAACCACATATAGATAAGGCAGGCTCTCGTAAATCCGTTCTGGCAACCACATTGTCAACTCCCCGAGTATTCCGGGACCTCGAAGAAACAGAATATGTACGGGTAACAAGGAAGGGGCAGCCGATATGGTCACAAATTACAGGTAGTTAACGGAAAGTACGCCGAATTATGTGATCTGAATCACACTGGTCGGCGATTGAACAGCGCGCCATTAGAACTTCATCACCTAATCATCCTGTTTTATTCAGGTACTTGTGCGGACCAGGGGCGATCCTTTGTATGCGGCTTTGTGCCCATATCGATTGACAAGATTCTTATACAAGGAGACCTGTGATGCGTAAATGGGGAATTGTAGTGACGGCCTTTTATGCGTTGCTCGTAATCCTGCTGCTTAGCTACGGCATGGTCCTGTTTGCCGAAGTTGGAGGTACGATTGACTTCTCGTTTGAAAATCAAATGGAGGAAGTCCTCTTAATCGCGTTGATCCCCACCGCTGTCCTCGTGTGCGGGCAAATATTGCTTCTGTTCTTGTCTGTTGATACATCATGGCGACGCCTGAAGCCACAGCGGCATGCGAAAGTGACGGCGGGCTTGGTCGGTCTCATGGTCACCATTCTTGCCTTCGCCATCTTTTTTGCGATTGCAATGGCTCACTTGGGCGATAACCTCGATATCCCGATCCTGGACGAGATCGTTCCGGAGGGGTCGGAGCTGCTGGTATTTCTAATGACGATAGCTGTCATTTGGGGTTTCTGGGGCGTCGTGTTCTATACGTTCTCGAAACGTGTATCGAATGTCGTCGATTCGGCAGTGAGCTGGTTGATCAAGGGAAGCGTTCTCGAGCTGTTGATCGCGGTACCGTGTCACATCATCGTGAGACAGCGTGAATGGTGTTGTGCGCAATACGTCAGTGCCTATGGGATCGCAGCGGGCATCGCCATCATGCTGATGGCATTCGGGCCGAGTGCAGCGTTTCTGTACCAGAGAAAGCTGGCCGAATACAAGAATAGACCGTCCGAGGCAAACGCCCGATAGCGATTGAAGCATCGCAAAATTATATCTATGCTCTCTCGCCTGGTTATGATTAATAAATTTCGCGAGAGTGGTAAAAATGAGTATGCAGATCGCCGATAAGGCGTTACTAAAAACCCAGGCCTTTATCAATGGCGAATGGATTAACGCCGATAACGGTGAGACCTTACCCATCACGAACCCGGCCAACGGGGATGTCATAGCAGAAGTGGCCAAGTGTGGTACTGCAGAGACACGACGTGCGATCGAAGCAGCCGAAACCGCCATGGCCGACTGGCGCCGAAAATCTGCGAAAGAGCGGGCGGCCCTGATGCGCAAGTGGTTCAACCTGATGATGGAAGCTCAGGAAGATCTGGCGCAGATCCTGACAGCCGAGCAGGGCAAGCCGCTGGCCGAAGCGCGTGGGGAGATTGCGTACGGCGCAAATTACATCGAGTGGTTTTCCGAAGAAGCCAAGCGGGTCTACGGCGATACGATACCCGAGCCGACGAAGGACAAGCGTATTGTCTGCATCAAACAGCCGGTGGGTGTTGTCGCTTGCATTACACCCTGGAATTTTCCTAATGCGATGTTGACGCGCAAGATCGCGCCGGCGCTGGCCGTCGGCTGCACGGTCGTGTGTAAACCAGCGAACGCGACGCCGCTATCGGCGTATGCATTTGCCGAGCTTGCCGTGCGTGCAGGTATTCCCGCCGGGGTAATAAACATCGTCACAGGCCGTACGTCAGAAATCGGTGAGGAGTTGACCTCGAATCCGACAGTACGCAAATTGACGTTCACGGGTTCGACACCTGTCGGCAAAAAACTAATGGCGGCTTGTGCGTCGACCGTCAAGCGGACGTCCATGGAGTTGGGCGGAAACGCGCCGTTCATCGTATTTGATGATGCCGATCTGGACGCCGCCGTGGTCGGCGCAATGATCTGCAAATTTCGCAATGCCGGTCAGACTTGTGTCTGTGCAAACCGCATCCTCGTGCAGGAAAGCATCTACGACGAGTTTACCGAGAAGCTGATGGCCGCTGTTGTCGACCTCAAGATGGGGGATGGGACTGCGGAAGGCGTAACCATCGGCCCGTTGATCAATGAAGGAGCGGCCAACGACGTGCTGGCATTCGTTGCTGATGCGGTTAACAAAGGCGCGAAAGTACTTGCTGGTGGCCAGCGTTCCGATCTCGGGTCCTGCTTTGTTGAGCCGACGGTCCTGACAGGCGTCAATGACGACATGCGTGTCTTTCGTGAAGAGATATTCGGGCCTGTCGCACCACTGTTCAAATTCAAGACAGAGGAAGAAGCCATCGCGATGGCGAACGACACGCAAGTCGGTCTTGCTTGCTACTTTTATTCCCGCGATATCGGCCGTATCTGGCGCGTTGGCGAAGCGCTCGAGTATGGGATCGTCGGCATCAACGAGGGCATTATTTCCAATGAAATGGCGCCATTCGGCGGCGTCAAGGAATCCGGGCAGGGTCGCGAGGGGTCCAAGTACGGCATGGACGACTACCTCGAAATCAAATATATGTGCATGGGCGGCATCGACCGGTAGGAGAGCCTTCAGGCCCGATCGCGGCTTCATAAGTATATCCACGTGCAAGAAGCCGCTCCTGCGATCTGCCGGTATAGGTCCGATTCTGGCTAGTCTTAATTCTCTCCAGTCGTATACTGATGCTTGGGTTTTGGGGTTCAGACGATGTTCAGCAAGGAAATCTGTGAACGAGCGAGGCTGGCGCGAGATTCCCGTTTCGACGGTCAGTTCTTTGTCGGTGTATTAACGACCGGCATTTACTGCCGTCCGATATGTCCTGCAGTCGCGCCGAAAAGGGAAAACGTCTCGTATTACCCGAGCGCTGCCGCCGCAAGGGAAGCCGGATTCAGGCCATGTCTGAGATGTCGGCCCGAGTGCGCGCCGGGCACGCCGGCCTGGAGTGGATCGTCGACCACGGTGCGGCGCGGCCTGAAGCTCATTGCCGGTGGTGCACTTGACGGCGGCGACGTTGAGAAACTTTCCGACAGGCTCGGCGTAACAAGCCGTCACCTTCGCCGGCTCTTTACGAAACACCTCGGCGCATCTCCCGTGGCCGTCGCACATACGCAGCGCCTGCATTTTGCAAAGCGCCTGATCGACGAGACCGCATTGCCGATGAGTCACATATCATCGGCAGCCGGCTACGGCAGCATCAGACGCTTCAACGACACTTTTAAGAAGACCTACGGCCGGACTCCACGAGAGCTCCGAAAGTTTGGAAACGAGTCAAAGGAAACCGGTAACGCAGCCACTTTGTCGGTTCGCTTACCTTACAGAAAGCCATTTAGCTGGCCGGCCATGCTGGAGTTCTTCGCTGGTCGCGCGACGCTGGGCGTAGAGTCCGTTACCGGCAGTAGCTACCAGAGAACGATATCGGTGGCCGGGAAACATGGTGTAATCGCAGTCAGGCCGCAAAAGCGATCCGCGTATCTCATGTTGACGCTCACCTGTGTGGATACCAGTGCCCTGTTCGAGATCGTGCAACGCATGAGAGAAGTTTTTGATCTCGATGCGCCAATTGACGAGATTGCTACTACACTGAAGAGAGACGCGATGCTCCGGGGATTGATCAGAAAATCTCCGGGAATTCGCGTGCCGGGCGCCTGGGACGGGTTCGAGCTGACGATTCGCGCAATTCTCGGACAGCAAATCTCGGTCAAGGCGGCGACCACGCTTGCCGGACGAATTGCAGATCGGTATGGCGAGAAGCTTTCGCTGTCGTTCGAATCAACGAACACAGGCTTGTCGCGCATATTTCCGTCAGCTGAGCGCTTGATGCGTGCGCGATTCTGCAACATCGGCCTGGTCAAAAGCCGGGCCGAAACGATTCGTCGGGTGGCGGCAGCCGTCGTCGACGGGCAATTGAATTTTGATGTGGCACAGGAACCTGAGGATTTCTGCAAGAGTCTGACCGCCATAAAGGGTGTGGGAGACTGGACAGCACAATATGTTGCAATGCGCGTGTTGAAAAACCCGGACGCGTTTCCTTCCACGGACCTCGGTTTGTTGAAGGCACTCGGTTCGATAGCAAAACAAACCGGGAACGCAACGCCGACAGATCTCTTGCGTCGGGGCGAAGCCTGGCGTCCCTGGCGGGCATACGCCGCACTTTTGTTATGGGGTTCGCTTGCGAACTCCGGAGGATGAAAAGATGTACTACTGTTATCTGGACACACCAATCGGCGAGCTGCTGCTTGCCGGGGACGATGATGCACTTAGCCTGGTTGGTTTTCCCGAAGGGTCGATGCGCAGGGAGCCCGAGCCGGACTGGATTTACTCTGAGAAACCATTCGGCGCCGCACGCGAGCAGCTAACGGCCTACTTCGACGGCGAGCTACAATCGTTTGACCTGTGTCTGCGACCGGCCGGCACCGAGTTCCAAAGAAAAGTGCTCGACGAATTGCAAAAGATTCCGTACGGAACCACCACTTCCTACGGCGATATTGCGAAGAAGATTGGTAATCCGAAGGCGGTTCGAGCCGTTGGCGCGGCGAACGGGCGCAATCCGATCCCTATTATCATTCCCTGCCATCGCGTAATCGGCAGCAGCGGAGACCTGGTTGGTTTTGGCGGCGGACTCCCAACCAAAGAAGCGTTGTTGCGCCACGAAATGGAGCACAGTCAGTTTCCACACGTCGTCCAGGCGTAGTCATTGATCAGATTATCCTGGTGGTCCAACAAGGCACTATTGATGGACTCAGAGCTACCCAGATGATCCAAGACA
>FXBF010000140.1_pt1 | contig 21796 bp, 20 predicted proteins | sample 5335321 | NCBI WGS metagenome assembly FXBF01 (sample SAMEA103928391, study PRJEB20085) | sediment metagenome | isolation source: sediment
CGGGTGGGACGGCGCGCGCCACCGCCGCGAGTACGAGAGAAAACGAGGTGCCGCTGACCCCGAACCCCACGAGCAGCCCGGCGCCGAGATAGAGGCCATCGGGTGAGCCGCTCAGGGCCATGACCAGGAGGCCGGCGACGTAGAGCGTGCCACCGAGCAGCAGCGTGCGCACGATGCCGAAACGGTCGGCAAGCGCGCCAAACACAGGCTGGCTCAGGCCCCAGAAAAGATTTTGTAGGGCGATGGCGAATGCGAAAACTGCGCGGCTCCAACCCAGCCCGGTAGTCATCGGTTCGAGAAACAAACCGAAGCTCTGCCGGATCCCGAAACTCAGCAGCAAGATGGTAGCGGCGGAAACGATAAGCACAACCGGCAGCCTGCGCATCACCAACGTCCCGTCTTCTTCCTCAACGAAGCAGATCCCGGCGCACGACCAAGAGCGTATATCGCCGCACTCATGACATCGGGTCGATCTCGATTGCGTGAGCGCCGTGTGAATGCGCTATGAGCCTTGCCCCGTTCGCGTCTATTCGACGCGATAGCGCGCAATGACATCCTCGGCAAGCTCCAGGCCAAGCCCCGGTTCCGGCGGTGGCACCATGTGACCGTGCTCAATGATCGCCAGCCGGGCAAAGGCGGCGGCGACCCATGACATGTACTCGATCGGCCCCGCATGCATGATGCCGAAGGCAACGTGAATAGACACCTCCATCATATGATGCGGGGCGACGGGTCTTTGCGCAGTATCCACCAGCGCGATGACCTTCAGCGTTTCGGTTAGGCCCCGACACGCATCACGTCAGGCTGCACGATGTCAACGGCATCGGCACGCAAGTAGGCAGCGAACTCGAAACGTGAGCCGAGCGTCTCTCCCAGCGCGATCGGGATATCGAGATCAGCGGCAAGACGTGCGTGACCGGGGATATCTTCGCATAACAACGGTTCTTCGAACCAGGCGCTGCCAAGCAGGCTCCAGGCATAGCCAAGGCCGCGGACGCCCTCATCGGTGGTAATCGAACCCACCGGCATGTTGACGTGCGTTACCGGACCGCCACGGGCACCGGAGGATGAACCCGACATCATAGGGCGCGGTAACGGCAATCACAGCAGCTGGGCTTCCACCTTTTCAATGCGCATCGTGTGCTCGCCTCCCACGGCCCATGCGGGTCGACGGCCGAACGAGCCTAAGATTCAGGACCATGCCCGATACCCGAACGATTTACAAGAAGCACGGCAAGTATCCGGTCCGCAAACCGCGTCTGCACGTCACCCGAGTGCTGTGACTTGCACTTCGCTCAGCGGCAACGCACACTCGGCAGTTATGCGGTGCGCCCTGGACTACAATTCATCAACGCGGTGTTACAGCGGCGGCCGAGCGCCCTTGTGTCCACACCGAGAAGGTTTGACATGAAGATCATTGCAGTCGGCCTGTTTGTTTTGTTCCTTGCCTCCACGGTGCACGCGGGCGAGCATTACGTCGCGAGCGAGTCGCCGGCGTTCCCCCGACCGCGGCCGGACCGTGCGTTGATTTACTTTGCCAAAGTCGGGCCGACGGTGGCGCTGCGAGACGACGACGTGTTTGTCGATGCCGAGCCGATCGGCTATCTGCCAAAAAACTCCTACACCACCGCGTTTGTAGAGCCGGGCTTGCGTAACGTCTGGTCCGTTACCTATCACTGGTTCCGCTTTCGCGCAGGCAAGACTTACCTGCTGCGCGCGGAGAAGGGCGTACCGGACTGGTTTCTCGATGATCCGGCGAAGATTCGAAAAGTGATCAGCAAGCACAGACTCACGCACGTAACCACGAATGATGCCGGGCTCATCGCCCTGCGACAGACTCGTCTGGGCGCCTACTGGAAGAAGAGACAAGAGAGCCGGGGTATGTTCGATAAGGTGATGAAGAAGGCAGGTCAAGCGGGCTATCAGACGCTGCCGCTACAGCTTGACAACGTAGTCTATAAGGACCGGCTCAAATGGTACAACTGGCCATGGCTCAGCCGTCGCGGCAGGCTAACGGTGAACGGCACCATGGTGCGCTGGACATCCCGCAAGACCGTCGTCGAGATACCGGTGGCGCAGATTCAGCAGGTATCGTTCGAAAAACTCGGAACGGCCGGCGTTGCATGGACCCGCATCCGCTACGGTCCGCCGGGCGCATCGCGAAACGCCTTCTTACTCAGCGCCGTAAAGGCCGGCTACCTGTATGGTCACAACCGCAAGTTCACGGCCATCAGGGACGCGCTCGGGCGCAACGAGAATCCGTGAGCGAGGCCGCCGTGCACCTGGCCGTCGACATCGGCAGCCAGTTGCGGGTGGATATCAACGATACGCGTCGTCCTCGCCCAGTGGCACGTATGCGGGCAGGGCCTTACTGACGACTGTCTTCGTGGAGGAGTCCAGCAACTGCACCGAGCAGCGCCGTTGGCCGCGTTTTTCCTTGTCCACCTGCGCCTTGTAACTGCGCCCCGCCTCGGCAGTGAACGCTAGGCGCTGGCGGCCAAAGTAATGCTTGGTTCCAAACGCCCCCGTGTAATCACAGGTGATCACGAGCTCGCGTAGGCCCGGCTGCAATTGGAACTTCTTCTCCAGTGTGGGGGTAAAATCGCCATCAACGCGCTCCAGCGCGAGATTAGGGTAGCCGCCATCATAGGTCGGAAACGACAATACGGCCACATCGTTGCGGTTCTTCGGGGCACCTGACTGGACCGGCTGTGGCCCCACGTAGTACTCATTAGTCTGGCAGCCAGAGCCGGCGGCGGCGATCACAATTAGCAGCCCGAATAGGATATGGCGCCGCCCGGGTACGTGCGTTTTTCCGGCTCGACACGGGTGCCAGCGTTCACTGTGAGCTGCCATGGTCCTCTCAGACATGCAGGGCTGATTAACCTCCAACGCCGACTATACGAAATGTGGCGGCGGCCTGCCACTGACATCATTGCCTCACAGTGTGGGCGCAAGCGCTGGGTGGCGTAGAGACACACATGTCCTTGAAAAAACTTGCCACCCGTGTACGCTCGACAGGGCGCGATGGATGATAGCCGCGAACACCGCGAAGATGATCGCTGGCCCGGGCCGACGGACAGGTCGATGGGGCCGGCTTCGAGGGGGGAAAATGCGCACCATCATGCTGCTTAACGCGAAGGGAGGTTCGGGCAAGAGTACGCTGGCAACGAACCTGGCGGCCCACTATGCCGCCCAGGGAAAATCCGTGGCGCTGGTGGATTTCGACCCTCAGGGGTCCAGTATCGCCTGGCTCGCGGCGCGACCGCCTGAGCGCCCGTCGATCCGGGGTATCGCGGCATTTCGGGTATCGCCACGCGTGGCGCCGACCACCGACTACGTCATCATGGACGCCCCGTCCGGACGCCACGGCAGCGACCTCGTTGCGCTCGTTCGTTACGCGCAGACCGTTATCGTCCCGGTACTGCCCTCACCCATGGATATCCGTGCCGCTGCTAATTTCATCGATGAGATCCGCCGGGTCGGGCCTGTCACCAGGCCAGCGATCGAGGAGACGGGACCTGGCCTTGACAGCATCACGGCTTTTCTCGGCAGATTACTCGCTACCAGTGATACGTCGTCCGTCGCGCGTGTAGCAGTCATAGCCAATCGTGTGCGCGAGAATACGCTCGCCTACGACGCACTGTTCGATTTTCTCGACAGACTCAAGGTGCCGTTCCTCACGACCTTGCGCGATACGCAAAACTACATCCAGGCGGCCGAGCGCGGCTTGGGTCTGTGCGAGCTCGCGCCCTCCCAGGTGGCATATGACCTCGAGCTGTGGCAACCGTTGATCAGGTGGCTTAACAGCAAACGCAGTATCCCCAAGTAGATCCGTTGTGATAACCGGTAGCGAGCTGCGTCATTATCGCTCAACAGCAATCTGGGTCAAAAGGGGTCATAATCGCAGCGCGTCCGGTGGGCGGTCTGCGATAACACGGAGAAATTAATGGAATTACGCACTCGCGACATTGTCGGATTACCGGCAGTCATTCTTATTGTTACAGCGTTGCTGCTGGGCCCGGCCGCCTATGCCGAAACCGACATTGTCAAGAGCGCGAACGACCAGCGTCAATATGCCAGCTTCGAGCTCCCTAACAAGCTAAAGGTTCTGGTCGTATCCGATCCCACTACGGACAAGGCCGCTGCCGCCCTGGACGTTTTCTTGGGGAGTAGCAGCAACCCTGAGGACCGTCAAGGCCTGACCCATTTCCTGGAGCACATGCTGTTCCTAGGCACCAAGAAATATCCAAAGCCGGGTGAGTACCAGGAGTACATCTCGACCCACGGGGGCCGTAACAACGCTTCTACCGGTTTCGAGCACACTAATTATTTTTTCGACATAGACAAAGACTACCTGGAGTCCGCGCTGGATCGATTTGCCCAATTCTTCATTGCTCCGCTGTTCACCCCTGAATATGTTGAGCGCGAAAAGAACGCGATCAATGCCGAGTACCAGCTATATAAGAAAGATGATGGCCGGCGCACATACAGCGCGCGCAAGCGCGCGGTCAACCCGGAACATCCTTCTGCGCGGTTCGACATCGGCAGTCTGGACACGCTGGTGGATCGCGACGATAGGACCGTGCGTGAAGATCTGATCAAGTTTTACGAGCAGCGCTACTCGGCCAACATAATGACCCTGGTGGTGCTTGGGAAACAACCCGTCGAGGTCCTCAAACAATTAGTCATCGAGAAATTCTCTGCGGTAAGAAACAATAACAGCAAACCGCTCGAGATAACTGAGCCACTTTTCGCTGCCGGGCAGCTGCCGGCGCAGTTGAACGTGACGCCGCTCAAGGAGCGGCGCATCATGACCCTAACGTTCCCCGTACCGCCACTGGCCGAACATTACCGCAGCAAACCGGCACAGTACATCGCCTACCTCCTGGGTCACGAGGGTACCGGCAGCCTGCTGTCCCTGCTGAAAGGCAAGGGCTGGGTGGACGGGCTCAGTGCTGGTGCGGGTATGGACGCCCGAAACGAAGCCACGTTTGACGTGTCCATGCAGCTCACGCAGGAGGGAGTCGCCCACGTGCCGGAGATAACTTCCTATACATTCCAGTACCTGCGCCTTATCGGAAAAAAGGGCATCGCCAAGTGGATCTTTGACGAGCAGAAGAAGATTGCTGAAATCGATTTTCGTTTTCAGGAAAAATCTTCTCCGCTGAACTATGTGAGTCACCTGGCGCGAAACCTGCAGCGCTATCCCGCCAAAGCCGTGCTGCGCGGGCCTTACGCTATGGACAACTACGATCCGGCGCTCATTCGCCAGTTCCTGGGATACCTGAAACCCCGGAAGCTGCTGTTAACCGTGAATGCGCCGGGGCTCGAGACCAATGCCAAGGACCCATGGTTCGGTACTTCCTATCAGGTTAGCAAGCTGGAGAGCCAGGCCACGCGGCGCTGGGACAGCGACGCAATCGATGTGGCGCTTCGAATTCCTGAACCGAACCCGTTCCTGCCGGATAATCTTGCTGTAAAAAATCCTGATGACGCCACCCCCAAGCCTGAGCGTATCAGGCAATCGCGCGCGTTCGAGCTCTGGTTCCAGCAGGATGCATCGTTCCGGCTCCCCAAAGCGAACTTCTTCTTCAGTGTGCGTTCTCCCATTGCCAACGATAGCGCTCGCGATGCGATGCTGACGGCCCTGTACGTGCAGCTCGTCAATGATCAGCTCAACGAGTTCTCTTATCCGGCGTACCTCGCCGGCCTCAACTATAGCCTGTACAACCACATTCGCGGTTTCAGTGTGCGCATATCCGGTTACGATGACAAACAAGAGCTACTGCTTTCTCGCGTCGCGGACACGCTTGTGAATCCGAGAATCAACCCGCAACGCTTCGCCATTGTGAAAGATGAACTGGAGCAGAACCTGAAAAACGCCAAGCGCGACCGCCCCAACACGCAGACAATTTCCGAAGTTACGAAGCTGTTAATGAAACCGAGCTGGACCGAGGAACAGCGCCTGCGGGCGTTGGAGCCATTGACCGACCAGGATCTCACACGCTTCATCCCGAAGCTATTGCAACAAGTCCGCGTGGTCGCATTGGCGCACGGCAACGTAGACCGCCAAGAGGCGCTGGCGCTGGGGAACGTGCTCGAGCGCAAGCTGCTAGAAAACGCCAAGCCCGTAACCGTCCCCAGCGGGCGCGTCGTCAAGTTGCCGCCCGGTAAGGAGTATGTACGTCAGCTCGAGATCGACCACCCGGACTCTGCGATTACCCTCTATGTACAGGGCGACGACAAGAGCTACAGCGTTCGGGCCAACGTAGCACTGACAGCGCAGATCTTGGCAACGCCGTTCTACAACGACCTGAGAACGGAAAAGCAGCTCGGTTACGTGGTGTTTGCCACGGCCATGCCATTGCTCGAGGTGCCGGGCCTGGCCTTTGTCGTGCAATCCCCCACAACCGGCCCCATCGCATTGGAAAACTACGTGCGAGGGTTCATATCGGGCTACGCAGAGTCGATTGCACGGTTGAGCGAGGAGGCATTCAACAAGCACAAGCAGGCCTTGCTGGCGCGGATCCTGGAAAAAGACAAACGTCTGCTGACCCGTACTAACCGTTACTGGACCGAGCTCGACCGCGAGTACTACCAGTTTGACTCGCGCGAGCAAATGGCCACGGCCGTACGCCAGATTAACAAACGAGGTTTCGAGGAATTCTACGCGCGTCTTTTGCTGGGTAAAAACCGCAAGATCCTCGTGGTGCGCGCAACCGGCAGCCAACGCCAGCAAGCGGCCGCCAAGGACGACAGCGGGCAAGCCTACACCATGATCCAGGATGCCGCCTCATTCAAGCGCGGCAAAGAGTACTTTCCAGGATAATGCGCACTCGGATCCTGCTTGCCACCACGGCTGCGAGCGGTCGCTGCCGGTGTACGCTCAGCGTGTGCCTGCCAGGTATTGCAGCAACACCGCCTCCTCGAGGAAGTAGTAACAGATCTCGTAGTCACCGTGCGCAAGCACCGGTACCTTATGGTCGTAGCGCTCGACCAACTCCGGGGCCTCGTCGATATCGATCGAGCGCAGCCCGAAGTCCAGGCGCGCTTGCAAGCGCTCCAGCTCGGCGTGCATCTCCGCGCACAGGTGGCAGTCCTGGCGCACGTACAGGGTCAGTATAGGGCCTGCCATCGCACCAAAGTCCGCTGCTTGAAGACGAAGAGCTCGCGTAGACCCTGCCAGGGCGTCGCGCAGTACTCTCCAAGTAAGAAGTTTATCTATATCCCCAGAATCTTCATCGCCTTGGCCAGCGTAGTAATTGCCTGCGCATGCTGACCGCCCTTATGCAATTGCCCGCCCTCAGCACGTAGCTTTTTTGCTTCGGCGAGCTGCTGCGCGCTTACATTAGGACCGGCCTGCAGCGCGGCATCGATCCTGGCCATATCCCCCGGGCACTGAAAAGCATAAGCAGGTAGGGCCAGCAGGCTTCCCAGTAGCGCAGCGTATACAAATAAAGTTTTCATGGTTTTTTCTCCTGCTCGACGTCGGTGTTTGGGCTTCGATCATATGCACAGCGCGTACGGTTTACAACGCCCTGGCCGGCTGCGAGCCGATAAATTCCTGATAGTCGGCCAGTGCGTCCCTTGTTGCAGCTTCGTAAAGCTTCTCACCGGCCTCGATACTGGCGAGTGAGGGATCGGAACCGATACGCCCATCGGGAAAGCGGCGCCGGTAATCGGCGGCGTCGAGGATCTCGCCCTTGGGTGCGACCTTCGGCGAGAGCTCGGCCGTCTTCACCGCCTCAGGATGGGCGAAGTAACTCAGCGACACCTCCGCCGGTGTGGCATGGCTGCCCTCGGCCTCGCCAAACAACGCTTGTGACAGCTTCTTGACCTCCGCGCCCATCCACCAGTTGGCCAACCTGCAATGAATCCGCGGTCGGTTCGGCGCAGCTGTACCGAGACTGCTTTCCGAGTAAATCTCCGAGAACGCCGCCGTGACGGTCGCGGTGTTGCCGCCGTGACCATTGAGGAAGTAAAAGCAATCAAAGCCGTGTCTGGCAAGCGAGCTCACGATATCGTGCACGACGGCGAGCAGGGTGCTGGGGCGAAGCGTAATCGACCCCGCGAAGGCCAGGTGGTGCTGCGCCATACCCACGCTCAGCGTCGGGCCGACCAGCACCTCGGTCTGCTCGGCCACGCCGCGGGCTATGGTCTCCGGGCAAATCGCGTCGGTGCCGATCAAACCGGTAGGCCCGTGTTGTTCCGTCGAGCCAATCGGGATGATGATGCCGGTAGATCGTTGCAGGTAAGCCTCGACTTCCTGCCAGGTGCAAAGTTGCAGCAGCATGCTCGTGTCCTCGTTAAACCAGATCCGAGTTTACACGCCCGTGAAACGGGGTGGGCGCTTCTCCACGAAAGCACTTATGCCCTCGTGCGAGTCATGTGTCTTCGCCATCCGTGCAATGGTACGCGCCTCGCTCTCCATCTGGGTTTCCAAGGACTCGGAAAAGCTTCCGTTGAGCAACTTTTTCACGGCCCCCAATGCGAGCGTCGGCCCCGCGGCGAACGATCGCGCGAGCGCTGATGCCTCGTCTGGCAGCTGCGAATCGGCGATCACATTGTTAATCAGCCCCCACTCCATCGCTTCGTGCGCACTGAGCGACCGGTTAGTCAGCATCAGCTCCTGGGCTCGACGCAAGCCGATCAGGCGGGGCAAAAAATAGCTGGCGCTGCCATCGGGTGACAGCGCGGCCGCTGTATACGCCATGGTAAATCTCGCCGATTCGGCGGCAAGCACCATGTCGCCGGCCACCGCGAGACTCATGCCTGCACCCGCGGCGACGCCGTTCACGGCAACGATCAGCGGCGCATCCATGCGGGTGAAATGCGAGATCGCCGAGTGCAGGTAGGTCGTGATCTCCTTCAGGGCAAAGCCGATCTCGTTCCCGTAGGCGGCAAAACTCTTGAGATCACCACCGGCACTGAACATCTTGCCGCCCGCGCCCGTGAGCAGCACGGCCCGGATTCCCGGATCCGCGTCACAGCGAATAGCCGCGTGCATCAACTCGCGCGCGAGTTCGAGATTGATGCTGTTCGCCGCCTCCGGTCGGTTGAGCGTGATCCGCGCAACGCCGTCCTGTAGATCAACAATAATCTGTTCGTAGGTCATCGGATCGATCCTTTTTTGCTGGCATGGGTGGACGTGTCGAGGCTCCCCGGCACCCCATCACACTGCCGATCGGAGAAGATCTATGTCAGCATGCCTCCAGCCAGGATGCTGAAAAAACCATGAAGCGATCCTACGATTCAAAGTGCGGCCGCGCAAGCCGCATCCTACGCGCTACTGCACACATCCGTTTGGGACCTTTTTGCCGTACGGGTGCTCCGAAACACGCTTTTTCTGCCGTATCTTGCGAGCGCTTTGCACGAGCGCGAATCTGCGCAGGGTTGAATAAAAATGCGGAAGACCTCATATTAGAGGCGGGTCCACCCAGCAACTTGAACTGAATTTGTATGATCATCTACGACTTGAATTGCGATGCCGGCCATCATTTTGAAGGCTGGTTCAAACGCGCCGAGGATTACGTCGAGCAAAAGCGCGAGGGCTTGCTCAGCTGCCCCGTGTGCAGCTCCACCAGCGTCAAGAAGATCCCCACTGCGAGCCACGTCAAGACCCAGCTGAGCGTCAGCGCAACCAAGGACGAATCGTCGAAACCGTCAGCGCAGCAGGTCGTCTCGGCCAAGGCGATGCAGATGCTGCACCAGTACGTTGATAAGCATTTCGCCGATGTCGGTGCGCAATTCCCTGAAGAGGCGAGAAAGATCTATTACGGCGAAGCCGAGGCCCGCAACATTCGTGGCGTGGCCACCAACGAGGAGGCCAAGGAATTGCACGAAGAAGGCATCGAGGTGCGCCGGCTACCGCCAAAACCCGCGGAGAAGGAAAAGCTGAACTGAGGGGCGTCGCACGTCCCTAGCCGCAGCGGAGCAACCCGCTCAGGTCGTGCGCGGTGGCGAAGGCGTGTCGGAATCAAGATCGGGCGCGGCTTCAGGTTTGCGCTCCAGCCTCGGGATAGTGACCTCGGTACCGGGTAACAACGTCTCGAAATGAAGATCCGGGTTAAATTGACGAATCAACCAGATCGGGACATCGTACTCGCGCTGCGAAAGCAGCCAAAGCGATTCGCCCCGCCGCATCACGTGCACAGTCGTACCCGCAATCTGAAACTGCTCGAAGAACGCCTCCTGCAACGAGGCATGGTAGGCGAGACGCTGGCGCTCGAACGACTCGCGACTTACGTTTGAGAAATCAAGCCGCAGGCGATGGCCGATCACTACCGGCTGACGGTAGCGCATACGATTGAGCTTACGCAGTCGGTTCGTGCGGATCCCGAGCCACTCAGCATAATGACCCAGTGTCTCCGCGGCCTGTACCTCGATCTTACCGGCATCATCCACCAGATAGTCACTCGGGTCCGCCGAAAGCGGCTGCTGCACCGCCACCGGCAGCGTCGGTCCGATGCGCTCGGCCGCCTCGGGATCCGTGGGCTCGGCGGACTCCACCTTGGCGCGCTCGGTCCTGTCGATGTCGACGGCGCCTTCGACCTCTGCCATCGGCTCGTTCTGCCCGCCCTCGGGTGTCGCCGGGCGCACGGCGGCGGGCGCGGGGGCCGCATTCTCGTCAGACGTTCCAGGCGAAGCAATCGCAACCCGCAGCACTTGCCCGGCGTAAATGCGATTTCTATCGGCGATGTCGTTGGCATCCATAAGCTCTCGTTCCTTCATATCGAAGCGGCGCGCGATCTCGGACAGTGAGTCGCCGAGCTGCACGCGGTAGGTGTCGCCAGTAACCGGGCGCGTTGCATCCACCGTGGTGCGTGCCTTCGATCTTCGGCGACGCGCACGCTGCGCGTTGGCGGCGCTTGCGAGTACGATTTCCGGAGAATCCGGTACCGCATCCAGCGGTATGCGCAGATCATAGCCACGTGGTACCAGGCGGTACCCATTCCATACCGGCCTTCTCAACGCACGGTTCAAACGGCGAAGCGTAACGCGATCCACGCCGAGCGCCTGCTGGATCGTACCGATGCTCATTCGATCCGGGACCTTCACTACCTGGCTGCGCACGACAGCGTCGCGCTCGAGCGGGCCGAAATATCTCTCCGCATCGGCTTCGACCTGTGAAGCCGCGAGGAAAGCGACATAGAAGTTTCGCGAGGCAAAACCGAAGGTACGGCCCTTGTAACGGCGCACGACCGCAACGATATCATCGGTTCCGAGCGTGCGCGTCGCCCGTCGAATACCGGCGGCACCGTGATTATAGGCCGTGATCGCCAGCGGCCAATTACCCGTTACGACGAAGTTATTCTGAAGCAGGCGCGCCGCGGCGACCGTTGACTTGAACGGATCTAGGCGCTCGTCCACGGCGCTGTTAATGCGCAAGTAACGACGCCCGGTGGAGCGCGTAAACTGCCACAGACCCGCCGCCCCCACGTGTGAGTAGGCATCGGGATTGAACGAGGACTCCACGTGCGGTAGCGCGCCGAGCGCAGCCGGTAGCCCCATCTCTGAAAAGGTGCGCTCGATATGCGGCTTCCACGCACCGGCGCGGATCAAGCCCGCGCGAAACTTGTCCGCCTGGCCGAGTTGAAATCGGATCTGGCGCGCCGCATTGCGCAGCGTGCGATCCGCCACATTGTCCGGCCATAGTGCCAGCACACGCCGTTGTTCAACGCTGAGACCCTGGCGCTTGCCACGCGCCAGGTCAATCAAAATGTCTCTGTAGAATCGTTTCACCTTCTTGACCTGGCGCGCGCGTGCGCGCGGGCCCAACCCAGAGGGAAAACGCACTACTTCGTAGACGATCCCGAGTCGACGTGCGTCGTGAATCAAGCCGCCCTGCGTGTCCACCTCCGAATACACGCGAACCCAAAAGCTAATATCCGGTTCGAGTTCCGCTGGACGCGGAAACGCCTCGTGCTCGCCCGCCGCAACCGCAGCGGTCATCACCAATGCGACTGCGCCGACATAAAGTCGCGTCATCAAGATTTCCCTCGCTCATTCATCTGCACGTGTTTCGCCACGGCATCATACTCGCACATGTCTCGATTGATCCGGCTGCTGCATACTATCTATCGCCTCGCTCGCAATCCAGGCCGACTTCATCCTGGCAGCGCCGCATGGACAATATCGCTTTGCATAACTCTAATAATAGGAGGGTATTCACCGCACGCAAACAAACGAATAGACACCCGCCTGAGCGCTATTGATGCTCGTCTGCGCCCGGCTCATGATCGAGCCAGAGCCTTTAGCGTCGTTAAACCACCTTACAGGTCTTGCATACATAAACACGCTCGCAGATATGATTGACGAAACAGAAACTGCTTGCGCACAACTCGCGCGCGCAATGACCTTGAGTGGGGATTCCGGGTTCACCGAAGGCGACACGCTGCAGTACGGCGCAGTATAACCGCATCGCGTCGTGCGAAAAAGCGCTGCCAGGCCGCCGCTCACTGTTGCCCCATCGCATACGCCGATGCGCGCTTCCATCCTCGGCTCGACTGCCCGCTGCGGGTGCCCTGCATCCGTTCGTGAGCGCACTAGCGACGGCCTTAGAGCGCGAAAACAAACACCGTACCCATACATTCTGTCAGCAACTGGCAGACGGGATTACGGCCCGCTTGAACGTCCCGGCGGTGCAGGTGCTTGCCGTGCGTCCACGTGATGAGCGCAGCGAGTTGCACGGCCTCTACTCGCCTTCGATTGCGTATGCGAGCCAATTGTGCCTACACTAGCGTGTGGCGTGCTGCCATGCGGCCGCCTCGCCAGAACAAGCAAGAAAATGCGCCACAACCACTAGGTTCCGCGATGACACCGACTCGGTTTTCGAAAAACGGTTTTACCTTTTCCGGTGCTGCCGCGCCGGCCCCACTGGAGCTATTGAATCTCGCCTCCCGTTGCGGCGGGCGGCGCTTCAACCAATGGGCCTCGCTGAACGATCAGGACTTGATTGACATCGCTTCCCGCAAAACGAGGCTAAGCGATTGGGGGGAGCCCGGTTTTCAGCCCGCCTTGAGCGCGATGCTCGACGCGGTGGTACATCAAGGACGCCTGACGCCCTGGGGTCGCATAACATTGCGGGCGTTCCTGCTTCAGAGCTTGACCGCCCGTCTGCGTATCGTCGATATGCTGAAACGATATCCGCAGATCGCGGAAACTGAAATTCAACGACCGATCTTCATCGTGGGGTGGTACCGAACGGGCACAACCCTCTTGCATAATCTGCTTGCTACGCACCCACAGCTACGCGCGCCGCTTTTTTGGGAACTCAGAGACCCCTGTTCATTAAACAGTCCACGAAGGGCAGCCGCCAGGCGGGCGGTTCGCCATGCCCGATGGACGCATCGCATCCATCGATACCTGAGTCCGGGCTTCGAGACTGCTCACGCAATCGATGCGGAGAAACCCGAAGAGTGCGTGTACCTCTTTGACAACGCCTGCGTCAGCCCGATGACGTTCTTCACGTCCGAGGCCAAGGAGTTCGCCTGGTGGCTGCTGGCCAACGATATCAGCCAGGCGTACCGCTTTTACCGCTCGCAACTGCAGCTGCTGAGTTGGGCACGGCCCGGCCAACGCTGGCTGTTGAAATGGCCGTACCACCTGTGGCATCTAGACACACTGCTGGAGACGTTTCCGGATGCGCAAATCATTCATATGCACCGGGATCCGGTAGAATCACTTCCATCGGTGTGCAGTCTCGCGGCGCTTGCGCGCTCGGCATTCTGCGAGACCGTAGACCGCGCGGCATTGGGCCGATTTTGGCTGCGTTACTACGATGCGGGACTGCGGCGCGGCCTTCAGGCCAGGGGCCTGGCGAGTCAGCAGCAGTTTTCTGATGTCCGATTCTCCGAGCTTGTTCGTGATCCCCTGCAGGTCATAGAGCGCCTCCAGAAACCCACGGGGCTGACACTGACCGACGAATGGGCGGGCGCGTTACGGACACATCTCGCGCAAAACCCTCGATACAGGTTTGGCGTTCACAAGTACGGGCTGTCGCAATTCGGGTTGGGCATCGACGAAATTCGCGAGCGTTTTGCCGGCTACACCGCCAGCTACGGCATGGTCGAGGAGCCGGTGAAGAACGCGCTGAGCACACGGTACCGCGCAGCGAGTTGATGCCTGCCAGCGCGTTTCGGCCGAAACAGCATCGCGCGCCCCGGCGACGACACAAAAAAGCTATTCCACTCCGTTCGCACTGCGAACCGGCACTGCTCAAACCCACCGCCGTTTGATAAGCACTGAACCTGGCCCGACAGAGGAAACGAGGGCTTGCTTCCGCGACCGGCGCCGGGCTTGCAGCTCGGGTGTCATGGCGTGCCCGCAAACAAAGGCCCGGCAGTCCGTGTGGTGAACCAACGGTTCGTGCACTACCACTGCACGGCCCACCGGTTCCTTGGCTTGTCAGTGCGCGCTCGGTGCGCCTTGCGGTCAAGCCGGTTTTCCTAGAGTGAGTTGCAATGCACGCGGTCGGGCCCTGTGTTGCAGCGCCGCACGGCCGGCGTGAGTTCTTGATATAGATCAAAGAAAGCGCCCCGGCCATGTGATTGGCTACTCGATGTCGAGGCTGTGCGCCGGGCGGCAGTGCAAACGCTATCGGTACGCGCCGTCCCGGGGCAAACCGTCAACGAGGGTCGACCATGAATATACTCGTAGTTCTCATAACCATCGGCGTGCTAGCCACGGCTGCGACACTGATAACCGGCATCGTGTCCATGGCTCGTGGCGGGCAGTTTGACCAGGCTCACAGTACCCAGCTGATGCTCACCCGGGTCGCGTTACAGGGCGTCACGCTGCTGTCTCTGCTGGTCGTCCTTTATCTGCTTGGCTGACACGCCCACCAAGGCACTGTGGCGACAGCCGGTTTACTGTGACGCTTAAAATGCGCCCGTGCGTGCGCTCGCGAGCAGGCGACGCGCTTGAGCGACCGGCACGCCCAGGTTGGAGCCACCGAACTCGGGCATGATTGCGGTGTTAACGGCGACCACCTTCCCGTCAAGCCCCACTACCGGTCCGCCGCTGCCGCCACTCGTCGTTTCGGCGTCGTATACCACCGCCGCCGTACTGACCTGGCCGATGATACCGCGAGTCGCCAACGGTCCGATGCCCCCCGCCTCCGATAAGCGGCGCGCGACCTTCCAGAAATCCATGCCCTCGGCCTTTCGCAGTTTCTGCACAAATCCCTCGCCGGCACGCGCCAACAACGCCCGCATTCCGGTCGGGTACCCGAGCACGATCACCTCGTCACCGGGTTGCGGGGGGACGGTGCTTAACGTGAGATGGTTGACCCGCCCGGTTACCGCACCGCAGCGCAACACAGCAACATCGACGTCGTTGCTGACGACGACCAGGCTGACGTCAAACGGCTCCTTGAAACCGGCCAGGTAGCCTACGAAACGGCGCACGACCGGCCGATACCCTTGTCCGAGGAGCTTGCGTGAAAGCTCGTCGATTTCCCACGGCCGTGCGACGTGGCGATTCGTGAGCAGCAGACCGTCCTCGCTTGCGACGAAGGCGGTCCCGGTAAACAACCGCTCGAACACCGGGCCGTCGCCCTCGGGGCTGAGAGCAACCGGGTCGGCAGAATCGTAGACCGACGTGCCGTCGCGGGCGGGCGCGAGCCGGCGCATGGGCTTGCCGCTGGCAGGGTCAACGAACCCGTAGGCCAGCTGCAAAAATACGATCGACTCGCTCGCAGTCGAAATCACTCGCCGGCTCGCATCGATACGCGCCTCGAGTGCCGCGAGGCGCTCGGCCGTGCTCGTGAACCGTGCGTTCTCTCCATGCTCCAGGGTCGCGCTACGCCATGCCAGGACGCCGGCACTGCCGGCCAACAGTATCATCGACGCGAGCATCCCCCAACGAAACCACGCAGAGGTCTGCGTACCGAGTTCCCTGGGCATCGCCGACAGGAAGATCGCAACGCGGCCCACGACAGAGCGCCCACCATAGCGTGCGCAACCCACACAGTCGGACAGTGCTTCAGCAATCGACTTGTAACCACGACTCCCTTTTTTGTGCAGGCGAAATCGCAACAATGGTCCGCATTGGCCGATCTGCATGAGGTCGCCGGACTGCAGGGCTTTGCTTATCACCTGCTGGCCGTTGACCCAGACAGGCTGACTCGGGTATGCGCGAAGTGCATAGGTGCAATCGCGCCGCTGCAGTGTCGCATGTTGCGCCGAGACCACCGGCTCGCGATCCGCGGGGAAGTGGATCTCCGCGTTAGCCGCCGTGCCAATACGAAGTACGTCCCCGACAAGCCTCTCGGTGGTTCCGCGGCGACTGCCCGATAAGTGCACCACCACCGCTATCGGCACGGTAGCCGATCCTCCGCGGCTCGGAAGCGGCGTGCAAGGTGACGGCTGTTTCATGGTCGCTAGTCCTTCGGATGCCATGTAAGGGATGCGGCGCCTTGATGTGTGGGCCTTGCGCAATAACAGACCTTGGCGATCATACGTTTTCTGATTTCACCGCAGAGAAACTAACGTTATGCACATCGAAGAAGTGAGGGCATCACCGCTGCGGTCCAATCAAGCGCCACTTCTATCCCATAAACTCCCACCACAGCTCGAACCATGACGGGCGTTTACTTCTAAGACCGTTGCAAGCCCGGGATGCTGACACCGAGGCTACAGGAAGGGCTTCATGGCGTGTCTCGGATACAATTGATCGTAGTACCTGCACCGCAGTCCATTCGGTAAACACCTTCCCATATTAACGCCTTCCAGGAGGGCAAGTTGAGATTCGTGGGACAGCGAGCAAGTGCCTTTTTCCAATCGTTGCAAGAATAAACGTACTGCGCATGTCACTCATCGCTCAGCTCGAAGCCGGATGCCCCATTACATAATTCCGACAACACTCAATCACCATCGTTCCCGCCACTAAACCACCCGCACACGGGCCCATTGGCGCGGAACCCACCTTGCAAGTAAGGCTATAGCGTCTGGTTCTTGTGATAGGCATGTCAGGATTTTCTTCACTCACCGGTCCCTATCCAGGGCGTTGCTGAAAACTTTTTTCTGTGGCTTCGCAGCGCCGCGCATGAACGCGTTGTTTTTTCTCGACCATAAGGGAACAGCTCAAGAAGCTGTCGGTTCGGAGAGGCTGTCAGTGATGACATTTTTTGCAAGCAGGTGTACCGTATATTCGGCAAGCGGCCCGGCGCAAGGGTCAACCCGGCTGGCGCCCGGCATCGACCGTTGTGGTCACCTACAATGCGAAAACGCATACGGTGTCTGCGCTTTGCCAAGCGAACGGGGCCGAGACGGTGGAAATGTTTACTCCACCCGGAGTCGGGTTAGGCCCCGTCAATGCCCGGCGCCAAGATGTGGGCCAGATCTTCGCTGACTTCGGCGCTGGTGTGCCGGCGTCAGTCAGGCGTTAATGACGGGCAATTTCCGGCTTGCCGATTGTCGATCGCTGTGAGGCGCGAAAGTATGCCAGCCCACCCTTGTACCGCGAACACCCGGGCGAAAGACATAATTTGCGGGCCCCCTGCTAACGCTGGAATCTTCGGAAGAAGTCCCATATCAACTGCCCGGCGTCCAGGTCTTGGCTGGTTCGGCCCAGAACAAACGCGGGCAGGGTCTTGCGGCCCTGCGGCCAGGTGTGACCGCCACCGCGGATCTCGTAAAGCATGACGGCGACGCCATCAACGCACGAGCGATAGCTGCGCTTATAGACGCGTGTGCCGTCAGCCGGATCGATATCCGGCAGTGCCGTCACCTCGGGCGAAATGTCGCACCCATTATGGGCGGCCCAGAAACTCGCCGTTTCGGGCACCGATAATATCCGCCCCAATGTCTTGCGGCCGAATCGCACATAGCCCCCCTCCCAGGGAATGAGCTTGTCTGCGGTGCCATTAATCATCAGCACCGGCACCGGCCTGGACGGCGCACAGGTAGCGGCGATGTTCGTGGCCATCGACCCGATCACTGCTGCGATCGCCGCGATCTTGTCCGCCAACTCGCACGCCAGGCGGTATGACATCAAGGCCCCGTTCGAGACGCCGGTGGCATAGACACGTCGGCGATCGATATTCAATTTCTCAGCCAACACACCGATCAACGCAGCAATGAATGCTACATCGTCGATGTCCTCACGCTGCGAGCGGTACTTGGGTACTGCCCTGCCGTCGTTCCAGTTCCTGCCGACAGCGTCCGGATAGACCACGATAAATCCACTCTTGTCGGACTGTCGGCTCAACGCCGAGAGCCGTTCCATCTTCTTGCCATTACCGCGCCCACCATGCAGCGCGATGACCAGCGCCATTGGCTTGCTGTCATCGTAAGACGGGGGAATATTCACGCGATAGCTTCGCTCGAGCCCCGCAAACGACATCGACCCGGCGTAATCGCCACGCGATGGTGTGGCCGTTGCCGACAGTGCGCCGGCCACCGGCATGGATACGATGACCGCCGAAAGCGTAATGACTGCGATTCTGATCGCTATCGGTCGCATTCGAATCAGCCTAGCTCCACTGCAGTCGTCGACAACGATCTCACAGCAGTCGCAACCGATAAGGTCCAGCGGTTATGTCGCCGATTTCTCCGTGCTACCGGTCTTCCAGCGCACACGCTTTGAGCGACAGCCCTGCCGGCAACCGTGTGCCGGCGTCCCCACATGCCTCGTCGAGCTGCTTTTGCGTAAGCCCCACGACCTCTCGCAGATCCGCGCCCTGGAACTGGGTATCGACCAGCGCGGCGTCGTGCAGCTCGGCGTAGCGCAGGTCCGCCATGCGCGCGTTCGCGCCCTCGAGATTCGCGCGCTTCAGGTTGGCATAGCGCAGATCGACGCCCTTGAGGTCAGCCTGGCGCAGGCTCGCTTTGCGCAGGTCGGCACGCGAGAGATCGGCTTGTTGCAGCCGCGCGAAGCCGAGCCTGACCTTGCGCAGGTCGAGTCCGCTGAGATCAAGCCTTTCGAGCTCGGCCGCGAAGAGATTGGCGCGCTTGAGATTGGCGCCTGCAAGCACGGCACCTTCAAGCTTGGCAAACCCAAGGATGGCACGCTTCATGTTGGCGCCGCGCAGATCGGATTTCTGCAGCTCAGCGGCGAACAGATCGGCCTTACGTAGATCGGCGCCGGTAAGAATGGTTTGTTGCAGGTTCGCGCGGAATAGGTAGACGTGCCTTAGCTTTGCACGTAACAATGTGGCTCGCCGCAAATCGGCGTTTGGCAGCTTGGCTTTGTGCAGATCGACATAGCGCAGGTCCGCCCCCCGCAGGTCGACACCCGCGAGCAGGGTCTGCTTGCGGTAACGGCGGCCGAGACGAAGCCGGCAAAGTACGGCGCGCCTGCCGCTGGCATTGTCCTGCAGCCATGCTTTATGCGCATCGACGATCGCCTCCAACTCCTGCTTGCTGGGCCTGAATGCCCGGGGATTCGGACACTCGTGGCCAGCGTCCTCGGCACGCGCGGCTGACGCTGCAACGAAGACCAGCGTCGCGAGCACGATGGCCCTGATCAAGACGGCATGCCTGTCGCCTGCCACATTCACGTCGGTCGTCCCACCCGCGCGGTGACCTAGCCGCTCCCGGCCGAACACCGTGACACCCGGTAACCCACCCTGGGAAAATGAACCACCACCTCTCCGACCCGGTCGTCATCTCGCCGGATAGCCAGCTTCTCGGCGCTGACGTGGACAACCTTGCCGGCCACCGGCGGCCCGCCGCCGACATCATCCGGGGTCACAGCGACCTGCCAGCCGGGCATGAGGCCCTCGGGATCACCCGGATCGCTGTGTGTGCCGGTCTCCGACGTCGCCGCGCGCGCGATTACTAGGGCCTCATTGGCCGTCATGCTTGTGGGCCGGCCATGACCGAGAGCGCGCACCCGGTCCTCCCAGGCGAGCAGGCCGGAAAACTCACTCAGCAAATCAGGACCACCCCCATAGCGCCCGCGAATGAACCACACCAGGTAATAGCACAGTGCATCCGGCAACCCGGGCTCGGCACCCAGTATGAAGTCACGCCCGGTGCTCAGCCGCTGCTCCATCCAGCCGAGCTGGGCACGCAGCTGCACGAGAATATGAGGTAGGTCCTGCTGCAACGCCTTAAGGTCGTAATCGGGTCCGAAGTAGAGTCGACCCCGGTCGGCGGCGAACTCCGCCGGCAGCTCGTCGGCCTGCGCGCCGAGAACCAGCGAGAGTACGAGTGTGAAAAGCGGTCCGTCGGTCCAGCGGCTGATTCCCCATACCATGCCCGCGCCGCCGCCAGGGTACAGGGTCGGGCGTGTAAACCGGCGCTCGAGCTCGCGGATAATGCATTGGCTGTCGCAATAAACGTCGGCGCCGATCTGCATAACTGGTGTTCTACGATAACCACCCGTAAGCGGCATCAAGTCAGGTTTGGGTGGTAAGCGTGGAATCTCGACCGAACGCCATTCCAGCCCTTTCATTCCCAGCACCACCCGGACCTTTTCGGACACCGGTGACTGCGGATAGTGATGCAATATGATATCGGCCATGCGATGACCCTGACAAACGAGTTGCCCGCATGTAACACGGTAATGCGGATCAAGTAAAGCGCTTTGACTTCGCGGGCACGAAGGCGTGGTGACCCAGGAGCCGGGAACACACGGGCTACAACGTCACCTCGGGCGTCACCGACCCGGCGTCGATGACGGTTTATTTCTGAATAACCAATTATTGGCCACGTCTATTTCCTGGGCACAAACTTGAACACCTGCGCACCCACAGATGCCTCATACATGAAGCCAGTCTTGGCCAGGGTGAAGACGGCTACGCCCCCGTTGTAGGTCGCGCTGCCCGAGGCGCCCGCCTCGACAGCGATTGTGGACACCTGTGCGGCTAGCTCAAGATTGCCGCGCTTGAAGTGCTCGAGCGCTTCCTTGTGCTCAAAGAAAATTATCTCGCTGTAGGTCTGGCTGCCGAGCTGCAATCCAACGCTTCCCTCGGCGACGGATGCGCTGCCTATAAGGACCCCTTTTTCGAAAACCTGGCCATCGCCTTGAGCACCACCGATGCCGACGCCCGCCTTTACGATCGTTGGAAACACGGCATAAGCATAAGCGTTGTCGAAAAAATCCCTCAGGCCGGGATCTTTCTTCTGGAGGTGCCGAATGGTCTGTTCCACCCGCTTGCTCACCTGCATATCCGCTCGCGCGGACAGCAGGCCTTCGGTAGCCAGACAGAAAAACGCAACGACTATGGTCACTGCCGCCTTCATGGCTGTTCCCGGCATACAGAGATCAGGAATCTGAGCGCGAAAGCAATGGCCAATAGGTATACGCTCTCAACGCTACCGGCGCCAGGCTCCCGCCAGGCCTGACCGGGCGGAAGAGCTTGCACTTGCTCGGACATGACTGAACCGTCCCCAGCAGCCAACGTAACGGGGCATGTGTTACTCATTGCAGTGTAGCACGCGCCCTTTTACTGGTGATGCCGGCACTGTGCGGCAATGAAAGCATGTTGTCGCCAGATCCTTAATATGAGCGCCGCGATAAGATGAAGCCAGAGCGCGGTGAACCAGCGCGCCCGCAGCCCGTGCTCGTTCAGCGGCCCACACCGTGCCCGCGCCTGGCACAAAGGCTTACTCTCATGCCCGAGTAGCAGCAGCGGCACCCAAGCCCGTGCGTTTCCATTTCACCGATTTCCGGCCATCGACCCTAGCCTGCATTTCTCACCGGGTATCGTCGCGAGGGCGCGGAGATGGCCGTGGCTACAAGGCGCGCGCGAGAGCAAGGCGGAAACACGCGAAGGTCCGGTGAACCTTTGCGCCGCCGAGCGGGCACGCCACGGACGGCGTGCCCTTGCCTGCAAGCGAAGCCG
>FXBF010000141.1_pt1 | contig 21737 bp, 24 predicted proteins | sample 5335321 | NCBI WGS metagenome assembly FXBF01 (sample SAMEA103928391, study PRJEB20085) | sediment metagenome | isolation source: sediment
GCCGCTCCGCCTCCAGACGCTTCTACCGCTTGGTGAGGAGCTCCGGCCAGACCGTAGCGCTGTCCGCCAGCATCGCCGGGAGAATTGCCGCTTCGGCGGCACGTCCCTGTGACGTACGTACCATCCGCGGCCGCCGTTCATCGAGATGCTGCTGTCCCCGTCTCCACAAACGCCGGGCCCAGCCGCGAAGCTCATGCGAACCTTGCCGTCACTAACCTCGTCTAGTGCCTGCCCGAAGGTCGGGGCCAGCACCCGAAGTGCCGCCCCAGCAGCGCCAAGGCTGGAGAGCGGCCGCTTGCTCATTGCCCACCCTCGATGATCTCCAACAGGAACTCAGACACTCGCGGGTCGTCGGACTGGGATAGCCAGAAGATCGCTTTTTTACGCAGCTCGATATCCGTCTCGCTGCGAGCGATTCCTATTAGCTTGCCCACTGCTTCATCATCGCCCTGCTGCGACAGAGAGAAGATGATCTGCTCCTTCAGCTCGCGGTCCGGCATCCGGTCGTATAAGGCAGCCATCTGTACGGCAGAGACGCCCGACTGACCCGCCCAGAACATCGCCTTCTTGCGAATCTCCATCGGCTCATCGGTATCGCCGGCGATCCCGAGCAGCCACTCTGCGTTCTCCTTGCCGTTCGACTGCGCAAGCGAGAAGATGATCTTCTCTTTGAGCTCCAGCTCGGTCGTGCTGCCGTAGATCTCACGCAGGAATTCTGCGTTCACGCTCCGGCCTTGTTGGCCGAGCCAGAATATCGCGTTGGCTCTCAGGTCGGCCGGTGCATCCTTGCGCATCGCGTAATCCCGCAGGATCTGGCTCGCCCGTTCGTTGTTGACTTGTGCCAGCGAGAAGATCGCTTTCTCCTGCAACTCCGGATCGTCCGATTGGATGAGGATATCCTCCAACGCGTCCACCGTGCGCTTGCCAGGCACCTGCGAGAGCCAGAAGACCGCCTGCATGCGAACCTCCCGGTCGGGATCACTCCGCACGACATCGAGCAGGATATCGAGGTTCTCCTCATCCAGGTGCTGCGCCAGCAGGAACACGGCCTTGCGCCGCATCTCCACCGTGCACGCGTTGTCCTCGCCCCGCTGCTGCAGAACCTTATTGAGAATCGGGATTGCTTGCTCCGAGTTCATCTGCAAGAGCGCGCTGAGTGCCGCCATTCGCATCTCGTCGTCCTCGCTCTCGCAGGCCTGTGCCGCGCCAGCGACCCCGGACATCCCCCTCGCCGTACGCGCAACGTCCTCCGCCGCCTCAGCGTCGCCGCGCCGCGCCAGCTCGCCCTGGATGCGCGCCGTCAGCGCCACTGCATCCCTCCTCGCAACCTCCGCGTCCGCGTGGTCCCCCTGCAGCTGCCGCAACGCGTCCTTTGCCGCACGCAGGTCGCGGTCTCTCCCGTTCCGGTAGAGGGCGAACGCCTGGTAGTAGAGCGACTGAGCCGCATAGCTGGAGCGCGGGTAGCGCTCGTAGACCTCCGCGAACATTTCTGCCGCACGCCGGTAGCTGTCGCGATTAAGCGCTTCACGGGCGGCCCGGTAAAGCGAATCCGCCGGGTCCTGGGGATACAGGCTCTCGGCGCCCGGCGCCGCCGAGTAACTACCGGCCGCCTCCCGATACACCGTCCCCAGACCCAATTCCTGAGCCGACAGCCCAAGCGCCGAGCACGCAACGAACAGGCTTGCCATCACGGCCGCCGAAATCATCCGATCTATCCTACGCATCAGAGCACTCCTTCCGCGCCTGCCGCCGGCCCGGCGGGTATCGCCGTGCGCAACTTCGATAGCAGGCCTCTCCGTTCAATCCCTTCGGTCACCAAATCCAGCTCCGTATCACCCCGCTCGTATGACAGCTGCACGATCTGCACGAGCACCACTTCGAGTTCCTGCAGCAGGTCCCTGAGCACCGGGTCAGCCGCTGCCGGTGAATCCAGAAGCAGCCAGGTGCTCGACAATAGCTGACCGGCTCCCAACCAGAACTCAGCGTCCGATTCGCCCGCCTGCGCGTTCGTGCGGAACGACGTCAGGAACGTCTCCGCCCGGCTCAGGTGCTGCGTTGCCGCCAGCCGATACGCCAGCGTTGCGCGAGCCGGAGCTTCAATGCTGCCACCTCGCTTCGGCTGGACCGCCACCGACTGGATCTCCGGCCTTCCCTCGTAGCTGATGCGCCCAATCCCAATCCCGATCGCCAGTGCCGCAGCCAGCCCAACGCCCCAGCGCGTCCACGGCGAGTAAAGGATCCGTGGCTGCTGGCGCCGCCCAGTCCGCTCCCGGCGAATCGCCTCGATCCGCGCCCACATGAGGTCCCGCGGCGTTTCCGCCGGCGGATTGTAATCCTGAGCCACCTCTCTCAAGACGTCATCAAACCGATCGTTCGTCACGACGCCCGCTCCTCGACAAAGTCCACTAGAGCTTCCCGCAACTTGGCCCGGGCACGCGAGAGCTGCGCCTTTGTTGTGCCGGTCCGCACGCCCAGCGCAGCCGCGATCTCCTCGTGTTTGTAACCCTCTATATCGTGCATCACGAACACCGTCTTGTATCCATGGGGCAACTCATCGATCGCGGCTGCCAAACGCTCCTTCAGGTCCGGATCAGCACCGCCCGGTTCACGGCTCATCCCCGCCGTTTCCTCGAGATCGACGTGCCGGGTGCGCAACCGCCTCACCTTCCTCATCCCGTTGTAAATTACAGACAGCGCGATCGAGTGGAGCCAGGTCGACAGCGCCGCCTTACCCCGGAACTGCTTGAGTTTCTCGAACGCCCTGATGAACGTCTCCTGGGTGAACTCCTGGGCGAGGTCGTCGTCGCCGGTCATCCGATAGGCCAGCCGGTAGATCCGATCCACGTGCGCCTCGTACATCCGGCGCTCAGCCACCGGATCTCCCTCCAGGACCCGCCCAATCAGTTGGCGTTCTTCCACTTATCTCCTGTCCCGGCGCACCCGGTTATCCTGCCTCCGACCGTATGACACAGTCATCGCTCCAAGGGTTGCGCGGGCTTGGTGACTGGCAGCAAACAAGAGAAGGGCCCGCACCGCCCAATCATTCGGTTGCAGACCCCGGAACAGCAAGAGATTGAGTTCAGCCTTACACCGGCATGCCCTCCGGCTGCCAGGCAACGATATGGCCGGCCAGCGCGCTCGCTGCCACCGTGTACGGGCTCGCCAGGTAGACCTTCCCAGGCCCGCTACGGCCCGGGAAGTTCCGGTTGATCGATGAGATCGTCACCTGATCGGGAGCGGCGCTCACGCCGGGGCCCGCGTTGATGCAAGCGCCACAGCCGGGCGCCAGTGGATTCGCGCCCACCGCCTCGAACACCTCCAGGTACCCCTGCTCGCGGCAGTACTCCTCCACGTCCAGCGAGCCCATCTGGATGTAGCAGGTGACGGTTTCCGGGATGGTTCGCCCCTTGTCCGCCGCGGCCTTGAAGACCCGGGCGTACATGTCCATGTCGTCGCGCTTGGCGCCGGTGCACGATCCTATGTACACGATGTCGACGTCGACCCGGTCCTCGAGCTCGTCGACGAAGATGCCGTTCCCCGGATCCCCCGGCGTCGCCACAACAGGTCGAAGCTTCGACGCGTCGATCTCGATCACGTGAGCGTATTCGGCGCCTGGATCGCTCTTCAGGCCCTCGCAGAGACGCTCCGCCTCCCTCGCGTCCATGCCCCGCCGCTCCACCAGGTAAGCGACGGTCTCGGCGTCCGCCTCGCAGATCCCGGTGAACGCGCCGATCTCCGCCGACATGTTGGTGACCGTCGCCCGCTCGTCGATGCTTAACTGCGCCACCGCCGGCCCCGTCCACTCCAAGATCTTGGCCAAAGCCCCCCCGTCCCTCACCAAGGGCTGACGCAGCACCTGGAGGACCATGTCCTTTGCCGTCACGTTCTCGGCCTTCGTACCCGTGATCGTGATCTTCACGCTCTCCGGCACCGACAGTCGCACATCCTGAGTCAGCCAGGCGTTGGCGATCGCCGTCGAGCCGACACCGAACGCCACCGTCGCCAGGGCGCCCGAGTGCGGCGTATGCGAGTCGCTCCCGACGATCACTTGCCCCGGCATCGCGTAGTGGCCGAGGACAATGTTGTGGCAGATCCCTTCCGACCCCTGGCGGTCCTTCAAGTCCCCGTGCAACCGCAGGCCGCGTTCTGCCGCGAACTCCTCCTGCCGGCTTGCCAAGCCGCCGGCGAGGTCGAGCAGGCCGAGTGTCTTCTTCTCATCCGAGATCACCAGGTCGAGCATCCCCAGGTGATCACGGAAGAGCAGTACGGAATCCTTCTCCAAGATCTCCTCGTCGGGGGAGTACAGCTCAAAGAGACCCGCTGCCATCGGCGTCACATATTCGTGAGAGAAACGCAGGTCCGTCTTTACGTAACCGGTGTCTCCCGGCTTCACCGCCGGCACTCCCGGCTCGCCCTTCGCCGGGTCCTTCACCCAGTGCCGGGCCAGGATCTTCTCCGCCAGAGTCATCGGGCGGCCGGCGGAAGTCTCCGGCAGTGGCGGCGTCGCCTCGCCCGCACGTCGAGCCCGGTTGTACGCGAACAGACCGCCCCTTTCGATGATCTCTCGCGTTATCGGGTCGGCGCCTTCGGTGAACTCCGAAAGCGGGATCGCCTCACCGTTTCGGAGTCGCTCGATCAGCCCGAAATCGGTCGACGCGAGAAGACCAAGGTTCTGGCAGTTCTCGAAGTAGATCCTCTCAATGTTCTCGGCAATCACCAGGTTGATACCGGCCATCAACTCGGCGAACGGTGCCGCTTCCCGGCTCGAGCCTTTACCACGTCGCTTGCCCGACACACAGGCGATGAAGCCGCCGCTCTTCACATCGTCCTTGCCGATGGGATGCTCCCCCCCGCACTCCAGTCCCACATACGGGTACTCGCCGAGCTTCTCGTCGTAGTGGTAGCAGACCCAGCCCGGTGTGATCTCATCGGTCGAAATATCGTCGCGCAGCTTGATCGACGGATTCCATTCCAGATCCGCGCCTGCCAGCTGCTCTCGAATAACCTCGGGATCTTCGGTCAGGAACAGGATCCGGCCCACAAAGCGTACGGCCGGGCCGTCTGCAGCGTTCTCTATTTCTATCATGCACTCCCTCCAACGCTCAGCAGATGCTCAGGCAGTCGCTGTCGGCCCGCGTAGCCGCTGTTAAGCTCATGCCACCACTCGATACTCCCCTCGCCGAGCTTCCAGCACAAGAACACGGAGCTTCCGTCCAGCATCCCATAGAAGTCGACCAGCCCTTCCTCGAAGCCCTTGAACAGCACCCCGATCTCCTCCAGCTCGGCGATGAATCCGTTCACACGGTCGGTGAGCTCCCGCATCTCCTGCTCGATTTCCCGGCGCCTCGCTTTCGGCGCTTCCGAGTCCGGGTCGAGCGCCCGGTACTCATCTATCCGCTCCAACAGCTCCCCGTGCGTCGTCACAACGTCGCCGACGATCCGCCGCACCAGGGGAAGCGTTCGGTTCGCGTCATCAACTGTGAAGTACTTCGGCATTCGGGCAACTCCGACTATGGGCGAGCGGCGATCATATTGCCCGCCCTGCGGGCCTGTCAATCTTGCCCGCCAGGACACCTATCGCTTTCTCGTTGTCGTCGGTCGTGTTGTAGAAGTGGGGAGAGAGCCGAACCGCACCCGGCCGGTAGTCGCAGATCACCCCGGCGGCCATCAGCCGGCGGACCGCTTCCGCAGGATCCGGGTGCTCGATCATCACGATGCCCGACCGAGCCTCCGGCTCCGCGGCTCCGCGCACCGCAAGTCCGCCGGCCTGCGCTCGGGCTATCAGATCCTCCGTCAAAGAGGAGATCCGCCGCCTGATCCGCTCCACTCCGACCTCCTCCACCAGCTCGAGCCCGGCACGGGCCGCGTAGATCGTTGGAACGGCGGGCGTACCCAACTCGAAGCGGCGGGCGTCCGGTCGTAGCCGCAGCTCGCCGGTCGCGAACGCGAACTGGTCCTCCACGCCAAACCAGCTCACCGCCGTTGGCGTGAGTGTCTGGACCAGCTCCTGGCGGACGTAAGTGAAAGCCAGTCCCTGCCCGCCCAGCAACCACTTCAGCGCCCCGCTGAGTAGGATGTCCACGTCCAGCGCCCTAGCATTAACGGGAAGCTGGCCCGTAGATTGGTACGCGTCGATCAAACAGAGCGCGCCTTGCTCGTGAGCGATCCGGGCGAGCGCGCCGACGTCCTGGATGGCACCGCTGGTGTAGTCGACGTGGGAAGTGGCAACCAGGGCGGTGCGTTCATCGACGGCGTCGGCGAATGCTTCCGTCGGGACGCTGACGCCATCGGGCGACTCGAGTACCACGGGCTCGACGCCGATTCCCCGCCTGGCGAGGAACTGATAGACGACGGTAGGGAAGTCGAGCTCGGTGGTCACCACCTTGGGGCGCCTGCGGAAGTCGATGCCGCTGGCAACGGTCGAGAGCGCGGCCGATAGGCTGGGCGCAAGCGCCGTCTCGGTATCATCGACGCCGATCAGCCGAGCGAACGCTGACCGGACATCCTGCGCGGCCGGCAGCCAGTGCTCATACCAGGCGGATGCGCCCCAGCGGTCCCAGAGGTCTGCGAAGTCCGACAACGCCAAGCGCGCGCGCTCCGATAGCGCGCCCAGCGAACAGGAGTTCAAATAGGTCGCCGATCGAAAGATCGGGAATTCCGGCCTATACTCCTCAGCGATCTCGTAAAGGTCTGCAGCCGGCATCAAAGCACTCGATTCGGATAACTAGACATAGACTCATGGCTGACTCGAACAACAAAACTGAGAACGCTCAAGACGACTTCGGCACACTCTACGAATCCGCCCACGCCGTGGAGCTGGAGCGCGCCGATCGCGAGAACCCTATCCCGGGCGCCGAGCCGCCCTGTCCCGTCTGCGGCGCCAAGACGACCCGACTGGTGCTCGAGCACCAATCACCCCGTACCGGCATGTCGCCATTCCGGGTTCGCCTGGTCTGCAGCAATCAGGAATGCCGGCGCTGGACCATCTACAATTGGTAGCACCCAGCCAGCGGCGGCACTCGCCAAAAAAGAACCGCGCCAGTGATGAATCCGACTGACCACTGGTCACTGATCCTTCCCAAACACCACTTCCCGATACAGCACCTCGTCCCCTTCCCGCCTAACGCAAGCGCGGCGCAGCTCGGCATCCCGGAACGCCGACTCGAGGGCGCCCTCCATCCCCTCGGCAGCCGTATGCTCGGTGAACTCTATGAACCGGCCCGGAAGCACCTGGTCCTCGAACAACCAGACCCGCGCGCCGGCAGCTTTTGCCGCCCTAGAGTACTCCTTCCAGCGCTCCACGTACTCGTCCCGCAGATCGGGTCGCACGGTAGCTCGAACCGCCTTCAGCTTACGTATCTCTGACATGCCATCTCCACGTTTGCTCCCTCAACCTGCCCAACTTACATTGCGCGGCATACGATAGCACGTTGCAGCCTCCACCCTGCTCCTTCGGAACCGTCTATGCCCGAAGACAATTCCGGCCGTCTCGCGGCCAAGGCCAATCAGTTGTACTGGCAGACCAGCCGGCCAGCCGGCCACCTGGCCGACGAGCTCGGCATCTCTCGCTCCAAGTTCTATGCGCTGATCGAGCCGCTTCGCGTCAAGGTGAAGTGCCCGGCCTGCCGCGCAGCACTGGCTTTCAGCAGCCGCTCCGACCGTGAGGCCGGCCGTGGCCGCTGCCCCGAATGCGGCGCGACCGCCGATATCCCCGCCGCTGAAAGGCCCGCCGTCCCACCGCTGACAGCGGAACCGCGCAGCGTGAAACCGGCTTCGGACACGGGGATCGGCGCGCGGATGGAGCTTCCGGGCAGTCGCAAGCTCTGGCTCAGCGCCATCGTCGGCGTGGCGGTCGGCATATTGATGACCGGCCTGTTCCGCCGACGTTGACCGCCGCAACACCACGAGGCGGTTCCTGCAACGACCATTGAATTGAATCGAATTGAATCGAATTGAATTGAGCTGAACTGGCCTGAATTGAACTCAACTGAACTGAATCGAACTGTGACATGGAGATCATTCGCGAGCCGAAAGTGACCCTGTTGGCCCGGCAGCAGTACCTGGGCGACCCGGATATCGACTGGCAGAGCGACAGCGACAACGAGGCGCAGCAGATCGCCGAGTTCGCCGGACGCCTCTGCTACCTGAGCTTCGGCAAGGAACTCCAGGTGATCGGCGGCCACAAGACGATCCAGGGCCGAACGACCAACAAGGAGTACATCGCGAACCTCCTCGAGGTCAAACACGGCAGCGTGCTCGAGCACATCGTCTTCACCTTCCTCTTCGAGGGGATCTCCCGCGCGCTCACCCATGAACTGGTCAGACACCGGGCGGGCTTCGGCTACTCCCAACTTTCCCAGCGCTTCGTGGACGAATCGAACATCGGGTTCGTGCTGCCCCCCGAGATCGCCGAGGGGACACCGGCCTTCGATCTCTGGAAGGACGCCTGTCAGAACGCGCTCGAGTCCTACCGCAAGTTGCTCGAACAGGTGGCCGAGCAGGTTGCCGACGAACCCAAGGCGACTCTGCGCCGGAAACGCGCCCGCCAGGCCGCCCGCGCGGTCTTGCCCAACTCGGCCGAGACCAAGATCGTCGTCACCGCCAACGCCCGCGCCTGGCGCCACTTCATCGAGCTGCGCGCCTCGCCAGCCGCCGACGCGGAGATCCGCGCTCTCGCTATCTCCGTTCTGCGGGCCCTCGAGCGGGAGGCTCCGGATATCTTCGGCGACTTCGATATCAAGCCACTCGGCGACGGAACTGAGACGGCATTCGCACGCCACAGCAAGGTCTAGCGGCCGAGCAGCATCCCCAAGGCATGAGCAAACTGCCTCTAGGCGACCTTCCGCCCAGCATCTCCGTAACGCCCCCAGGGCCCCGGTCCAGGAAGCTCGCGGCGCGACTGCAACGATACGAATCCCCTAACGTCACATATGTCTCCGATGATTTCCCTATCTTCTGGACGGAAGCCGTTGGGGCCAACGTCCTCGATGTCGACGGGAACATCTACCTTGACCTCACCGCCGGGTTCGGCGTGGCTGCCGGCGGCCACCGCAACCCGCGCGTCGTTGAGGCAATCAGGATGCAACTCGAGACTCTCGTCCACGGCCTCGGCGATGTCCATCCGCCGGACATAAAGGTCCAACTGCTCGAGCGCCTCGCCACGGTCGCACCGGCGGGTCTGGACTGTTCGATCCTAACATCCTCCGGGGCCGAGGCTGTGGAGTCCGCACTCAAGACAGCCAGGATAGCCAGCGGCCGCCCCGGCGTTCTCAGTTTCAGCGGCGCCTACCACGGGCTCACTTATGGGGCCCTGGCCGTCACCGATGGTGAGTTTTTCCGCGGGCCCTTCGAAGACCAACTCGGTATACCGGTGGCCCGCGCAGCCTTTCCCGACCCGTACCGGCCACCGCTGGAACTCGAAGGTGACAGCGACTTGTGCCGGGCCGCACTCGCACTTGTAGCCGAGCGGCTGGACGCCGAAGCTGACCTCATCGGCGCCGTGATCGTCGAGCCCATCCAGGGGCGCGCCGGAATCGTCGTACCGCCGGACGGCTTCCTTACCGGTCTGCGAGAGATCTGCGACCGCCGCGGCCTGGTGCTCATATTCGATGAAATCCTCACAGGCTTCGGTCGAACCGGCCGCTGGTTCGCCTGCGAGCACGAAGGTGTTCTGCCCGATCTCCTTTGCGTCGGCAAAGCCCTGAGCGGCGCGCTCCCCTTCTCCGCCTGCATTGGGCGTCCCGGGGTCATGGCCGCCTGGCCGGCGAGCGCAGGGGCTGCGATACACACCAGCACGTTCCTCGGTCACCCTCTCGCCTGCGCCGCCGCCCTGGCGCAGATAGAGGAGATCGAGAAGCTGGACCTGGTGGCCCGCTCAGCCCGACTCGGCGCCTACGTCCTAGAGCGCCTGGAGTCGCTCCGCCCCCGCTTCCGCGCCATTGGCAACGTCCGGGGACGAGGTCTCCTGGCGGCGCTCGACCTCGTCAGCGACCCCGCGACGCGAGAGCCCAACCCCCGGCGGGCGCAGATGCTGGTCAGGGAAGCCCTGCAGCGAGGCCTGATCTTGCTGGCCGAGGGCGGTGCCGTCACGCTGAGCCCGCCCCTCACCATCAGCGAGGAACAGCTCGACTTCGCCCTCTCGGCTCTCGAGGACTGTCTGGGCGGCGCTTGATCGATTAGTTTCTCGTTCCCAAGACGCCCGGGAGTGAAAGGAGACGTCATGCCGGACCCGAACATCACCGTTCAGGGAACACCCAACCCGAACGCGGCCAAGTTCACCGTCGACCGCACACTGGTAGAGGGCGGATCGAGTATGTCCTATTTCGACCCTGAGACGGCCAGCGACGATGCGCTGGCCAGCAGGCTCTTCGTCATTGACGGAGTTGAGTCCCTTCTCATCGCGGAGGATTTTGTCACCGTGACGAAAGCCGACTCCGCAAACTGGGATGATCTCGTTCCTCAGATCGAGAACGCAATCAAGGAGGCGCTGTCGTGAGCAGCTACCTGCGGTTCACCATCGCTATCGCCGCTGGCCTCAGCCTCGCATGCAGTCCAGAAGCCGACTCTACCCCCGAGACGGGCGCTCAGTCTGACCTCCTTCAGCCGGAAGAGGTGCATCTTCGCAACGCCAGGCAGCTGACCTTCGGTGGTGAGAACGCTGAGGCGTACTTCTCGGCGGACGATCGCTTCCTGATCCTGCAGTCTACGCACGGCGCGTACGAGTGCGACCAGATCTTCACGATGCCGGTAGCCGGCGGAGAGATGGAACTCGTGAGTACCGGAGACGGCAGCACGACCTGCTCCTACTTTTTCCCGGCCGGCGACAAGATCCTCTTCTCGTCCACGCACCTCGACGATCCGAAGTGCCCGCCGCCGCCCGACTATTCGCAGGGCTACGTGTGGTCGCTGTACCCGTCCTACGACATATTCGTCGCCGACCGCGACGGCGGCAACATCAAACAGATCACGGACACCTGGCGTTACGACGCCGAGGCGACGATCTCACGCGACGGCGAAAAGATCGTCTTCACCTCGCTAAGGGACGGTGACCTCAATATCTACACCATGGATGCCGATGGCTCCAACGTGAAGAAGCTGACGGACGAGCTCGGCTACGATGGCGGGCCCTTCTATTCCTACGACGGGTCTAAGATCGTGTACAGGGCCTACCACCCACAGACCGAAGAGGAAAAGGAGGACTACCTTCGGCTGCTGGAGCAGGACATGATCCGGCCCAGCGTGCTCGAGATCTTTGTGATGGATGCCGACGGGTCGAACAAGCGGCAATTGACTTACAACGGCGCCGCCAACTTCGCTCCCTATTTCTTCCCCAGCGGCGACCGGATCATCTTCGTTTCAAACATGCACGACCCCGGCGGCCGCAATTTCGACCTCTATGCCATCAACATCGATAGCACCGGCCTCGAGCGGATAACCTACCACGAAGAATTCGATGGCTTCCCGATGTTCAACTCGGACGGCAGTGCGCTTGTCTGGGCCTCGAACCGCTTCAACGCCAAGCCGGGAGACACGAACATCTTCATCGCCGACTGGGTCGACTAGGGATCTGTGTCCGACTCCGCATAACCAATCCGCCGGAGCACCATCTCGAACTGACCGAGGATTTGAAACGTCAGGCCCCAGATGACGTGGCCCTCGTATTCGATCGTCGGGTACTCACGATCGGAAATGGCCTTCAGCGTCATGCTCCCCCGGTGCTTCTCCTCGACTACGACGTCCAGCGGCACCCACACCGCGCGCTCGACTTCGGAGCTCGTCAGCGCAACGACGTCGGCTTGTACGGCAACCACGAAGGGCGCGATGGCTATCGCGGGGATCCGGCGAGTGCGCGGCGCCACATCATCCAGCCGACCGAGCAGTCGCCCCACCTGCGACAGATCCACTCCGATTTCTTCCCATGTCTCCCGCACTGCCGTCACCCACAGGTCGGCGTCGCCCGGGTCCCTTCGGCCGCCGGGCAAGGCCATGTGCCCCGACCATGGGTCCCCTTCGCTCTCCGCCCTCTTGATCGCCAGGAACTCGAGGCCGGCCCCCGTCGGTCTCAACAGCAGGCTCACGGCCGCCTCGGTATCGTACGTGCCAGGCGCCGCCCGGACCGGCGACCGCCGCCCCAGCTCCTCTGAGATGCGTTCGATTAGCGCTTGCTCCGGCAACCGTAGAGTCCAGTGCTCAGTGTTCGGTTTGCGCCGTTCGATACTCGACGCTCAATAGGCCCGCCCTTCCTCACCCTCCTCGAGGATCTTCAGGTAGCCCTCGTAACGTCGCGCCGATACGTCGCCACTTTCCACCGCCTCCACAACTGCGCAGCCCGGCTCGTGCACGTGAGCGCAGTCGTCGAACTTGCACTCACCGAGGTACGGGCCGAACTCCGGGAAGCAACGATCCAAATCCCGTTCCCCCATCTCCCAAAAACGCATCCGGCCAAGGCCCGGTGTGTCGACCACGTAGCCGCCCGCGTCGAGAAGGTGCAGCCTTGCGGCAACTGTTGTGTGCCGGCCCCGCTCGAGCGCCCGGCTGAGCTCACCCACCCGGAGCCCCAGTCCCGGCTGCAACGCGTTCAAGAGGCTGGATTTCCCGGCTCCCGAAGGACCCACAAACATCGTGATGCGGCTCGCCAGGTAATCACGCAGTTCTTCGATGTTTTTCCCGCGCTTGGCACTCGTATAAAGCACATCGTAGCCGATTCTTTCGTAGATCCCGAACAACTCCAGCGCCTTCGCCGCACCCTCCAGGTCAACCTTGTTGACCACCAGAAACGCGGTTATACCGCTCGACTCCGCCAGGACCAGGAAGCGATCGATTAGGGAGCCTACCGGTTCAGGCTGCGCGACCGAGAACACGGCACCAAGCTGCTCCACGTTCGCTGCGATGATCTGCTCGCGCCTACCATCGGCCGAGCGACGCGACAGGCGCGCGCTGCGTGGCAGCACACCTGTTATCACGCAACTGCCGTCCGGCATCTTCTCCAGCTCGACCGCATCTCCAACGGCTACCCTGCCGATCCCCTTCTCCCGCTTCAGGCGGCCGCGAAGCGGGCACTCGATCGTCTCGCCGTTCACCTCCACCTCGTAGATCCCACCCGCGCTCCACAGGACGCGGCCGCGTACGATCTCGCCGCTCCCCGTCATCGGGACACCAGTCTGTCCAGGAGGCGCTTCACTTCGTGGAGCGTGAGCTTCTCCAGCGCGGCCCGTGCCTCTTCCTCGGTCTCCGCCTCCGACAGGAACCCGCTCTCGAGATGGCCCACCGCCTCGCTTCCCCGCCACTTGAGGAAGAAGAGATAGCCGGAGAACAGACCCTCACCCCGGCTCCCGGCGCGATCGGTCATGATCTCGACGGTGTACGAGTCACCGCCCGACCCCTCGAAGGCCGGCGGGCGCTCGTGCTCGTGGAGGTAGCCACCCAAGGTTGCGTCTTTCATAGTAACGGCTAGAACGTTAGATGAACACGAGGAGTCGGTCAACGCGGAGAGATCAGTGAGCCGCACCATCCTGCACGCCGACATGGACGCGTTCTATGCGGCCGTCGAGGCGCGCGCGAACCCCGAGATCGCCGATCAGCCAATCGTTGTGGGCGCGGATCCCCGCGGCGGCCGCGGGCGTGGCGTCGTCGCCGCCTGCAACTACGAGGCCCGCAAGTACGGCATCCACTCCGCCATGCCCATCTCGGAGGCCTACAGGCGTTCTCCTCGCGCCGTCTACCTGCAGCCCCGCATGCGCCTCTACGCCGAGGTGTCGGAGCGGATAATGCAGATCTTCGAGACTTATACGGAACTCGTCGAGAAGCTCAGCATCGATGAGGCCTTTCTCGACGTCACAGCCTCGACACGACTCTTTGGCGACGCTGTGACCATCGCGCGCAATATCAAGACCCAGGTAGGAGAGCAGGAGAAGCTCACCGTCTCCATCGGCGTCGCGCCCAACAAGTTCCTCGCCAAGCTAGCCTCCGACCTCGAGAAGCCTGATGGTCTCGTCGTGGTCGAGCCAGGCAAAGAGAAGGAGTTTCTTCACCCGCTCCCCGTCGAGCGGCTCTGGGGCGTCGGCGAGAAGACGGCGCGACGGCTCCACTCACTGGGGATGCAGACGATCGGTGACATCGCGGCCGCCACCCTATCACTCCTCGATCGTCACCTCGGCCATGCCCACGCCGCCCATCTTCAGCGACTCGCGAACGGCGAAGACGACAGGCCGGTGGAGCCCGGTCGCGAACGCAAGCAGATCGGCCGGGAAACGACCTTCATGACCGATACCGACGACCGCGAGTTCGTCCGCCGAACCTTGCTGGGGTTGACGGAAGAAGTCACAGCAAGGCTGCGGCGGCGTCACATGGCCGCGCGCACCGTGACGGTCAAGCTGCGTCTGGTCCCCTTCGAGACCCACACCAGGCAAAAGACTCTCGATGCGCCCGTGTCCACTACTGACGCGATCTATCCTGTGGCACGCGAACTTCTCGAAGCCGCCGACCCTGAAGACCGCCCGATCCGGCTCATCGGCATCAGTGTCTCGGGGCTCCACGATCAGCCGCCCGAACGGCAACTCGCACTCTTCCAGGATCCGACACGCGATGATAACGCCGGCCGCGTCGCCGATGTGATCGATGAGATTTCGGAGAGGTTCGGGCAAGATGCAATCAAGCGCGCCAGGCTGATCGGTCAAGATGAGGGAGAGGAGCCCCGACGCGGAGAATCTGCCTCGACGACTAAACCTCCTGGCTGAAGAACTCTTCCGCTACCTCAAGGCCATCACACAGAGCATCCACGTCGTCTCGATCGTTGTAAAGGTAGAAAGAGGCTCGCGTGGTCGCTCCCAGACCTAAACGCCGCATCAATGGCTGGTTGCAGTGATGGCCCGCCCGCACCGCGATACCCCGGTCGTTCAGTAGCTGTGCCAGGTCATGCGGATGGATCTCGCCGAACTGGAATGATAAGACACCGGCGCGCTCGTCGCGCGTCGGCCCGAACTGCCGTAACCCGCGGAGGCTACCGACCCGGTCCAGCGCATACGAGATCAAGTCGGCCTCGTGCTTGTGAATCCGCTCCAATCCGATCTCTGTCAGGAAGTCCATCGCGGTGGCCAAGCCAACGGTATCGGCGATGTTCGGCGTCCCCGCCTCGAACTTGTGGGGCGCCGGCTTATAGGTGGACCTCTCCAGCTCGACGATCTCAATCATCTCGCCGCCGCCCTGGTACGGCGCCATCTCCTCCAGCAAACTGCGACGACCCCACAGTACGCCGATCCCGGTCGGACCACACATCTTGTGGCCGCTGAACGCGTAGAAGTCGCAACCCAGCGCCGGCACATCCAGCGGCAAATGAGGCGCCGCCTGCGCCCCATCGACGAGGACCAGCGCGCCTGCGTTGTGCGCGGCCTCTACGATCTCCTCCACCGGGTTGATCGTGCCCAAGGCGTTCGAGACGTGCGTCACGCACACCAGGCGCGTTCGCTCTGTGAGCAGGTCGCCCAGCTGATCCAGCCGCAGCCGGCCTTCATCGTCTATGTCTACCGACTTGAGTCGCGCTCCCGTGCGCTGTGCCAGGATCTGCCACGGCACGATGTTCGAGTGGTGCTCCAGAACAGTCAGGAGGATCTCGTCTCCTTCGCCCAGGTTCTGCAGCCCCCACGCCGAGGCTACCAGGTTGATTCCCTCCGTGGTACCCCGTACGAAGACGACCTCGCTGGGGTCGCCGGCACCGATGAACCGCGCAGCCGTGGCCCGCGCGTTCTCGTACGCCTCCGTAGCCCGCATCGAGAGCTCATGGATCCCACGATGAACGTTGGCGTGATCGTGTTCGTAGTAACGGGCCAACGCCTCGACAACAACACGAGGTTTCTGGGACGACGCCGCATTATCCAGATAGACCAGCCGGTGGCCGTTTACCTCCTGGTCCAGAATCGGGAACTGCTCCCGAATCGCTTCGATGTCCAGCAGCGTGTGCATCTTCATCTCGGCAACTCGACCAGTCATCGCTCCACGGCCACCAAGATGTCCTCGCCATCGAGCTCGATATCGTACGTCGTCACCGGACCATAAGCAGGCAAGGCGAGAACTTCACCTGTTCTCACATCGAAGCGCGCGCCGTGCAGTGAACAGACCAGAGTGTGATCTTCCAGTGTGCCTTCAGAAAGCGGGAAACATTCATGCGTGCACTCATCACGCACGGCGTAGAATTCACCGCCAACGTTGCACAACGCTATCTGCACACCGTCGACGTCCACCGCCTTCATGCCGCCCGGCGGCATTTCACTCCTCGTCGCTACTCTTACAAACCGCGTGCCGGATTCCATGTCCCTACCGTAAGCACCATCCCACTGATCACTCTCCCGCCTTACTACTACTCCGTCGAGACGGGCTGACCCTCACCCTCGAGCGCCGCATGCAAAGTATGCCATGCCAGAGTCGCGCACTTCACCCTCACCGGGAACTCTCGCACCCCCGAGAACACCGCAAGCTTGCCCACCGCCTCCTCGTCGATCTCAGCGTCGCGAGCACTTGTCACCATCTCCCGGAACCGGCCGAAAAGTTCCTCGGCATCCGCCAACGTTTTGCCCTTCACCTCCGCCGTCATCAGCGACGCCGACGCCTTGGAGATCGCGCAGCCCGACCCCTTGAAGGCGATGTCGGCTACTCGATCACCATCCACTACTACATATACGGTGATCTGGTCACCGCAAAGCGGATTGTACCCCTCGGCACTGCGATCCGCCCCCTCCAACTCCTTGAAGTTGCGAGGGTGGCGGCAGTGTTCGAGTATCACCTGCTGGTAGAGCTCGCGAAGATCTGACATCGGGGCGCCTGGTTCAGAAACCCGGTGGAGCGGCGCGCCCTATCCTCGCCGGGATGTCGAAAGGGCGCGACCGCAATCCTAACCTAGCTTCTTCAGCATATCTCCCTGCGGCATCTTGTCCATGATGAGGCCTTCCACGTACCTCCGTATGTACTGCAGTCGCATCCGCTGCAGGTTCTCAGCAGCGAAGCCAAAAAGCAATAGAGTCCGGGCCATCTCCTCCGAGACACCCCGTGCACGCAAGTAGAAGAGCGCATCCGTGTCAAGCCGGCCGATCGTCGCCCCATGCGTACACTTCACATCGTCCGCGTAGATCTCGAGCTGCGGCTTGCTGTCGACACTCGCTTCATCGCTGAGCAGCAGGTTGCGGTTCGTCTGCTTGGCATCCGTCTTCTGGGCGTCCTTGTGCACGATTATGCGACCGGCGAATACACCGCTCGAGCTGTCGTCCAAGATGCCGTTGTAGAACTGACGGCTGTCGCAGTGCGGGCTCACGTGCTCGACCAACATGAAATTGTCCACATGCTGCCGGCCGGCCGTCATGAACAACCCGTTGATCAAGCACTCGGCGCCCTCGCCCGCCAGGACCGGATGGACGTTGTTCCGCACCAGCGCGCCACCCAGGAATACCCCGTGACAGGCCACGTTGCTGCTGCGCCCCTGCTGAACCCGAACCGTGCCGATGCTGTACGCTTTCGTGCTCTCGCGCTCGACCCGGTAGTGCTCCACCACCGCGTTCTCGCCGGCCACCACCTCGCTGACCACGTTCGACAGGTACTCCTCGCCGCCCAGTGAGACGTACTCTTCGACCACGGCGACCTCGGCGTTGTCGCCGACGATGATAAGGTTGCGTGGATGCGTAACGCTAGGCGTCTCCGTCTGCGTGGCTATGTAGATGATATGAATCGGCTTATCCAACAGCGTGCCACTCGGCACATACACGAAACCGCCGTCCTCGATGAACGCCGTGTTCAACGCCGAGAAGAAGTCGCTCTCGTAATCCAGGTGTTTCGCCAGGTGCAGCTCGACCAGTTCCCGGTTGAACTGCAGCGACTTCGCCAGGCTGCAGGCGATCACACCACCAGGCTGTGCGCAAGAGTCCGAGAGCTCCGACACATAACGTCCGTTGACGAAGACCAGTCGCGCCGATTCCTTGTCGCGGAACACAAACGGCGCCAGATCGTCCGCCCTAATCTCCGCGCCGTCCGCCCTCAGACTGAATGACTGCTTCGCTATAGGAGAGACGTTCGTAGACTTCCAATCCTCATCACGAACCGTCGGGAACCCTAGCTCCGCGCTGCGCTCGATCGCCGCCTGGCGAACGGGCCGAAGCCATTCCGGCCCGCCTGCGCCGTTCTCGAACATCCTGAAGCTCTCCAGGTAACCCTGCAAGCCTTCGCTGGTTCTCGCTGTCACTGTCAAGTGTCCACTCGCTTGTTCTGTCACTGTTACTCGATAACCTAGGCCGATGCCCCCGCCGGCTGCCGCTCGCTGGCCCACGCATACCCGTACTCCTCGAGGTGCAGTGCCAGCTCCTTGTCGCCCGACCTGACGATCCGGCCGTCCACCAGCACGTGCACATAGTCCGGCACGATGTAGTCGAGTAAACGCTGGTAGTGGGTGATCACCAGGAAGGCCCGCTCCGGGCTGCGAAGACCGTTCACTCCGTCTGCCACAATCCTCAGAGCATCGATGTCCAGTCCAGAATCGGTCTCGTCCAGGATGGCCAGGCTCGGCTCCAGCGCTGCCATCTGGAAGATCTCGTTCTTCTTCTTCTCCCCGCCCGAAAAGCCCTGATTCACAGAGCGCTCGAGTAGGCTGCCTTCCATCTGCAGCAGCTTGACCTTCTGCTTCAGAAGCTTCAGCGCCTCCAGAGCATCGATCTCCTCCTCGCCACGGTGCTTGCGGATCGCGTTCAGAGCCGCAGTCATGAACTGGATGCTGCCTACGCCGGGGATTTCCACCGGATACTGAAAGGCCAGGAACACACCCTCGCAGGCACGCTCTTCCGGCGGCATCTCCAGCAAGTCCATTCCTTTGTACAGTACCTGCCCCTCCGTCACCTCGTAGCCGTCACGGCCCGCCAACACCAATGCCAGCGTGCTCTTTCCCGATCCGTTCGGCCCCATGATCGAGTGCACTTCTCCCGCGTGGATCGTCAGATCCACACCTTTCAGGATCTCCTTGCCGTCGACGCCCGCGTGCAGGTTCTTGATCTGCAGCATTTATCTTCCCCTTCTCCTCAACAATGTCCAAAGAACTTCGCAATTTCGAACGCTATCGTTCCCGTGTGTCTTGCTCGAAATCCCAGCACAACATCCCTAGCCAACGCTCCCTTCCAGACTCACGCTGAGAAGCTTCTGCGCTTCCACGGCAAATTCCATCGGCAGCTCTCGGAACACTTCCTTGCAGAAGCCAGCGACGATCAAAGAGATCGCGTCTTCCATCACGATGCCGCGCTGCTGGCAGTAGAACATCTGGTCCTCACCAATTTTCGATGTCGAGGCCTCGTGCTCCATCTGCGCCGTCTTGTTCTTCACCTCAATATAGGGGAACGTATGCGCCCCACACTTGTCCCCGATCAGCAGTGAGTCGCACTGCGTGAAGTTTCTCGCGTTCTCGGCACCTTTCAGAATCTTCACCATGCCACGGTAGGAATTCTGGCCATGACCCGCGGAAATCCCTTTGGTCACGATGGTGCTCTTCGTGTTCTTGCCGATGTGGATCATCTTCGTGCCTGTATCCGCCTGCTGCCGACGGTTCGTAAGCGCCACCGAATAGAACTCGCCGACTGAGCTGTCGCCCTGAAGGATACAGCTCGGATACTTCCAGGTGATCGCCGAACCCGTCTCCACTTGCGTCCAGGAGATGTGAGAGTTCACACCCGCACACTTGCCTCGCTTGGTGACGAAGTTGTAAATGCCGCCTCGCCCTTGCTCGTCACCCGGATACCAGTTCTGGATCGTCGCGTACTTGATCGTAGCGTTGTCCAGCGCCACCAGCTCCACCACCGCGGCGTGTAGCTGGTTCTCGTCACGCATCGGCGCCGTGCAGCCCTCCATATAGCTCACGTAGCTGCCCTCCTCCGCAACGATCAGCGTGCGCTCGAACTGGCCGGTCTGCGCCGCGTTGATGCGGAAGTACGTCGACAGCTCCATCGGGCAGCGCACACCCTTCGGCAGGTACACGAACGAGCCGTCGCTGAATACCGCCGCATTGAGTGCCGCGAAGAAGTTGTCCGTGTGCGGCACCACCGAACCCATGTACTTTCGCACCAGCTCGGCGTGGTTCTGCACCGCCTCCGAGAACGAACAAAAGATGATCCCCTGCTTCTCCAGCTCCGCCTGGAACGTGGTCGCCACCGAGACACTGTCGAAGACCGCGTCCACCGCTACGCCCGCCAGCCATTTCTGCTCCTCGAGCGGGATCCCCAGCTTCTCGTACGTCGCCAGCAGTTCCGGATCCACCTCATCCATGCTCTCCGGCTGCGTCTTCGGCGCCGCGTAGTAGCTGATCGCCTGGTAATCGATCGGACCGTAGCCGTACGGCAGAAACGGCCAGTGGGGCTCCTTGCCGGCTTCGTGGAGCGCCGCCCAGTGCCGGTACGCTTTCAACCGCCACTCCAGCATCCACTCGGGCTCGCTCTTCTTGGCCGAGATGAAGTGGATGATCTCTTCGTTCAGCCCCGGCGGCGCAAACTCCTCCTCGATGTCCGTGACGAAGCCGTACTTGTATTCCTGCTGTGCTAGGGCTTCAATCGCCTCTTGGTTCGAGGCCATTCCTGTCACTCCCTTCGGCCGGTAACGGTAGCTTATGTTACAGACCAGCTAAGTGCAAGTACGGCAAGAAGTTCCATCACCCCCCTCGCCGCAGCGGCTAGCAATTCTAGTTATCTGTATCGCTAGTCGTAATCGTTCTCGACTCAACATAGCCTAGTTGAGACTGAATTTCAACCACCCTAACTCGCTCGCTCCACCGGCTGCAGCCGCCCCCGCTTCTAATCGGGAACAGCTCGCATTATTATGGCCGCGTCGGTCCCCCTACCCTCAGGAGGCTTGCGCATGAAACGGCTCCTTCGTCGGGCACCCCTGCCGGCATTCGTTCTGCTATTGGGCCTGTCCTCGAACGCGACCGCCCAGGCCATGGAACGTCCGTGGTCCATCCAGTTCACCGGCGGCATCGTTCTGCCAACCGGCGAGTACGCCACTAGCACCAACCCGGGTGTTGGACTGGCCGGCAGTGTCGGCTATGCCCTCACCCCGGACTGGTCTCTACTGGCCAGTTTCAATGCCGGCTTTCTCGAAGGCGACCTCGGTCCAGACTGGAACATCTATACTTACTTCCTCAAGGCTGCCTACGATACGGGTGAAGGCGACACGAAGTGGAGGATCCTGGTCCCGCTTGGAGCGGGTGCCGTAACGTTCGCTCCTGATTCGGACGCGATCAGCTCGAGCACGTATCTTGGTCTGAACAGCGGCCTGATGTTCCAGTATTACTTGAATCCACGGCTCGCCTTCACGTTCGACGGACTCGTGACCTTCGTGTTCGCCAGCAAGAGTGAGATCGGCTCAGATACCCTCTGGCTCTTTCCGCTCGGTGCCGGCCTGCTCCTTCGCTTCTAGCGCTCGACCATCACCATATTGCCGGGGTATGCCTTCGAAGGGAGAGCACGGCCTGACGTAGCGCGACACGAAGCGAGGGCTCACGCCGTATCCGTGCGCTCGCCGACACCCACCCTGCTTGACCGTCCACGCTTCGCACGATAACTAACAAGCTGTAAGCCCCACAGCTTCACAGCCAACAGGAGGGCGACCGTGAACGCCATCCCCCGCTCTGTCACCGCCGCGGCCCTGACGCTGCTGTTCGCCGTCACCCACGCCACCGCGCAGGAGCCGTACCGCACGCCACCTCAGAACGTCGTCGACATCGTGGA
>FXBF010000142.1_pt1 | contig 21679 bp, 18 predicted proteins | sample 5335321 | NCBI WGS metagenome assembly FXBF01 (sample SAMEA103928391, study PRJEB20085) | sediment metagenome | isolation source: sediment
AAGTTGGGCCACCGCGTTCTCCTATCCCGTTGGGGCATCAGGCCCGCCGGCCTCGGCCCAGGCCGCTGCGGCGTGAACCGCACGTCGCCAACCGTCGAGCAGCCGGTCCCGCTCTTCCGCGGCCAAGCCGGGCCTGAACCGTCGATCCAGAGCCTGCACGCCCCGAAGCTCCTCCGGATCCGACCAGAAGCCTACCGACAGCCCCGCCAGTCCGGCCGCACCCATGGCGGTAGTCTCTACCAGTGCGGGCCGGCCCACCGGGACTCCGGCGATATCCGCCTGGAACTGCATCAGCCAGTCGTTGGCCGCCGCGCCGCCGTCGGCGCGCAGCTCCCGCACCGGATGGCCCCAATCGGCAGCCATCGCTTCCATGAGATCGTTGGCCGAATACGCCATGGCTTCCAGCGACGCTCGCACCAGATGTCTTCGCCCGCTACCCTGCGTCAGCCCCACCAGCGTCCCGCGCGCCTCCGACAGCCAGTGGGGAGCGCCGAGTCCCACGAAGGCGGGCACGAAGTACACGCCCTCGTTCGAGTCCAGTGAACGGGCCAGCTCTTCGCTCTCCGCCGCGCTCTCGATCAAGCCCAGCTCGTCCCGCAGCCACTGAACAGCAGCGCCCGCGATGAAGACCGATCCCTCCAGCGCGTACGCCGCTTCGCCCCGCGGCCCGCAGGCGACCGTGGTGAGCAGGCCGTTCGCCGAAGGCACGACCTCGTGGCCCGTATGAACGAGCAGGAACGCGCCGGTCCCGTAGGTGCACTTCGCCAGCCCCGGCTCCCAGCACCCCTGCCCGTAGAGCGCCGCCTGCTGGTCGCCCATGGCCGCCGCGACCGGTGCCTCGAGACCGATCGCCGTGCCATCCGATGTCCCGAAAACACCGCCGGACGGCTGAACCGCCGGCAGGATCCGCTCGGGCACACCCAGAAGCCCGCAGAGATCGGGATCCCAGCGACGTTCGTCGATGCGGAAGAGCTGTGTGCGCGATGCGTTCGTCGGCTCGGTGGCATGAACGCGACCGCCGGTGAGCTTCCAGATCAGCCAGCTATCGATGGTGCCGGCCGCCAGCTCGCCGGCCTCGGCGCGGGCGCGGGCGCCCGGCACGTTGTCGAGCAGCCACGCCATCTTGGTGCCCGAGAAGTACGGATCGATCACAAGACCCGAGCGTTCGCGGATGAGCTCGGCGTGCCCGGCTTCCTCGAGCGCCCGGCAGAGCGGGGCCGTGCGGCGGCACTGCCACACGATCGCCCGATGAACCGGCTCTCCGCGCTCCCGGTCCCAGAGCACGACCGTCTCCCGCTGATTGGTGATCCCGATCGCGGCAATGTCGGCGGGCGCGATGCCGCCGTCCTGCAACGCCGCGGTCACCGCCCCTTGGACCGATCGCCAGATCTCTTCCGGATCGTGCTCGACCCATCCCGGTTGCGGATAGAACTGCTCGATCTCCTGGTAGCCGCGGCCCACGACAGCGCTTTCATGGTCGACGGCCAGCACCGTCGTCCCGGTCGTACCCTGGTCGATGGCGAGGATCAGCGGCACAGCGCCCTCAACTCTTCTGGCCCCACTTGAATGTCGTCACCTCGAGCGCCGGATTGGCGGCCTGTAGGTTCGACAAGAATTCCTGAATGCCTTCCATGTTGGCGTACAGGTTGATCGAGCCTTTATCGTACTCGAGCGTGCAATAGCGGCCAGCGCGCTTCACCCGTTTGATCTGTTGCGGGCTCAGAACCACACGCCCAAGCAGACTGCGGAATCCGATCGACCCGCCCTCTTCCACCCGAATCTCGACCGGTGCCTTCAGATGCCGATGCCACTCCCAGGTTAGAGCGAGCAGAACGGCCACAAAGAACCAACGCGGCTCGGCGAAGAAGAGGCCAAACACGGAAAGGACCGTCAACACGAGCAGAAAACCAAGCGTGAACAGGATCGTCGATTTTCTCGCCCTGTACACCTTCATCGCGATGGTCATTCCCGGAGTAGCTGCGCGCCCGGCCGGCCTACTCGAGTGCTGCAGACCGGCTACCGGGCCCCCGAAGGTTCTCTCTCAGCTCCGACAACTCGTGCGGGTTGAAGATTCCCCTTTCGGTGACGATCCCTTCGATCAACTCCGCCGGGGTCACATCGAAAGCCGGGCTGAAGACCGGAACTTCCTCGGGCACCGTCTGACGCCCGAACCCCCGGCGCACCTCGTCCGCCCCCCGTTCCTCTATCGGAATCTGACTGCCGGAAGCCAGCTCGAAATCGAACGTCGAGGAGGGGGCCGCAACGTAGAACGGGATCCCGTGGTGGCGCGCAGCGACAGCCAGGCCGTAGGTCCCGATCTTGTTCGCCACATCCCCGTTGGCAACGATGCGATCGGCACCCACGATCACCAGATCGACGTCCAATCGCTTCATGGCCTCGGCCGCCATGCTGTCGGCCAGCACGGTCACGTCCACCCCCGCGCGGCTCAACTCCCACGCTGTGAGCCGGCCCCCCTGCAGGAGCGGGCGCGTCTCTGTCGCCAGCACGCGGACATTCATCCCACGCTCCCTAGCGAGGTACACGGACGCCAGGGCCGTTCCGACTCCTCCCGTGGCCAGCGCCCCGGCGTTGCAGTGGGTGAGCATCGTTGCCCCGTCGTGCAGCAGCTTCAGGCCGTTCTCTCCAATGCGCCGGCACATCTCGCGATCCTCCTCGAGTATCGCCGTCGCTTCGTTGCGCAGCGTCTCCCAGATTTCGGCGTTCGAAGCGTCACCCAGCCCTTCGGCCGCCGCAAGCAGGCGATCGATCGCCCACGCTAGGTTCACGGCGGTCGGACGCGCCCCGCGGATGCGGCGCGCGTTCCCGCTGAGCCGAGCGCGGAACTCCGCTGCGGGAAGCTGAAGATCGGCCTTGAGAGAGGCCGCCAGTCCCATCGCGCCCGCAATCCCGATCGCCGGCGCGCCGCGGACGCGCAGGCTCTGGATCGCTTCCACGACGTCCTTCACCTCCACGAGGTCGATCTCTTTGTACTCGCCGGGGAGCAGCGTCTGATCGATGATCCGCACGGCATCATCATGCCAGCGGACGGCGCGGGGAATCTCAATCGCCACTTTCAGAACTGTGGAAGTAGTCTGTCGATGGGAGACAACCAGCGTTAAAGCGTGGTCAGTCCGGCGCGACCAACCGGCCAAGGGCGTATCGCCAGCCGTAGCGGCGGAAGAGCTTGAGGAGCCGCTGGATGGGCATGCCCATCACAAAGAAATATACGCGCTGCCGTCGGACTCCCCTTTGCCATTCGCCTTTTCAGAAACCCGCGCCTGACGACCCTACACAAGCGAGCGTCAGCGTCAAGCTACTCAAGGAGCATGCTGAAGCAACAGACAGGCAAGGCGACCAAGGGCTTGGGGAAGGCCGATCCACGCCGGTCGGTCTAGGGGCTCAACCATGTGCTGCCGCCTAACGGTCCGGGCATCACCTGCGGCGCGGGGCGCCAGCTTCATTCTCCTGTCAAGGAGACGCTTCTCTCTGAGTGCGTCTGTATCTGAATGCGTCTGTACATGAGGTACCACAACACGGCCACCACCGGAAGGACTAGACCAACGCCCATAAAGGAGAGGAAGATCAACGGGGCCGCGGCCAAATGCACCGCGAGCGCTAGGCGACGATCAACGCGGGCCGGGTCAACCAAGCCAGCCGCCGTAGTAAGGCAAAAGGCAAGATAGACAAGCGGTGCTAGCCCAGCGTACCAAGCTAGAGGTTGCCGTATGAGTTCGTCTCCCGACATGATCAGCGCAACCAAGACAATGAACCCGTAGACCGGGATCAAGACTGCAGTAATCACTACAGTAATCACGCGGACCGCTTGCCCGGGGCGTTTTGAAGTCACTGTGCCTCCCTAACTAATCTTCATCCGCGGAGTACCATCGGGCGATTTGCAGGGGTTCGCAGCATAAGATTCGCGCGCCTCAGATCGCCAGCTATTTCAAGACAAAAGAAATATACGCGCTGCCGTCGGACTCCCATTCGCCGTTCCCTTGTCGCCTGTACCTAGTTGAGGCAAGGCCAATGTTCAAGGGCGTGTGCCTCGTGTTCGTTCTTCTATGGGCTTCCGTCCGACCGGACCAACCGGCCAAAAGCGTACCGCCAGCCGAATCGCTGGAACAGTTCCAAGAGCCGAGCCACGCTGAGCCCCATGACTGCGAAGAAGTCCCCGTCTATGCGCTCGACGATTGCCGCACCGAAGCCCTGGATGCCGTAGGCACCCGCCTTGTCCATAGGCTCACCAGTCGCAACATATTCCTCGCACTCCTTCGCATCAAGCGAGCGGAACCACACTCGTGTGGCTTCCACGGCACTCTCCACACGGCCCGGCATCGCCAGCGCGACTCCTGTGTAGACAACGTGCTCATCGCCCTGGAGCCGACGAAGCATCTCGACCGCTTCTTCCATCTCCGCAGGCTTACCCAGTATCCGACCACGATGCGCGACAAGCGTGTCGCAACCGACCGCCAACGCGCCCGCCTCGGCAGCCGCTTCCGCTTTGAGACGGGCTAGCCGGTCTGCGGCCGCCTCAGGTGCCTCACCCGAAACGAGCGACTCGTCCGCGCGCGGCACTCGCACGTCAAAGCTCAGGCCAAGCCGCGAGAGAAGCTCAGCCCGGCGCGGTGAACGGGATGCCAAGATGAGTCTAGGAGCGCTTGCCAAGGTTGTCAGAATGAATGACGAACATCCGCGCCCCATTGCCAGCTTACCTGATCATTGATCGCCGGGTGTCGGGTGCAGATCATTCAGAATTTTCTGATAAGTATGTTGTCGCTCGGCAACCGGCCGAGGTCGATCGCCTTCAGCGCATGACCCAGCGAGACGACGTAACGATCGGAGCGTTCCTCGACGTCGGGGTACAGCGTTATCGACAGGTTGCTGAAGAAGTACTCTCGCGAGTTGATGTTGAGCTCGCGCACCCGGAGGACTTCGCCCCGCTCCGCGTCCAAGACCAGTTCACCGGCGACCAGCACGGGATCACCCTGCGCCAATAGCGCCGGAGTTACGGCGGCTTCGCCTTCCATACCCGCCGGGTCGGTGGGTCCCACCCGCATGAAGCCATAGCGATCCACCACGAACGCGTATCGCCCGGCGCGCAAAGTCCCAATGGTCGCGGAATTGAGCACCGGACGCCCCAGCCAGCTGCCACCCGCCTCGAGGAAATCTCTGTACCGATGCTGGAGCGCCACCTCGCCTTCCCTGTCGGGGAACAGCACGGCGGGTGCCTGTTCCTCCAGCCACCCGGCGAGGCGCGGGCCCGGAACGAAACCGTAGACGTCCCTCACTTCGCCAGCGAGCGTGAAGGCCCGGTTGCGTTCCAGCAGCGCGAGGTAACCCTGGCGGTCACGGATGACCGGCTCCGGCGGCTGGGCGTACAGGTCAAACATCGGTTCCAGCCCGTACGCGGTGGCGAGGGGTGGCCCCGACGTGGCCCGCCCACTATCGACCGCCGCCAGGTACCGGGCCACCGCCCTGCTGTAGTCGGCCAGCGGACCACTCACCCGCTCGGTGATATCGGCTACCTGCGAGCGCTTCGCCCAGAGCAGCCAGCGATGCTGCTGCACTGTGAACACCTGCACCAGGACGTTCTCGCCGACGATAGTGCCCTTCAGAAAGCGACCGGGATAGCCGGGCGGCATCTCGTGAGGCAGCGTGTCCGCCGGCTGCAGCTCCTCCAGCGCCACGCCGCCGGTCGGGATCCAGAGCCGGCGGGCCACCGATCTCGAGCCTGCGGGGTCCGGAGCCAGGACCCGGAACGTCGTACGGACCAGATCCATGGTGTCGGGAAACTCCGCAGACAGATCAAGCGGGCCCAGCACCCAAAAGCCGGAATCGGTCGGCAGGTGCCGATTGAGCGCCGCCGCCGCGGCCTGCTGCCAGGCCGGCGGCCCGTCGTACGCTATAGCGTTTGGATCCCACGCGGTCTGCGACCTGGCGGCCGATGCGGCCGCCAGGGTGAGAACGGCGGGGATGCACCGTTGCAGAATTGCCGAAGACCTCACCGATCTAGTCCCTCTCGATGAAGAGTGTCACAGGTCCTTCGTTCACCAGGTCGACTTCCATCAGGGCTCCGAATGATCCCGTGGCGACGGGGATCGCGCCCTCGCGGAGAAGTGCCACGAAGCGGTTGTAAAGCCGCTCTGCCTCTTCCGGCTCCGCGGCGTTAACGAACGAAGGCCTGCGGCCTTTGCGCACGTCCCCGTACAACGTGAACTGCGAGACTACCAGCAGCTCGCCGCCGACCTCGTCGATCGGCAAGTTCATCTTCCCTTCGCTGTCGGGAAAGAGCCTGAGCCCGCGCACTTTCTCCACCATCCAGCGCAGCGCCTCTTCGCTATCGCCGGACGTGAAACCCACCAGCAACAGGTAGCCCCGGCCGATAGAGCCCACCTGTCCGCCGTCCACGCGGACTTCGGCCCGGGCTACCCGCTGGAGTACGATGCGCATGGCTTTGGAAGTTGTGCGTAGTGCGGGAGGCGCGCAACTGCCGGGTGGGGAGAGTGATTAGTGATTAGTGATAAGTGACTACTCGACCGTCACGCTCTTCGCGAGGTTCCGGGGCTGATCGACGTTACAACCTCGCAGAACGGCGATATGGTAGGCGAGTAGCTGCAGAGGAATCACCGTGAGTATCGGCTGCAGCATCTCCGTCGTCGACGGAACCGAGATCACATGGTCGGCGAGCTGGTGCAGATCGCCGTTCCCGTCGGTCGTGATCGCGATAACCTGGCCGCCGCGCGCTTTCACCTCCTCGATATTCGACAGCACCTTCTGATAGACGCTATCGCGAGGCGCGATGCACACCACGGGCATGTTCTCGTCGATCAGGGCGATCGGTCCATGCTTCATCTCCGCCGCGGGGTAACCCTCGGCGTGTATGTAGCTGATCTCCTTCAGCTTCAGCGCGCCCTCGAGCGCGACCGGGAAGTTGTAGCCGCGACCGAGGTAGAGGAAGTTCCGGTGATGGTGGTACAGCTTCGCCATTTCCCGGATCTCATCATTGCGGTCGAGGATCTCGGAGATCTGGTCCGGCAGCTTCTTCATCGCTGCCACCAGATCGTGGCCGCGCTTCTGCGTCACACCGGTGCTGCGGCCGAAGTACATGCTGAACAACGCGAAGGCGGTAACCTGGGATGTGAACGCCTTCGTTGACGCGACACCGATCTCAGGACCGGCATGGATGTAGACCCCGCAATCCGATTCCCGTGCGATCGTCGAGCCGACCACGTTCACGATACTGATACCTCGAGAACCGCGGCTCTTCGCCTCCCGCTGGGCCGCCAGCGTATCGGCGGTCTCGCCGGACTGCGAGATCGCGATGACCAGCGACCGCGGGTCCAGTACAGGGTTCCGGTAGCGGAACTCGGAGGCATACTCGGTCTCGACCGGGAGGCGCGCAAACTCTTCCAGCATGTACTCGCCGATCAACGCGGCATGCCAGGACGTGCCACAGGCCGTGAGCACGATGCGGTTGAAGTTCTCGATCTCCTGCCAGGGCAAACAACGCGAGAGCCCACCCAACCGGGCTCCGCCCTCTTCCTCCAGCAGCCTGCCGCGCATCGTATCGCGCACCGAATCCGGCTGCTCGAAGATCTCCTTCAGCATGTAGTGCGCGAAGCCGCCCTTCTCGATCGTCTCCAGGTCCCAGGTCACGCGGCTCACTTCCTTCTCGAGCGGGCGCCCTTTGAGATCGAGCATGCGGTATCCCTCGCGGTCCATCACCGCCAGCTCGCCTTCACCGAGATACACGACATCTCGTGTATGCTCGACAATCGCCGCCGCGTCCGAGGCGACGAAGTACGTGCCTCCGTCCCCCAGTCCCAGCAACAAGGGCGAACCGTTCCTGGCTGCGACCAGCTTGTTGGGATCCCGACTCGAGACAACGGCGATCCCGTACGTCCCCTCCACTTGCATCAGGGCCGCAGCGACCGCGTCCTCCAGGTTGCCCTCGTACATCTCATCGATCAGGTGGGCTATGACCTCCGAGTCGGTCTCGCTGCGAAAAACGTGGCCTAGCTCCATCAGCTTGCGTCGAAGGACTCCCGCATTCTCGATGATGCCATTGTGTACGATCGCGATCTCTTCGCTGCCGTCGTGATGCGGGTGAGCGTTCGTTGTAGTCGGCGCGCCGTGGGTGGCCCAGCGCGTATGAGCGACTCCGACCGTTCCGCTCGGAAGATTGCCACCGATCGCCTCTGCTAAATCGCCGATCTTCCCAGCCATCTTGCGCGTGTCGATGCTCCCGTTGCAGCACACGCTGATGCCGGCGGAGTCGTAGCCGCGGTATTCGAGCCGGCGTAGACCCTCCATCAGAAGCGGCGCAGCCTCAGAATCGCCTATGTACCCAACTATGCCACACATCTTGCTTTTTGTCCCCCGCTCAACCGTGCCGGGCCACTATGGCTCCGGCCTCCTCCACCAGGCTCCTGACCTCGCCCTCCTCTTCCCTTAGCCCCTCCCCGATCACTCGCAAGATCGGTTCCGTCCCCGACGCTCGGCAGTGCAGCCACATCTGCCGGTCGCGCCAGCGGAAGTGGACCCCGTCCTGACGATCTATCTCCGCGCCGGGGAAGGAGTTAGCAAGCTCGTCCAGTAGCTGATCGACGCGAACGTCGCCTCGGCTGAAACGGTTTTTTATGATACAAAACTGTGGGTACTCCGCTACAATCTCGCTAATTGTACACCCGGCTTCAGCCAAAAGTTGTAGCACCAGAGCCACTGCCAGTGGTGCGTCCCGGGTATAGTGGAGCAGCGGCAGGATCACGCCGCCGTTACCCTCTCCGCCGACCACCGCCCCGGCGGCTCGCATCGCAGCCGCGACGTTCGCTTCGCCGACCGGCGACTGGTGGTACTCCGCGCCCGCGCGATCACATACCGCTTCGACGATCTGGCTGGTGGAGAGGTTTGCCACCGTCGGGCCTGGCTGCTTGGAGAGGACCAGGCGCGCCGCGAGGGCCAGCGTGTAATCTTCGCCGATGGCCTCGCCGTGCTCATCCACCAGCGCCAGCCTGTCCACGTCCGGATCGACCGCCATGCCGACGTCGGCACCCTCGTCGCGCACACGCTGGCACAGAGTCCTTAGGTTCTGCGGTATCGGCTCCGGCTCCCGGGTGAAGCGCCCATCGGGCTCCAGCTCGATGCCGACTACCTCGCAGCCCAATCGCTCTAGCAGAGCCGGTACGATGATGCCGCCGGCTCCACGAGCACAGTCGAGGACCACCTTGAAAGCGCGACCGGCGATCCGGGCTGGATCGATAGGGTCGAGCGCCAGGATGCGTTCGATATGACGATCGACCGCGCCGGGAACATCCTCCACTCCGCCCAGCTCACCCCGCACATACGCCGGCGGTCTCTCGGCCCGCAGGCCCGCCACAAACTCGGCGCCCTCTTCCGGGGTGAGGAAGGCCCCCGCGGGGCTGGCCAGCTTCAGAGCGTTCCACTCTGCGGGGTTGTGGCTGGCGGTGACGACGATGCCGCCGCTCAAGCCGCGATCCTGGATTTCCAGCAGCGCCGTCGGAGTCGGCACGAGACCCAAGTCGCTCACGCGGCAGCCCACGGCCTGCAACCCCGCGGTCGCCGCTCTCACGAAGACCGGTCCGCTGGGCCGCGAATCGCGGGCGATGACCAGGTGGTCGCCCCAGCCCCGTTCGCGCACGTACGTCCCGAACGCCGCTGCGAAGCCGGCCACGATCTGTGGGTTCAGATCGATGCCGACCCGCCCACGTATTCCCGAGACGCTGACGATCAGACTTTCCGGAAAGGCCATAACGGACTCCCTGTAGTCCCTCTCACCCTGGCCTCCGCCCCGCCAGGAGCCACTCGTAATTAAGCGGACACCGCTCTACACTCAAGTTGCGCCTCGCTGGACGGCGCCGCCCGGGCAAAGTAGACTGTCTATTCCCTGGGTGGGGGCACCCAACCGGAACAGACCAATCAGCGGGAGAACAGCACGTTCACTCATGACGCCTGACAAAGAGCCTCGCTTCGCTACTCGCGCCATCCGGGCGGGCCAGCAGCCCGACCCGACGACCGGCGCCATCATGACGCCGATTTACCAGACATCCACCTACGCGCAGGAAGGTATCGGCGTCCACAAGGGCTACGAGTACGCCCGGGCCTCCAACCCGACGCGGACGGCGCTCGAGGCCAACGTCGCGGCCCTGGAGGGCGCCCGGCACGGTGCCGCTTTCGCCTCCGGCATCGCTGCAATCGAGGCGACGGTCAAGCTCCTATCGGCGGGCGACCACGTCATCTGCAGCGCCAACGTGTACGGAGGAACGGACCGCTTGTTCCGACAGATTCTCGCGCGCCTCGGAATCGAGTTCTCGTTCGTTGACACCCGCGAGCAAGGGCTGATCGAGGCGGCGGTCAGGGATACGACGCGCCTGATCTTCGTCGAGACGCCGACCAATCCGCTCATGCATATCACCGACATCGCGGTGGCCGCTGACATCGCTCACGGAGCGGGTGCCTGGCTGGTGGTGGACAACACGTTCGCGACGCCGTACTTCCAGCGCCCGCTGGAGCTGGGGGCTGACGCCGTCATCCACTCCAGCACGAAGTATCTGAACGGTCACAGCGACGTCGTGGGCGGGCTGACACTGACATCGAAGGGCGAGATCAACGAGGGGTTACGCTTCATGCAGAAGGCGGCCGGCGCGATCCCCGGCCCCATGGACTGCTGGCTCGTGCTTCGCGGGACCAAGACGTTGCACGTACGGATGGAGGCACACGATCGCAACGGGCGTCGCATCGCCGAATGGGTGGAACGGGATCCGCGAGTGAACGATGTGTTCTACGTCGGCCTACCGTCCCATCCGCAGCATGAACTGGCGAAGAAGCAAATGACCGGCTTCGGCGGGATGATCTCGCTGGAGCTGGGTGATCGAGCGCGCGCCGAGGCGTTTTGCCGCGCGACGCGAGTATTCACTCTGGCGGAGAGCCTGGGTGGTGTGGAGAGCCTGGTCAGTCATCCCGCGGCCATGACTCACGCGGCGGTGCCCAAGGAGCAGCGTGAGCGCATGGGCATCACCGAAGGCCTGGTTCGCCTCTCGGTAGGCATTGAGGATGTGGAAGACCTGATCGAAGATTTGGACCAGGCGCTGCCGGGGGGAGGGTGAGGGGTGGTCAGTGAGCAGTGAGCAGTGAGCAGTGAGCAGTGAGCAGCGACTGCTTACCGCTTACCGCTTACCGCTTCACCGCTCCCTCGACACCGCCGGTGTTCGGAAGACAGCAAAGAGCACGCAGCGAGAACAACGGGGCTCATCGATGAGAATCCTCGTGGTAGGATCAGGAGGGCGTGAGCACGCGCTGATCTGGCAGTTGAAGCGCGAGCGGCCCGACGCGCAGATTTACGCCGCCCCCGGCAACGGCGGAACGAAGCCGCTGGCGGAGTCAGTCCCGCTGAAGCCCGAGGAGATCGACGCGCTGGCCGACTTTGCCGACTCGCGGGAAATCGACTTGACCATCGTCGGCCCCGAAGCGCCGCTGGTCGCGGGCATCGTCGATACGTTCCATGCGCGGGACCTGGCGATCTTCGGCCCGTCGACAGACGCAGCCGAGATCGAGGGCTCGAAAGCCTACGCGAAGGCGCTAATGGCGAAAGCCGGCGCTCCCAGCGCCGCCTATAAGACCGTGGATAGTTACGAGGATGCCGAGCGCTTCATCAAGAAGCATGGCGCGCCAGTCGTCGTGAAGGCCTCGGGCCTGGCGGCCGGGAAGGGGTCCGTGGTCTGCCGGACCGCAGACGATGCGCGGGCCGCCGCCCGCTCGATGCTCGTCGAGGAGCGCTTCGGCGAAGCCGGATCGACCGTGGTGATCGAGGATTGCCTGGTGGGCGAAGAGCTCTCGGTTCTCTATATCACTGACGGCGCCAACGCCCTGCCCCTCATCCCCTCTCAGGACCACAAGCCGATCGGCGAAGGCGACACGGGTCCCAATACCGGTGGTATGGGCGCCTACGCTCCTGTATCCATCGCCGACGAGGCTCTGATCGGTCGCGTGACCGATGAGATAATCATGCCGACACTGGCCGAGATGCGCGCGCAGGGTCGCGAGTTCCGCGGCGTCCTCTACTGTGGCCTCATGATCGTCGAGGGCGATCCCCACGTGATCGAGTTCAACTGCCGGTTCGGCGACCCGGAGACGCAGGCCATCCTGCCGCTGCTCGACAGCTCGTTGCTGGAACCGTTCGAGCGTATAGCGCGCGGCGAGCGGCTGGAAGGCGTGAGCCTCGAGTGGCAAGCCCGGGCCGCAGTCTGCACGGTGCTCGCCTCCGAGGGATATCCCGGCTCCTACGACACGGGGAAGGAGATCGACATCCCCGAGTCGCTCCAGCAGGACCCGGAGCTCATCGTCCTTCATGCAGGGACGCGCCGGGTCCCCGAAGGGAAGCTGGTGACCAGCGGCGGACGCGTTCTCGGGGTAGTCGGTCTCGGCAACACCGTTGGCTCCGCGGCGCAGAAATCGAGGCAAGCCGCTGAAGCGATCCAGTTCGATGGGAAGTACTACCGCCGGGACATCGGCTATCGGGAAATAGAACGGGAACGCTCACGATAGCGCATGCCCGAACTCCCCGAAGCAGAGATCATCGCGCGCGGGCTGCACGCTACGATCGCAGGGGGTCGAATCCAGGGCGTGCGTGTCCATCGCGCTGAGGTGGTCGAGCCGCTCTCGCCCGCTGCATTTCGACGCGCGCTGACCGACCGGCGCATATTGAGCGTTGGCCGTCGAGCGAAATGGATCGTTGCCAGGCTGGACGGCGGGCTGATCTGGGTGACCCAACTTCGCATGACCGGACGCTTCCGCTGGGATCGTTCATCGAGACTCCGGGCGGAGCCTCACCTGTCTGTGAGCATCCTGCTGGAAGGGTCTCGGGGCCCTGGAGTGCTCCGCTTCTACGACGTTCGCCGCTTCGGCCGCATGCGGGTCCTTGCGGCCGGCGACTGGGCGCAGCTCGACGAGCGTTTGGGTATCGAGCCGCTGTCCGACGGCTTTACGCCGGCGGCGCTGGCGCAGCTGCTCGCGCGCTCGAGGGCACCTCTCAGAAACGTGCTGCTCGACCAGGCGCGGATCGCGGGGATCGGGAACATCTACGCCAGCGAAGCGTGTCACCTGGCGCGGCTCGATCCGCGCCGGCCCGCCGCCGGCCTGGGGAAAGGCGAGGTTCGGCGGCTGCACACGGCCGTCCGCAAGGTGCTGCGGAGCGCGGTGGACCGGCGCGGAACATCCTTCAGTGACTACCGGGACTTGCTGGGCGATCCCGGTACGTTCCAGGACCTGCTCGAGGTGTACGGTCGCGAGGGCGAATCCTGCCGGCGCTGCGGCGGCGAAATCACGAGAGTCGTGCTCGCCGGCCGCTCGGCTTTCCTCTGTCCCGGCTGCCAGCAGTAGGAGGTACGCCCGGCGTCGAGCCGCAACTTTGCGAGCGCCACGTTCAGCATTAGCTTTAAGGCATGGCTGATCGGGGGTTGCCCCCTCTGCGGCGGCCGCCGAGGTTTCTCGCCTTTACCGCAACGTTGTTAGTGATTCTCGCGCTCGCGGCGAGTACCCCGGCCGCTGTTCAGGAACCCGCGCTCTACGACTCCGCGCGAGCCGAACTCGCCGCCGGTGACACGGCGGCGGCACTCGCGCTTCTGCGCCGGTTGACCGAAGAGGAGCCCAGGTACGCGCCGGGCTGGGGCCTGCTCGGGATCGTACTCACCGACGTAGCCGGCGGTGTGGAGACCGACTTCGGGGAGCGCCTCGAGGCCGACCGGGCGCTCCGCCGGGCCTGGAGGCTCGATCCCAAGAATCCCGCCTATTACTTGGCGCTCGGCCAGCTCAAGCGAAAGCAGCAGATGTACTCGGATGCCCGGCGCGTGCTCAACCGGGCCAAGAAGTACATGAATGAGCGGCCCGAGGAGGAGGTCGCACCGGCGGACCGGGCGTTCCTCTGGTTCGAGCTGGGGCTGTACGCCGAGGACATTTACCTGGACACACGCAATCTGGTGTTTGTCCCGAACCTCCCGGTGATGACGCCGGAGTGCGGCGCCCTGGGCGCGTTCTGCCTGAACTTCACTCGGCCGCGCGATTTCAACGAGCACTTCCGCAACGCCGCCAGTCTTTCGGAGGAAGGGGAAGACGACTACGCGGAAATGGTCGATGCGTTCAGGCGCTCGTTGGCCGCGGATCCCACTCATGCCGGGGCCTTCAGGCGGCTGGCGATCCACCTCGTCGAAAGAGGTGCCCTGGAGGAAGCTCGCGAGCTGGCGGAGCAGTTCGAGCGCGATGTGCCCGGCAACCCATGGGGGTACCTGACGCTGGGCCTCGTCTATCAGCGAATGGGCCTCGACTCGCTGGCGGAGCCGCAGTTCGACAGGGGCATCGAGCTCGCGGGCGCCGACATCGCGGACCACTACCGCGACATATCGTATGTGCTGCGCGAGAACGTGGCCGAGCAGTACGACGAGGCGAGCTCCGAGACCCAACGCTGGGTCGAGGAATTGATCTGGCGGAAGTCAGACCCCCTCTACCTCAGCCCGGCCAACGAAGTGAGGGCGGCCCATCTGGCCCGGGTGAGCTTCGCTGACCTCTGGTTCGAAGATCCTTCGGAGGGTCGCTGGGGGGCGGACAGCGAACGAGGACAGATCTACGTCCGTTACGGACCTCCCGAGCGCATCTGGCAGATACAGCGCGACGCCTCCAAGGGGATGAGCTCGGCGGCGTTCGAGACGAGTCGCTCCTCCGCACAGGGTGGCGGACGCTGGATCTTCTGGAATTACGGCTGGGACACGCCGAACTTCATCTTCGAGAAGCAGCTCCGCTATCGCCACGCCAGCCACATGATCGCCTCGTTCTCCAAGTCGATGGAGGAGGATGCGCGCAAGGTCGAGCCGGCCGTCTACACCGCCAGCTTCGAATTGATCGACTACCCCGTCCAGATCGCCCGTTTCCGCGGTACGGTCGACACGATCATCGAGGTGGACCTTTACTCTGAGGTACCCGCCGGCGAGTTGATCGACCGTCCCGACACCCTCGAGCTCGGCCTCTTCCTGTTTGCCGGCGCCGAGTACGTGGAGGTTTTGCGCCGCGCTGTGCGCGCACCCGTGGAGCCGGAACCCGTGCCGCTCACCTACTCCCTCCCGTTGATGCCCGGGGCATACACCTACAGCCTGGAGGCGCGCGCCTCCGAATACAAGGCGGCGGTCAAGCGCGATAGCATCGAAGCCCGGCCGTTCCGGGATGGGGTGCTGGCCCTCAGCGACCTCGTGCTGGCCGACGCGGTGACGCCGAAGGTTGCTGATCCCAAGGATCGCCGTGAATTCGCGATCAAGGTGAATCGACAACTCGTCTTCGACCGCGACCTGCCGGTGGCTGTCTACTGGGAGGTGTATGGCCTGGCTGTGGACCAGGAAGGGTTTGCCAACTTCCAGGTCGAGCTCAGCGTCACCGATGCGGAAGGGAAAGGAGTCCTGGCTAGAGTTGCGTCGGCCTTCGGCTTCGGCGACGACGAGGAGATCCAGCTGTCCTACGAGCGCGTCGTCCGCTTCAACGGCCAGCGGGTGCCCGAGTACATGAGCCTCGAGCTGCTTGACAGCGAACCGGGTGACTACCTGCTGAAGATCGAGGTGAGAGATCTCATCAGCGGCCAGATCATCTCCGCCAGCCGCAAGTTCCAGCTCGTACGGGTCGATTAGTCACCGCGAGAGGTCCAGCAGCCGGGCGGCCGGCGCACGCCCCCGCTGCAAGCTCAGCAACGCCACCGAAACAGGCTTCCCGAAGCTCTGGTGGCCGGCGCTCCCCGGGTTCACTAACAGCGTTCCGTCGACCTTCTCGACGAGCGGCTGATGAGTGTGCCCGTACACGATCACCGAGAAACCCCGGTAGGCTTCAAGGAGATCCTGCACACGCGGGGATCCCCACTGATGCCCGTGGATCACGGCGATCTTGTGGCCCAATCGCTCCAGCTCCAGCGACTCTGCCGCTCGCTCCCGAACTTCCCAGCCGTCGACGTTGCCGTAGACCGCGCGCACCCGCGCGATCACGCTGAGCTCGGTCAGGATGGCAGGGTCGCCCACGTCGCCGGCATGCACGATTTCGTCTGCGCTCTCGAACGCCGAATACACCTCGTTGCGCAGCAGCCCGTGAGTGTCCGAGATCAGCCCGATCTGCAGCGTCTCGCTCACTGCCCGCTCCAGCGATGACCGATGTCGTGCGGGACCCCCACGTGATCGAGCACGCGGGCTACGATGAACTCGACCAGATCGTCGATGCCCTGCGGCCGGCCATAGAACCCGGGCGCGGCGGGCATCACTACGGCTCCCGCCTGGGAAACCTCGAGCATGTTACGCAGGTGTACCTGAGAAAGCGGCGTCTCTCTGGGCACCAGCACGAGACGCCGGCGTTCCTTCAGCGTCACATCGGCGGCTCTTTCGATCAGCGATCGCGAGCTCCCATGCGCGATGGCGGACAGCGTACCCATCGAGCAGGGACAGACCACCATCCCACGGGTCACCGCCGATCCGGACGCCGGGACCGCGCCGCGATCCGAGTTGCTGAAGAAACGAATCCGGCTCCAATCGCCAGGGATCCACTCCCGCAACCCCTCTTCGTTCTCGATCCCCGCTTCGATCCGCAGCAGTCGCCACCCGTGGCTCGATACGACGAGATAGGTGGACACCTCGAGGTCGATCAGCGCGCGGATCAGGCGCACCGCGTAGGGCGCACCCGACGCGCCCGTCACGCCGAGGACGAGCGGTTCGCTCACGAGACAACCCTATCGAGGAGGACGAAGCCGGAGAAGATCGCCGAAACGAGAGCGTTGACGTTGAAGAACGCCACGTTCAGACGGGAGAGATCGTCCGGGCTCACAAGGGAATGCTCGTAGACGAGGAGCGCGGCTATCACCCCTACGCCGGCGAAGTAAAGGGGTCCCGCGTCCGGCATCGCGAGTCCGGCTGCCAGCAACCACAGAACGGCGAGCGCCTGGTAGACACGCGCCGCCCGGACCGCTGCCCGCGTCCCGTAGCGGGCGGGAATCGAGTAGAGACCCTCCGCCCGATCGTGCTCCACGTCCTGCAAGGCGTAGAGAACGTCGAAACCGCCCACCCAGAACGCGACTCCCAGAGCCAGGAGCGGCAGCAAGTACCACGGATCGCTCCAGCGCCCTGAGATCGCCAGATAGGCCGCGACCGGCGCGATCCCATCGGCCATGCCCAGCGCCAGGTGCGTCCAGCTCGTGTACCGCTTCAGGTAGCTGTAGGTCAGCAGCCAGATCAGCGCCACTGGAGCGAGCGCCAGCGTCAGCGTGTTCAGCATCCCCGCAGCGATGAAGAAGACGCCGCTGGCGATCACGATCGAGGCTTTCGCCTCTCTGGCCGACAGCCGCCCGGCCGGAATCTCACGGCCGGCCGTGCGGGGGTTGCGGGAATCGAAATCGCGGTCGACCACCCGGTTGTGGGCCATAGCGGCGAACCGCGCCGCGGTGAACGCCACCATGATCCAGATCAGCTGCGCGATGCTTACGGGATAGCGATACGACGCCAGCGCTGCACCTATCAGGGCGAACGGCAGTGCGAAAGCCGTATGCGGCAGCCGGACAAGGTTGCTGTAGAGGACGACTCGGTTCGCGCCCTGAAGGGTCTGGGGCTCGGTCACGCTCTCGGGTATCCGTTGGCTCTGATGGGTAGTGACAGTCGATTAGTCTAAGCGAGGCAGGCCCCGTTGCCAACCATCGAGAGCGACGATGGCGCGGGGAGAAAGGAACGGCTGCCGACTGAGCGAAGCGGGCCCGGTATCAGCCAGCGGCAGTGGCATGGAGAACCGGGGGCTCTCCCGCCTCCTCGGGCGTTGTTTCGTCGCGGCCTTCTTTCACATCCCGCCTCACCTGCTCGTCCACGACGAACACGTCCGCCAGGCTGGCCAGTTCCCACGCGGACGTGTTCAGTGCGTTAACGGCGGCTGCGATCTCTTCGGTGGATGCGTTCTGCTCCTCCATCCCCGCCGCCAGCTCTTCCATCGCGGCGGCGAAGTTCGTGAAGCCGGACACCACCGAACTGAGCCGTTCCGCAGTGGCCCGCAGGCTGCCGTCCACATCGGCACTGACCTCGGCGACCCGGTCCCCCCAACCCTCGGCCTCGCCCATGGCCCGGGTGACCCGGTCGAAGCTCTCGTCCAGCGACTGTACCACGGAGTCGATAGCGTGGGTGGTCTCGCGCGTGTCCTCGATCGCCTGGCGCGCTGTCTCGATCTGGCCCAGAACCGCCTCGGTGGTTTCCTGCGCACGATCCGCGGCCTCGCCCGCCTGGTTCGCAAGCTTCCGAATCTCCTCCGCCAGCACCGCGAACCCGCGGGCCTCCCCGCCCGCCCGCGCCGCTTCGATGGCCGCGTTCAGCGCGAGCAGGTTCGTACGACGGGCGAACTGCTTGATGAGATCCACAAACTCGCTGAACTGCCTCGACGCGTTCATGAACTCCAGGAGCCGCGAGGTGGCCAGGTCCGATCGCTCCGCCATCTGTCCGACCTGGGCGTGGCCTTCGCGCAATCGCTCCCGGCTCTTCTCCGCGATGCTGCGAAGCTGCCGGCTGCGCTCGGTGGCCGTCTCCGCCCCGTTGGCCAGGTCGCGAGCGGCCGCCGCCACCGCTTCCATCCGCCGGTTGATCTCCTGAATGGTGTCGGATTGAGTCGAAGCGTCCACTGTGAGGCGCGAGAGAGTTCCCGTCATCTCCTGGGCGCCCGACGAAAGCTGCTCGACGGCGCCCGCGATTTCCTGGCTGCGCGACTGGGTGTGGTAGCTCGCCTCCCGGATCGATCCCACCAACTCCCTCAGCCTGTCGATCATATGTTGCACGGCAACGCAGAGCTTGACGACCTCGCCTCTCCCCACTTTCTCGACGCTGACCCGAAGATCACCGTCGCCAACCTTGTTGGCGGCTTCCGCGACCATCTTGATCGGCTTGCCGATCTCACGGGAAATCCAGCTGCCCGCGATCAGAACACCGATGAGCGCGGTGAGGAGCGCGACCCCCACGAAATACCCGATCGCACGGCGCGCTGCGTACAGCAGACCATAAGCCTGCTCCTCGGGAACCCAGTAGACGACCTTCCACCGCCCGTCGAGCGCAGGCCGCACCATCCCGGCGATCGCCACGCCGTCGGGGCTCCAAGACCTGACCAGCCGTCCTTCCAGCAGCGCGCCCGGATCCGGATAGGGCTCGAGCAGGTGCTCTTCCTCGGGATCGCTGATGAGCAGCCCTCGTTGGTCGACCAGCTGTACATATCCCCAACCTTGAGCCAGGTCAGCGAGCGAGCGCTGTAGCTGCTGGAGCGGGATGACCGCTTTCAGCACACCGACCGTACCCTCATCCCCCTGCACCGGCACGGCGATGGACAGGGCTATCGCGCCGACCGATTCGTCCATCCCCGCCTCGGGGGGGCCGCCGCGCCCGGCGAATGCGTCCATCCACCACTTCTCATCCCGCTGCACGAAGTCGGACGTCAGACCGCTGCCAGCGACCACAAGCCCGCTGCGGTCGGTCACGAACAGCTCAGCGAACGTGGAGTGGCCTACGACACTCCCCAGATAGCGATCGGCGGCCGGGCTGGCCTGCAAAGAGCGCGTGTCCGAGAATCGTTGCTCCAACTCGCCAATCGAGAGTCGATCCAGTCCGCGTCGGCGCGCGACGCCGGAACCCCGAACCGCGGCATTGATCACCGCGGGGGACATGGCCAGCAACTTTGCATCAGTAATCGCGCTCTCGATGGTGCCTTCAATCGCCGACACGGCCGACCCGCTTCGTTCGGCCAACTGGCGCTCGACCGTCGGCTCTACGAGCTGTTCCGCCGAACCCCAGGCCAGCGCGGCGAACACGAAGATGACGATGACGAGTATGCCACCGACGAAGGCGAAGAGAAGGCGGCGGAGATCACCAGCCTTCCAATTGGCAAACACGGCCACTGCTACCTCCGGATGTAGCTGAATCGCAGGCCGGTCAGTACGGATGGGGGGAGTAGGTAAGAACCACGCTGACAACAACTTAGCGTATCAACAGCGCTACGTCAAGTCAATGCCCAGTTTCGGCCATATCTTATCGACCCTCCGCCTTGTCTCCGGATCCATCACGATCTTGTCCGGCCATTCACGCGTATATCCCTCCTCCGGCCACTTACGGGTCGCGTCGATCCCCATCTTGCTGCCATAGCTGAAGGCCCGCGAGGAGTGGTCGAGCACATCGATAGGCCCCATACTGAATCGGACATCGCGTTCCGGGTCGATGTTGTTGAGCGCCACCCACCACGCCTCCTGAACGTCACGCACGTTGGTGTCTTTATCGACAACCACGATCACCTTGGCCAGCGACATGAGCCCTTGACCCCAGAGGCCGTTGATCACCTTCCAGGCCTGGCCGGGATACTGCTTGTCGATGGCGACGAACACCAGGTTGTGAAAGATACCCTCGGCCGGCATGTGGTAGTCGACAACCTCAGGGATCGTCAGCCGCAGTAGCGGCAGGAAGATCCGCTCCGTGGCGTGGCCCAGGTAGTAGTCCTCCATCGGCGGCCGGCCCACTATCGTCGCCGGATAGACCGCTCCCTTGCGATACGTGACCGCCTCCACATGCACGCACGGATAATAGTCGGCCAGCGAGTAGAAGCCGGTGTGATCGCCGAACGGCCCCTCCAAAACCAGGTCCTCCGCGGGATCGATGTAACCCTCGATGACGATCTCGGCTTCAGCAGGCGCCGGAAGGTCGCCGCTGACCGCGCGCGCAAGCCGCACCGGGGTCGACCGCAGGAAGCCGGCGAAGAGAAACTCGTCCACCTGCGGCGGCAATGGTGCGCTGCCGGCATACAGCGTCGCCGGATCGGCACCCAGCGCGACGACCACTAGCATCCGCTCGCCCCGCTCGGCCATCTCACGCCAGTGTGCAGCGCCGACCTTGTGCCGCTGCCAGTGCATCGCCATGCGCCGGCCGTCCAGAACCTGGATTCGATAGGTACCGGCATTCAGTACTCCCGTGACGGGATGCCGGGTGATCACCAGCGGCAGCGTGACGTAGGAGCCGCCGTCCTGGGGCCAGCACTTCAGGTGAGGGATGCGCGTGATATCGGCTGCTTCTCCTCTCAACACCACCTGCTGGCACGGAGGCTGGCCCCTGACAGAGCGGGGCGGATACTTCGCCAGCTCCGCCAGTTTCGGCAGCATGGCGATCTTGCCCACCAGACTGTCCGGCACTTCCATCTTCAGCATCCGGTCGATCCGACCGGCGATCTCATCCAGATCCTCCACCCCCAAAGCTCTCGCCATGCGGCGGAGGCTGCCGAACAGATTGATCGCCACGGGAAACTCGCTCTTGCTGCCATCGAGCAGGCGAACGTTGTCGAACAACAACGCCGGGCCACCGCCAGGGCTCTTCATGCACCGGTCCGCGATCTCGGTGATCTCGCGATCCACCGAGACCGGCTCGCTAACACGGACCAGCTCGCCCAGCCGGTCGAGATCCTCGATGAATTCCTGCAGATTCGTGTAGGCCATTCGATCGCTACCGGTCTGTCGGTTAGGACGTCAGGAGTACGAGTACGAGTACGAGTACGAGTACGAGTATGAGGTAAGAAGCGTGGGTCACAGCTTACCGCTCACTACTTACCGAACACTGAGCACCGAACGCTGATCACCGACCACTCCCCACCTCCGCCC
>FXBF010000143.1_pt1 | contig 21573 bp, 14 predicted proteins | sample 5335321 | NCBI WGS metagenome assembly FXBF01 (sample SAMEA103928391, study PRJEB20085) | sediment metagenome | isolation source: sediment
CCATGGCGAGCCCGTTCGGCCGGGCAAAGTGCCACCGGCACTTTGCCTTTATCGGCCTCACCCCTGTAGGCTCGGCGCCAGCCTCCCTGCTGGCGACGGTCTCGGAAACAAAGGCCCGATCCATGCATCGGGCGGTTGTGGGACAGCAGTGGGTTAAGGTACAGCTCTAAAGTTCACGGTAGCCAGGTGCCGGTGCGCGAAGCCAATGTGCAATGCGATCGCGGGCGCAGCGACTCGCTTTTTGCCCGTGGTCGTGGCCGCGGCCACGGGCGCCGCATTAACCAAGCCGCGGGGAAGGAACGGCTGGATCTGGCCAGCGCTGCGCAGCCCCCCCGGGTCTGTGCGCGCGCACTGGTTTCGCCCATAGGCGCTGCCGCCGGCAGCGCACCCGGCCAGTGCCGGCTGGCGAACCCGGGGCCCGCCGCGGCGTCCGGATCGCAGCGAGGGCGCCTTACCTGCCGTTGGCACGAAATCTGCGCCGAGGGCCGCAATGCGCCCCGCGACCCGGATTCGCCCGTAGCGGCACGCATGCACCCGTCGTCGGCGGCCGCAGCCGTTGACTATAGTTAGCATAATGGGATATCGGCTGCGGCTGAGCGCGGCTGGGGGCGAGCAGTGATAGATTTCGAGCAGAAATTATGCTAACAAATCATTAGCCTATACAGGAAAATGGATAAATTACATGCACAAACACCCGCTGCCGCCAGGGCGCGCCAGCGGGCAAGGTATAAACGTAATGATAACCTCACACCAGGGTGGTTTTCGTGGCTGTTAAGGTAATGATCATCGATGACAGCAATACGATTCGTCGGACTGCCGAGGCGCTGTTGAAGAAGGCAGGGTACGAGGTGCTAACAGCCGCGGATGGCTTCGAGGCTATGTCGGTCATCACGGACCACCGGCCGGACATCATTTTCGTAGACATCATGATGCCGCGGCTCGACGGTTACCAGACGTGCCGGCTTATCAAGAACAACAAGGAGTTTAGGGCGACGCCGGTCATTATGCTGTCCAGCAAGGATGGGTTATTTGATCGGGCGCGCGGCAGGATCGCCGGCTCACAGGAACATGTGAACAAGCCGTTTACACAAGAGGATCTTATTGGCGTGATTAACAGATATGTGCACTGACGTGCATCCGCCTGAGGTGATACGCGTGATGCCGCTGGTTAAATCAAGACAGGATTAGAGCGGGCGAATGGCGATAAACAAGATACTCGTTGTTGATGATTCACCGACCGATGCGCATGTGTTGGCTCAGATGTTGGCGAAGAACGGGTTTGCGGTAGCTACCGCCACAAGCGGCGAGGAGGGTATCGAAAAGTCCAAGACCGAGAAACCCGACTTGATCCTGATGGATATCGTCATGCCGGGCATGAACGGGTTTCAGGCGACCCGGTCGATCAGCCGGGACCCGGAAACCGCGAATATTCCTATTATTGTTTGCTCCGCTAAGGGCCAGGAAACGGATAAGGCCTGGGGGCTGCGCCAGGGTGCGAAAGACTATGTAGTCAAACCGATTGCCGAAGATGACTTGATGGCCAAGATCAAGGCCCTGTAAACACATGGTTGCTTCGACACAAGACCCCGTTGCGCTGCTGCGTCAAATGGAGCGGGCGAGCATGGACCGTGCGCCGGGCCTGCCCGAGGAAACCAAGGGCCCGGTGCTGTGGACGGGGGTGGGGTTTCGTCTGGGCGATGTGTACCTCGTGACGCCACTTGGCCACATCACGGAGATCCTGCCGTGTCCCACGATCACGCCGGTCCCGGGGACGAAGTCCTGGACCAAGGGGATCGCCAACGTACGCGGGACTCTGTTGACTATCATCGATCTGGCGGAATATTTCGGCAAGGAAACAATTTATGCGAATGAAGATGCGCGACTGATGGTGATGAATATCGAGGGCCTGAACACGGGGCTTCTGGTAAACGAGGTACTCGGTTTGCGTCACTTTGACGAGGAGTTGGAGCGGCAGGATACATCGGCGCTGGATGATCCAGTCGTGCCACATTTGCAGGGAGCGTTCTTGCGAGACAACGTGCTCTGGGGTGTTTTCGACATGCATTCCTTGACCGACAGTGGCGCGTTCATGCACGTCGCGGCGGAAGCGCATGGATAGCGGGACGCGTCGCATGCGTTTGTTGCAAGCTAGAGCTGACAGACTGAACAAGCTGGAACCTTAGGTCTCATTGGGACGAGGTATCGATTATGGCCATAGTAAAGTTAACACGGGGCGACGAGGGGGGGCTGGAACAACCCTCAGAGGATATCGTTGACCTTTCCACGGAAGAGATCCGCCTGGACGAAACCGGCGAGTATGTCGACGTCGACGAATCTTCCGGTTCATTGCTTTCTCGGGCGGCATTTTTGCAGCGCTTACCTTCGGTGTTGCCGTTCCTGGGTGTGTCTTTCGTCTTGTCCATACTGGGTGCCGGTTGGCTGCTTTATTTCAACGGGCAACAGGCCGACCGCGATGGAAAGTATGTCGAGCAATCAAGCCAACTGCTGATGTTGTCACAGCGCCTCGCCAAGGACGCGCGTGAGGCGGTGCGCGGTGAAAAGGTCGCCTTCAGTACCCTCAAGCAGTCGCGCAATAGATTCGACACGATCATCAATACTCTTCGCAGAGGCGACAGCGAGCTCGGTATACCACCGAGCCCGCCGGCGGTGGCATCGGCGCTGGCCGCGGTGAATCAGCTTTGGGCGCCGAAACCGAGAGAGGGTGTCCGCGGCTACGTGGACCAGATCTTGAGTCAGCAGGGCAGCATGTTTGCGATGAGAGAGCGCGTGGCCGCAATCAACGAGATCAGCCCGGTGTTGCTGAGCCGTGTCGATGCGATCGTGAAAGCCGGGCCACGCAACGCGATGAAGATGGAGCAGCTGCACGAGGCTTTCCGACTGCAGATGTTGGGACTGCAAATAGTGATGAACGTAAACCTCTTTAGCCAAGGGGATCGCGACGCGGCTGGCTCGGTGCGGCAGATCAGGCAGGACTCCGACAGGTACCGTGAAATCCTGGCGAAGCTGCGCGATGACGTAGCTCCGGCGGTGCGGGCGAAGGTGAACGCGGCGGCTGCTGAGTTCACTAAGATGGACGAGCACTTGCAGGGTGTTCTGGAGGATGCGCCCGAGCTGATTGTGTCGCAGGGGGCCAGTAGCCTGGTATTCAAGAACAGCAACTTGTTGCTCGCCAAGTCGACGGACCTGGTGAATAAGTACACGTCGCTGGCCGCGACACGCGTATGGATGACTCCCGTGACCATTGGTTTGGGTGCCCTGGCCTTTGTGTTTCTCGGTTTGATGGCTTGGAAGTTCATCAGCGACGAAAAGGGACGGGCCCAATCCAGTGCCGAGCAGAATCGCGCGACGCAAGATGCCATCTTAAAGCTGCTTGACGAGATGGGTGACCTGGCTGATGGCGATCTCACGATTCAGCCGGAGGTGACAGAGCAGATCACCGGCGCGATCGCGGACTCGATCAATTTCGCGGTCAGGGAAATGCGTAACCTGGTCTACCGCATCAAGAACGCGGCGCAACAGGTAGCCGTAGAGTCCGAGCGCAGCCGGCAGACGGCAACCGAGCTCACCGAGGCGACTTTGCGCCAGGCGGCCCAGATCACCGAAACCACGGACCGGGTGATGGAGATGGCGCAGTCAATGCAAGAGATGTCACAGAGCGCGGAGAACTCGGCGGAGGTCGCGCAGGGTTCGGTCGCCACCGCGAAGCGTGGCACGGAGGCGGTGCACAACACGATTCGCGGTATGGACGAGATGCGCGAGCAGATCCAGGAAACGGCAAAACGTATCAAGCGCCTGGGCGAGAGCTCACAGCAGATCGGCGAGATCCTCGAGCTGATCAACGACATTGCGGAGCAGACGAATATACTTTCGCTCAACGCCGCGATCCAGGCGGCAATGGCCGGCGAGGCAGGCCGCGGATTCGCAGTGGTGGCCGACGAGGTGCAGCGACTGGCCGAGCGATCCGGCGAAGCCACCAAGCAGATCGGCGGATTGGTGAAAACGATTCAGACTGACACGAATGAGGCGGTTGCGTCGATGGAGGAGACGACCAATGGCGTGGTTGAGGCTACGCGTCTGGCCGATACCGCTGGTCAGTCTCTGGGCGAGATCGAATCGGTGTCCGAGCAGCTGGCTGACCTCATTCAAGAGATCGCGCGCGACGCGCTGACGCAATCCGAGACGGCGACCGCGGTATCGGGCAGCATGGCGGAGATCAGTGAGACCACGACCTTGACCTCGTCCGGTACCCGCCAGACGGCTGAGTCCATCGGCAAGTTGTCCGATCTCGCCCGTGAGCTGCAGGCGTCCGTGGCAGGCTTTAAGCTGCCCGCATGAGCCCGCGGTGCACGCGCGATGCACGTTCGCTTTCGGGCACGGCGGGCCACGGGCCGTTACGGCGCGAGGCCGCGCTAGGAGACCGTTGAGCCAGCACTTTTCTGCGATTTTATCGCGCGCGCAAGGCGCACAGGTTTATATGAGATACGTCCCCGCATCGTACCCGGCCGGGGTCGCTTCGCGATCACGCTTTTTCCCCGGGAGTCCCGCCCCGTGTGGTTTGCCCGGCGCACCTAGCCGTTACAAGTCGCCTGCGCGCGTGAAAAGATCCGCATCCTCGCAGACCAGGCGCGTGCGCCGTGGGGTGACGTTACGGCGCTATACTGCGCCGCTTTGGTCGCCGCGGCTTGCGGGTACTGATATTTTGGCATGAGCATCACCAGTAAAATCGACCCGAGCACGCTCGGCTGGGTTAAGACCGAGATCGACGAGAGCCTGAAGCAGGCACACATCGCGCTCGAGTCGTTCGCAGAGAATCCCTCCGACGATACGCGTCTGCGTTTTTGTCTCACTCATCTCCACCAGGTGATCGGCACGCTGCAGATGGTCGAGCTCGACGGTGCCGCCATGCTGGGAAAAGAGGCGGAGGCGTTGCTCGAGGCAATTCTCGACGAGCAGCTCCAACCAAGCGAAAACGTTCTCGAGCTGATCACGCGAGCGATCTTACTACTGCCTAATTATCTCGGTGGATTGCAGTTCGGGCAGCCCGATGCGCCCATGCAGCTGTTGCCGATCATGAACGAGCTGCGCGCGGCGCACAAGGTCGCGCCCCTATCTGAGGCCGAGCTGTTCGCGCCGGACTTGTCCGTGCGGCCACCGGCGCAGGAACACGAAGAGGACAAGCCCGATGAGGTCGAGTATGCGGCCCTGGCGCAAAAGCTGCGGCCCGCGTTTCAAGCCGCATTGCTCAAGTGGTTGCGTGATAGCGACCACACCGAATCGTTGCAGGCAATCTCCGAGACGCTGACGCAGCTCCAGGAGCGGGCCTCGATCGGAGTCGTGGAGCAAATGTTCTGGGTGGCGGGCGGTCTGCTCGAGGCCTTGCGTGCCGGCGGTCTCGAGGTGACCAACGATCGCAAGAAACTGGTTGCGCGCCTCGACCAACAAACCAAGAAGCTGATCGACGGCATCGAGAAAATTACACTACGCAATACATCGGAGGAGTTGACGAAGGCGATCTTGTTCGAGATCGGCGGCGCCAGCTCTGATGGGCCGAAAGTCAAGCAGCTCAAGCAGTTGTTTGAGCTTCCTATGTTGCTGGGGCAACCGGCGGGCGCGCAAGGTACTGACGTGACTGCGCTTCCGGAGCCAGACACCGTCAAGTCTGTGTCCGCGGCCCTGCGCGAGCAGGTTCAGGAGGCACAGGAGCTGCTCGCTGCGTTTTTTGATCCTGACCAGAAAGAGCGAGAGTCACTCGAGCCGCTCTCCGAGCTCTTGCGCAAGATGTCGGGCACGATGGAGTTGCTGGGTATCCCTACGCTCAGGGAGCTGCTCGATGCGCTGCACGCGATTGCACGCGCGGTGGTAGAGGAAGGGCTCGAGCCGAGCGAAGAGGTATCCATGCGCATGGCGCACGCGCTGCTGCTTATCGAGAATTGCGCGCGCGATATCTGGGCGCCGAGCTGGAAAAACCAGATAGAGCAGTCGACGGCGACGCTGCGGGGTTTGCGTGCAACGGACGACGCTGCTCTCGGTGCGGAAGGCATAGAGGTCTCGGAGGTCAGCGAGGCCGAGTTCGATCAACTGGCGGGTGTTGTGGCCGACGAGATCCGCACCAGCCTGACGAAGATTGAGGAGGCGGTGGAGGCGTATGCCGCCGACAGCGATGACCCGACGTACCTGCAAGGCATCGCCGAGCAGATGAACCAGATAAACGGCGCACTGCAAATCCTCGGTGAGGAGCGCGCGCTCGAGCTGGCCCAGACGATCAGTAGTCGTGTTGATGAGCTCGGGTCGGGTGAGCTCATTCCGAGCCCCGCAGTGCTGGATGCGCTTGCCGTGTGTGTCGGCACGCTCTCCGCTCACGCGGAGGGTTTGCGGCTCGGGCGCTACAACATCGACGACCTCATGGATGCGGCGATGAACGATATGGATGTCGCGATCAGCGTGCCCCAGCTCGGAGAGCTCGATCCGGCAATGTTGGCCGACAGCATTCAGGAGAATCTGCATCGCTGGCTGGACGATAGCGCAAACGGCGAGCTAGTCGCAGGGCTGCATAGAGATCTGGATCGAATCTCGGTGCTATCGCGGGCACAGAATCAAGAGAGGATCGCACGCATCAGCACGGAGACCGACACATTGCTGTCGATCGTCGCCGAAGACCCGACCCAGCTTTCGGTGGAGATCAGCGGGACACTGGAGCGTTCGGTCGAGGCCTTGGCCAGCCTGGTGCACGAGCAATTGAGCGTGAATGTAGTAGAGGCCGCCCCGCCGCCTGAGGAAATAGCCGCCGAGGCGGTAGCGCCCACGCCCGAGGAGGAAGCTGAGCCGGCCGGCCCGCAGATCGAGGCACCCACTACCGGGAAGCCGCCGCCAGCGCTGGTGCCAGCAAGGTCGCCGCTTGCCGCCGCCGAGCCGGACGCCGAGCTCGATGCCGAGATGCTCGAGATCTTCATCGAGGAGGCGCGCGAGGTGCTCGAGATGATTGATTGCGAGTATTCTGCCTGGCGTGCCGATCCCGGCAACAACAACGCTCTGGGTGAGGTCAGACGCGGTTTTCACACCCTCAAGGGCAGCGGCCGCATGGTCGGGGCAAGCGCTATCGGCGAGCTTGCATGGGCGATCGAGAACCTGCTGAACAAGGTCCGTGACCACAAGCTCGAACATGGCGACGCAATAGCCGACACGATAGCGCAGGCCAAGGACATCATGCCGGCAATGGTCGCCCATCTCGAAGGGGCCCCGGCCCCGGCTGCCGACATCGATGCGCTGCGCGAGCGCGCTGAGGCACTGACCAATGGCGAACCCGTGGCGCATGACGCCGCGGCGAGCGAGGAGACACTGCCATCGGCGCCGGCGAGCGAACCATTGCCGACGCTGGAACCGACGCTGCTGGAGATATTCACCGGTGAGAGCCGGGGGCATCTCGATACGATTGACCAGGAAATAGCTGCCTGCCGTCAATCCGGCAGCACCTGCCTGGTTTCGCACGCCTTATTGCGCGCCACACACACCCTGGGCGGTAGCGCGCGATCGGTCGGCCTGCCGCCGATGTCGGAGGCGTGCGGCGAAATGGAGCAGCTGCTCGAGGCCCTGGAAGAATCCGGGATCCCGTTGGCGCAGGCGCATCTGGAGTTATTGACCGAGCTGAAAGAGTGTGTCCGCCGCTTGATGGAGCTGCTCAGTGGCGGCCCGGGGTCGGCCGACGAGGTGCGCAAGGGATTCAGGGAGTTGCTCGAGCGCATACGCGCACAGATTGCACTGCTGCCTACGCCCGAAGCGGGCGCGGCGCCTGTCGAAGCGGCACGCCAGCAAGCCGACTTGCGACCAGCCGTGAGCCCCACCGAGGAGCCTGTATCTGCTACGGTTACTGTCCCGGAGCCGCCCGCGGTCGAATCTTCGGCGCACGAACCGCTCCCAGCAGAAGCCGCGCCGGCGCCCACGCCGAGCCCCGAGCCCGAAACCGGCACGAGCGCGCGCGCCGCGGCGGCTCAGCGCGGCACCATCGAGGATGATATCGACCCGGAGCTGGTCGATGTGTTCCTTGATGAGGCCACCGATCTGCTCAGCACCGTCGACGATGCCTTGCGGCAGTGGCGTGCTGACCACACGAACGTGCAGGCAATTGAGGACATCAAGCGCGCGCTGCATACGCTCAAGGGCGGTGCGCGCATGGCGAGCGCCATGGCGGTCGGCAGTCTCGCGCACGACACCGAGGACCTGGTGAAGCATGTCGAGGAGCAGCGCATCGCACTTGGCGCGGAGCTCTTTGATCTGCTCGATGAGGTGCACGACGTTCTGGTGACGCTGCTCGATCAGATACGCCAGGCGCGGCCGCTGTCCAGCATCGACGGGCTCAGCGCCAAGATTGCGCGCGCGCTGGCCGGTGAGCCAATCTCCGCGTTGTCGGACGGCGAGAGGGCACAGCCCGAGCCGCCCTCGTCTTCGCCCGTTGATGTGCAGCCAGCCGGTAGCGGAGCGGCCGGTACCGAAGCGCCTGAGTCGAGCGAGGAGGCCGAGCGCGCAGCCGCAGCGCAGGCGGACCGCAGGACAGATCCTGACGCAGAGGTCGCGCCGCTGCCGCAGAAAAGGGATCGCCGCGGCCAGGTAAGGGTGCGAACGAGCGTTTTGACCGATCTCGTCAACTATGCGGGCGAGGTCAGCATATCGCGTGCACGCATGGAACAGCAGGTCTACGGTTTTCGCGACCACCTGGCGGAACTGAACCGGAACATCGCCCGGTTTCGCCACCAGTTGCGGGAGCTGGAGATCCAATCGGACTCGCAGATTCTCTTTCGTACCGAGCAGGCCCACGATTCGGACCCGGCCTCCGGCTTCGATCCCCTGCAAATGGATCGTTACTCACGGCTGCAACAGCTGTCACGCGGTCTGACCGAAAGCCTGCATGATTTGACGACGATTCAAGGCGGCCTGCACACCTTCGCCGGCGAGGCCGAAACCGTCCTGCAGCAGCAGGCGCGCATAAATACCAGCTTGCAGGAAGGCCTGATGCGCACCCGCATGATCGCATTCTCGACCCAGGCCGCCCGACTGCGACACATCGCGCGCCAGACGGCACGTGAGCTTGGTAAGAGTGTCGACTTGCGTATTACCGGCACTGACGTGGATGTGGATCGCAACGTGCTCGAGCGCATGATGGGGCCGTTTGAGCATATGATTCGCAACGCGCTCGATCACGGTATAGAGAGCGAGAAAGAACGACAACGCGCGGGCAAGCCTCCTGTCGGCACCATTACGATCGACACGACCCAGGAGGGCAACGAGATCGCCATTCGTTTTTCCGACGATGGGGCCGGTTTTGATATTGACGCGATTCGTCGCCGCGCGATCGAGAGCGGCCTGATGGCGGAAGACACGGTCCTGAGCGATGACGAGCTGATCCAGTTCATATTGGTGGTAGGCTTCTCGACGGCACGTGAGGTAACGCACCTCTCGGGTCGCGGCGTTGGCATGGACGTGGTCGAAAACGAGGTCAAGCAGCTCGGCGGCAGCATGGCCGTGAGCTCGACGCAGGGGGAGGGCACGACCTTCACCATTCATCTGCCCGTCACGTTGTCGATCATGCAGGCGCTGCTGATTCATGCCGGCGATCAGAAATTCGCCGTCCCGTTGTCGGCCGTGCTGAACATCATCGAAATGCCGAGGGACCAAATGAATGTCTCGATGGGCAAAAATCCACTGCTGAACTACAACGAGCAGGTCTACTCGTTCATGAACGTGGTCACGCGATTAGGGTTGCCCGCCGAGCACCGTAATGGTGGCAAGGTCCCGGTGTTGCTGGCGAAAATCGGTACGCGCGAAGTCGCTATTCAAGTCGACGGCTTGATGGGCACCAAAGAAATCGTCGTGAAATCGTTGGGACCGCAGTTGAGCGAGCTCAAGGGGCTTGCGGGCGCAACCATACTGGGTGACGGTACGGTGATCCTGATCCTGGACCTCGGCGGGTTGTGGCTGACCGGTGAGGCCATACACGTGGAGCACGTGTCTTCCGCGCCACCGCGTGAGCAGATCGAGCGACGACCGGTTGTCATGGTCGTGGATGACTCCCTGACGGTACGCAAGGTTACCGGCAGACACCTGCAAAAGCGTGGACTGGAGGTGCTCACGGCGAAGGATGGCGTCGACGCCCTGGAGCAGCTGCAAGATCACAGCCCCGACGTAATGCTCGTGGACATCGAGATGCCGCGCATGGATGGCTATGAGCTCACCAAGAGGATACGCTCGGACGCCAGACTCGGACACACACCGATCATTATCATTACTTCACGCGCCGGCGATATACACAGAAAGCGGGCGTTCGATCTGGGCGTGAACATCTACATGAGCAAGCCGTACCAGGAAGATGAGCTGTTCAACCACGTAAAGAGCTTGCTGCCGGAAGAAACAGTTCACTGATGCGAGCTTCGCGGCGACGCAGCGCAGGATTCGGCAAGCGGCCGGGCCTTGTGCGCCGTTCACCACATTGTGCCGGACCCACAGTTGAGAGACGCAAACCAATACTTACGCTTTGACCTCGGCGGCGTGCATTATCTGCTTGCAAGCAGCGCAAGCGAGGCCATCGAGTTACGCGATAACATGACCATCAACACCGCAACCACCGGCAACGTTGGCGCGTGGCGGTCTAACGATGAGGCGCGTTGGCCCGCATACTGCCTGGATCGCGAGCTGCGTGTATCGCGCGAAGACGCCTGGGAGCGGGCGATCTTTCTCGATGCCCGGCCACACCCGGTAGGGCTGCTCGCGAGTCAGGTGCAGGTGCTGCCGTCCGGGGAAACCGAGATCGTGCCGTTTACTCCGCTCGGGCCTGCCCCTACGCCGGTCGGGCACCTGTTTACCGGCGTGTGGGTGCGCGGGCTGCAAGCCATTCTCGTCTTTGAGCCGCAAGCCCTTGCCGCCTACTTACAAGGTGTGGAGCTACGGGCCGCATGAGCCGCGATCAAGCGCAAAGCCTGCATTTGCTCGAGATACCGACGGCCAGGCTGCCTTTGCTGGCGCCAAGCGCGACGGTGGCGGAGGTCGTCAACTTCACGGAGATCGGCCCTCTGCCGATGAGCCCCGACTGGGTGGTGGGCGTATTCGGCTGGCGCACCCAGGCGGTACCGGTGGTGTCGTTCGAGGCGTTGCTGGCCGGCGCGCAATCGCCGCCCGGCCCACGCTCGAAGGTGATCGTGTTCTATCCGTTACCGGGGCGCCCCGAGCGGGATTTTTTCGGAATCCTCAGCAACAAAGAGCCGTTGCCGCGCGTGGTTGACGAGGCCAGCGGGCTTGTGCTTAACCCCGCCGGCGCAGTGGAAAGCCCGTTTGTGGCGGCGACGGTGAAGTTGGGCGAGAAGACGCTGTTGATTCCCGATTTCGAGGCGTTAAAAGCGGCGTTTTATCCATGAAAAGTAGCGAGTAGCTCGTGGCGAGTAGCGAGGCGGGTGGACCACGGTTTCACTCGCTACCAGCCACGCGCTGCTAGCTACTGACGCTACGAAGTAGCGATACTTATTGCCTCCCATGCGATATCGGCCAGCAGGTCCACCTGCTCAGGCGTGATGACGTAGGGCGGCATGAAGTAGACGACGTCGCCGAGCGGTCTGAGTAGCGCACCGTTGCTGAGCGCGTGGCGATAGACCCGTAGGCCGCGTCGCTCCTGCCATGGAAAGCATGCGCGCGTGGACTTATCGGACACCATTTCCAGCGCTAGGATCATGCCGGTCTGGCGCACCTCACCGACATGCGGATGGTCCTGAAAGCGTTGGCACGCCCGCTTCATATGTGCCGACAGGTGCTTGTTTCGTTCAATGACACTATCGCGCTCGAAGATGTCCAGTGTCGCCAGCGCCGCTGCGCATGACAGCGGATTGCCGGTGAAGCTGTGCGAGTGGAGGAACGCCTTGAGCGCGACATAGTCGGCGTAGAACGCGCTATAGACGTCTTCCGTCGTCAGGCACACCGATAGCGGCAGATACCCGCCGGTCAGCCCCTTACCCAGACACAAGAAGTCCGGGCTGATAGCGGCCTGCTCGCAGGCGAACATGGTGCCCGTGCGACCGAAGCCCACGGCGATCTCGTCGGCGATCAGGTGCACGTTATATTTGTCGCACGCCTGGCGCAGGAGCTTGAGATAAACGGGGTGGTACATGCGCATGTGCCCGGCACATTGCACCAAGGGTTCCACGATCACGGCGCAGGTCGATTCTCCATGTTGCGCCAGCATCCGCTCCATGTCCGAGAACACCGCTGCGCAGTGCGCCTCCCGGGTCACACCAGGATCGCGACGGTAGCAATCCGGCGAGGTCGCCGTTCTACATTGCAGCAGCAACGGCTCATAGGTCTCTTTATATAGAGCCACGTCGCCGACCGACAGCGCGCCTAGCGTTTCGCCGTGATAGCTGTTGGTGAGACTCACAAACTGCGTCTTCTTCTTGTAGCCGTGGTTCTGCCAGTAGTGGAAGCTCATTTTCAGAGCAATTTCCACGGCGGCTGAGCCGCTGTCGGCATAAAAGCAGCGGCTCAGCCCCGCCGGTGTGATCTCGACCAGACGCTCGGACAGCGCGATCACCGGCTCGTGCGTAAACCCCGCAAGAATCACGTGCTCCAGCTCTTGTGCCTGCGATGCGACCGCCGCGCTGATCTGCGGATTCGCATGCCCGAAAAGATTCACCCACCAGGAGCTGATCGCGTCGATGTAGCGGTTGCCGTCGTAGTCTTCGAGCCAAACGCCCCGACCCCGGCGGATGGCGATCAAAGGCACGGTCTCGTGGTCTTGCATCTGGGTGCAGGGGTGCCACACGACGTCGAGGTCCCGTTCAGTGAGCGTTTTGTCCGGCATGACGACACCATACAAGCAGCGGCTGGACCCGAGCAAGTGACCGGCGCCCGCCACGGCGGTGCACGCCTACGGCACGCTGACGATGCCTGGCGGAACGTGCGATAATCGCAGGGCGTTGGTGCCGGCGGCGGTGCGGACGTTAGCGCTGGCCCGGGAGACTTGGCCGGGCGCGCACGCGGTCGGCCGGCGATTAAATCATGATCAAGGGGGGCGTCCATCATGGCGCGTACCGAGACGCCGGTCTGTGAGTTCGGTCTGGCGGCGCCCGATTTTGCCTTACCGGGTGTTGACGGGCAGACCTGGGGCCTGTCGAAGGCGAGGGGCAAGCGCGGACTGCTCGTCATGTTTCTCTGTAATCATTGTCCCTATGTGAAGGCAGTGCGCGAGCGCATCGTGCGTGACGTGCGCGAGCTGATGGACTGCGGCATCAACGGCATCGCCATCATGTCCAATGATCCGGCCGACTACCCGGAGGACTCGTTCGGGAACATGAAGCGTGTGGCGCAGCAGTGCCGGTTCCCGTTTCCCTATGTGTTCGACGAGACTCAGGACGTGGCACGCGCCTACGGCGCCGTGTGCACACCGGATTTTTTCGGCTACAACGCGGAGTTGAAACTGCAGTATCGCGGGCGCCTCGATGCCAGCGGCCAGGACCCCGTGCCGGGGGCGAAGCGCGAGCTGTTCGAGGCCATGAAAATGGTGGCGGAAACCGGCCATGGGCCGAAAGTCCAGATACCCAGTATGGGATGTTCCATTAAATGGAAGAAGATGGCATAAAACCACCCCCGGTCCGCGTCGATCACTGGTGTTGCCCGCCCAGGGCAACGTTCGAAAGATAAACCACTCAATTTGCTAGCCGTTTGACTTCTTTACGCGAGGTTACGTCCATGTCAACAAATGCCGAGCAAGCGCTACCGAGCCGCCGCGAACTCGCCAACGCCATCCGCGCACTCAGTATGGATGCCGTGCAAAAAGCCAAGTCTGGCCACCCGGGGATGCCGATGGGGATGGCGGACATCGCCGAGGTGCTGTGGAACGAATACCTGCGGCATAACCCGGCTGATCCGGACTGGTTCAACCGCGACCGCTTCGTCGTGTCGAACGGGCACGGGTCGATGCTGCTCTACAGCTTGCTGCACCTGAGCGGCTATGACCTGCCGATGGAAGAGATCAAGAACTTCCGCCAGCTGCACTCCAAGACCCCCGGGCACCCGGAGCTCGGGGTCACGCCCGGGGTCGAGACCACCACTGGCCCGCTGGGCCAGGGTCTGGCAAACGCCGTGGGCATGGCGCTCGCCGAGAAGGGGCTGGCCGCCAGGTTTAACAGCGCCGGGCACGATATCGTCGACCACTATACCTATGCGTTCACCGGGGATGGCTGCTTGATGGAGGGTATCTCGCACGAGGCGTGCTCGCTCGCCGGCACCCTGGGCCTTGGTAAGCTGATCGTCTTTTACGACGACAACAGTATTTCCATTGACGGTAATGTCGCAGGCTGGTTCACTGACGACACGCCTAAGCGTTTCGAGGCCTACGGTTGGCACGTGGTCGCGCATGTCGATGGTCACGACCCCGAATCCATTACGCGCGCCATCGAGGAGGCGCGGTCGGTGACCGACCGACCCAGCTTGCTGTGCTGCAAGACCGTTATCGCCTATGGCGCGCCCAACCTCGCCGGCAGTCATGACGCCCACGGCGCGCCGCTGGGTGATGAGGAGATCGCGGCCACTCGGGAGAACCTGGGGTGGAAATACGGGCCGTTCGTTATCCCCGCTGAGATCTACGCCGGCTGGGACGCCAAGTCCACCGGCGCCGAGGCCCAGAGGCAGTGGCATGAGCTGCTGGAGAGCTACAGAAAAGCGCAACCTGATCTGGCGCGCGAATTCGATCGCCGGATACGCGCGGATCTGCCGGCCGACTGGGATCAAAAGTCGACCGAGTTCATTCGCGCCGCCGCCGCCAAGGGTGAGACCATGGCTACGCGCAAGGCCTCGCAGGCGGCCCTCAACGGCTACGCGCCGCTGTTGCCCGAGCTCATCGGCGGGTCTGCGGATCTGACAGGTTCCAACAATACCGATTGGACCGGGTCGCGGGCCATCACCCGGGCCGAGCCCGATGGCAATTACATTTATTTCGGCGTGCGCGAGTTCGGCATGTCCGCCATCATGAACGGCCTCGCGCTCCATGGCGGGTTCATTCCCTACGGCGGGACTTTCCTCGTATTCTCCGACTACGCGCGAAACGCGCTGCGCATGTCCGCGCTGCTGCCCATCCAGAGTATCTTCGTCTACACGCATGACTCCGTCGGTCTTGGCGAAGACGGGCCGACGCATCAGCCGGTCGAGCATCTCGGCTCATTGCGTTTTATTCCCAACCTGGTGGTCTGGCGCCCCTGCGATGTGGTGGAGTCGGCGGTGGCCTGGAAGGCGGCGATCGAGCGCAGCGATGGGCCCAGCGCCCTGGTCTTTACCCGCCAGGGCCTGCCGCCGCAGGCACGCGACGAGCAGACCATCGCCAACGTGGCACGCGGTGGTTACGTCTTAAGCGAGGCCGCGGGCGGTGATGCGCAAGCCATCATTATCGCCACCGGTTCCGAGGTGGCATTGGCCATGGACGCGCAAGAGCTGCTGGCAGCAAAGAGTATTCGCACACGCGTCGTATCGATGCCCTGCGCCGAGGTCTTTGACGCCCAGGATGACACATATCGCGAGTCGGTGCTGCCGCCATCCGTATCGGCGCGCGTTGCCGTAGAGGCCGGGGTTTCAGGCTACTGGCGCAAATACGTCGGACTGGCCGGCACGGTAATCGGGATCGATCGTTTCGGTGAGTCTGCGCCCGGGAGCACGGTATTCGAGTACCTGGGTTTTACAGCCACTAATGTCGCAAAGACAGTGGAATCGGTACTATAGTATTTTTTCACCACAGACTCTGGCGGGAACGCAAAGACCGGAGCAACAACATTACTTTGCGTCCTCTGCACTCTCTGCGGTAGGAATCAACATTAACCAGTTGGAGGGCAGGAATGGCCACTATCAAGGTTGCAATTAACGGCTACGGCCGTATCGGACGTAATGTGCTTCGTGCGGTGTATGAATCCGGGCGCAATAGCGAGATCCAGATGGTCGCTCTCAATGACCTTTGTGACGCGGAGACCAACGCGCACCTGACGCGATTCGACAGCGTCCACGGTCGCTTTGCGGGCGATGTAAAGATCGACGGGAACGACATGGTGGTAAACGGGGACAGGATTCGGGTGGTTGCCGAGCGCGATCCTTTCAAGCTCCCGTGGGACGATCTCGGCATCGATGTCGTCATGGAGTGTACCGGTCTGTTCACCAGCAAGGATAAAGCGAGCGCCCACATCGAGGCCGGTGCCAAGAAAGTCGTCATCTCGGCGCCGGGCGGCAAGGATGTCGATGCGACCATCGTCTATGGCGTTAATCACGATATTCTAAAGGCCTCGGATACGGTCATCTCCAATGCATCGTGCACGACCAACTGCCTGGCGCCGCTGGTAAAGCCGTTACATGACAGCATCGGCGTGGTTCACGGCCTGATGACGACGATCCATTCCTATACTAACGATCAGGTGCTCATCGACGTGTATCACCCGGACCTGCGCCGGGCCCGTTCCGCGACGATGTCGCAGATTCCGACGAAGACCGGGGCGGCAGCGGCGGTGGGTCTGGTGCTGCCGGAGCTCAGCGGTAAGCTCGATGGCTTTGCCGTGCGTGTGCCGACGGTCAACGTCTCGGTGGTGGACCTCACGTTCGTGGCGGCGCGCGAGACCAGCAAGGAAGAGATCGACGGTATCATGAAGAAGGCCGCCGAGGGAGAGCTCAGGGGCATACTAGCCTACAATGATCAGCCGCTGGTCTCCATGGACTTCAACCACACGGCGGTGTCCTCCACCTATGACGCCGGTCTGACCAAGGTTGTCGATGGCAAACTGGTGAAGGTGCTGTCGTGGTACGACAACGAGTGGGGTTTCTCCAACCGCATGCTCGACACCGCTGTGGTCTTTATGAATGCGTCATAACACATGTGAGGGGATAGGAGTGAGGGGTGAGGAGGAAATTCGTAAGCGATCTTAAGTACGTCTGATACCTAATGCTTCGCTGTTAGCATATAGCGGTTATCCTGGGACGTACGAGTTGCAACAAGCCAGGTGCGCGAAGAAAACGCTGCTGGCCGTTTTTCCTCACGCCTGACGCCTCACTCCTTACCCAACGAGAGGCGTATCCTTAAGCGGTAGGGGCTCGTAATGCAAAGAAGGATAGAAAAGTTTCCACGATGTCCGTCATAAAGATGACCGACCTTGAGCTTGCGGGTAAGCGTGTCTTGATCCGCGAAGACCTGAACGAGCCCGTGAAAGATGGCGCGGTCGCGGACGACATGCGAATCTGCGCGGCGCTGCCGACTATTGAGCATGCGATGCGCGCTGGCGCCAAGGTGATGGTGATGTCTCATCTCGGGCGCCCGCAGGAAGGTGTGTACGACGAGAAGTACTCATTATGGCCCGTGGCCTCGCATCTCTCGGGGCTGATGGGCAAGAAAGTTACGTTACTGAAAGATTGGCTCGACGCACCGGCGGATATCGCCGATGGCGATGTCGTGATGTTCGAGAACGTGCGCTTCAATAAGGGCGAGAAGAAGGACGATGACGCGCTTGCCAGGAAAATGGCGGCGCTGTGTGACGTTTATGTGATGGACGCCTTCGGTACCGCGCATCGGGCCCAGGCCTCGACCCACGGCGTCGCCAGGTACGCGCCGATCGCTTGTGCCGGGCCGTTGCTGGTGGCGGAACTCGACGCACTCGGGCGCGTGCTCGACAACCCGCGGCGGCCTGTGGTCGCCATAGTCGGGGGCGCCAAGGTTTCGGGTAAGCTCGAGGTACTCGAGCAGCTCTCGCAAATGGTCGATCGCCTGATCGTGGGCGGCGGGATTGCGAACACGTTCATCGCGGCGGCAGGCCACGAGGTCGGTAAGTCGTTGTACGAACCCGAACTGGTTGCCGAGGCCAAGCGCTTGGGCGAGCAGGCCAAGGGTCGGGGCGCGGAGATCCCGGTGCCGGTGGACGTGGTGTGTGCCAAGGAGTTCTTGCAGAGCGCAGCAGCCGAAACCAAGGACGTCACCGCCGTGGCGGGGGATGACATGATATTCGATGTCGGTCGGCAAACCAGCGCGAAGTTCGAGCAGATGCTAAAGGGCGCGGGGACGATCGTGTGGAACGGTCCCGTGGGTGTATTCGAGTTCGACCAGTTCGGCGAGGGGACGCGCCGGCTCGCGCTGGCGATCGCCGAAAGCCCGGCATTTTCCATCGCCGGCGGCGGCGATACGCTGGCAGCCATTGCCAAGTACGGGATCGCCGACGAGATCTCCTACATCTCCACCGGTGGCGGGGCGTTCCTGCAGTTTCTCGAGGGCAAGAAGCTGCCCGCTGTTGCTATACTTGAAGAACGAGCCAAAACGCAGTAGCTGGTACCGAGTAGCTGGTTGCGAGAAAAAGGCCAAGGTGCTCGTAGGCTTTGCTGTTTTCCCTCGCCACTCGATACTAGCTACTCGCAACCGAACTAATGCTACGCCGAACTAAAATAATCGCTACGCTGGGGCCCGCCACCGACGATCCCAACGTGCTTGACAAGCTCATCGAGGCCGGCACCGACGTGGTGCGGCTCAACTTTTCGCACGGTGACGCGTTGGTGCAAAAGCGCCGTGCCGAGGCCGTGCGCGAATGCGCGCGCAAATACGGACGACCGGTGGGTCTGCTGATCGATTTACAAGGACCTAAGATAAGGATCGGACGTTTCGAGAGCGGCGATGTCAGCTTGCGCGAAGGTGACCGGTTTATGCTCGATGCTGACCTGCCGCTGGACGCGGGCACCCAGGAGCACGTCGGTGTGACCTACAGGGAGCTTGCCGAGGACGTGAACCGTGGCGACACGCTCCTGCTCGATGACGGGCGTATCGCGTTGTGGGTCGACCACGTGCATGGATCCGAAGTCGTGTGCCTCGTGGTGAGCGGCGGTCGCCTGAAAAGCAGCAAAGGCATCAACCGCCAGGGCGGCGGTCTGTCGGCGAAGGCGTTGACCGACAAGGACCGCGCGGATATCAAGACGGCCGTGGAGATCGACGCCGACTACCTGGCGATCTCTTTTCCGCGTTCCGCCGCTGACATTGAAGAGGCGCGTGAGCTGTACCGCGTCGCCGGGGGTCACGGCGGTATCGTCGCGAAGATCGAGCGCGCCGAAGCGGTCGATGCGATCGAAGAGATTATTGACGCGTCCGACGCCATCATGCTGGCGCGTGGCGACCTCGGCGTGGAGATGGGCGATGCCGCACTGCCACCTATCCAAAAGCGCATAATTCGCAGGACTCGGCAACGAAACAAAATCGCCATCACCGCCACGCAAATGATGGAGTCGATGATAGAAAACGCGATCCCGACACGCGCCGAGGTCTCGGATGTGGCCAATGCGGTTCTGGATGGGAGCGACGCGGTCATGCTTTCCGCAGAGACGGCGACAGGCAGATTTCCAGTGGCATCGGTGTCGGCGATGGACCGGGTTTGCCGGGTGGCCGAGCAGGAACGCGAGACCGCAACGTTCCGCGAGCGCCGGGACATCACGTTTCAACGCGTGGATGAGGCGATCGCGATGGCGGTTATGTACAGTGCGAACCATATGTCAATAAATGCGATAGCGGCCCTGACGGAATCGGGATCCACGGCGCTGTGGATGTCGCGCATTACCTCGGACGTGCCCATTTACGCGATGACACGGCACGAGGCGACCCGACGAAAGGTGACGCTTTATCGCGGTGTCTACCCGGCCAGCCTCGAGTACACGTCCGATGATCCCGCACAGATCATGTCGGAGGCAGTCAACGAGTTACGCCGTCGCGATGTCGTGCGCGAGGGCGACCTCGTCATGCTGACTATGGGTGAGCCGCTGCAGATGCCGGGCGGCACCAACAGCATGAAGATCATTCGCGTCGGCAGCCACCTTCCCGTCGACTAACAACCCAGCGCGAAGGCGCAAAGAACGAGAACGTCCGGACTAAGGACAATGAGCTAACCTGACTTTCAGCACAGAGCACGAAACACACGACTCCAGGGACGGAGGAGATAGATCGCGTCGGGAACAAGCGATCGAGAGACCACAGAGATTATTGAATTTCTTTAGATTTTGTGTGTGGCGCAACGTCGCATCTTCGCAGCGCAGGTCCTCACCTTGCTTAACGCTATGTTTTCTCGGCAACCGCTTCCTGCGTTACTCTAGCTCGGCAACTGCTCCCTGCGTTGCTCTACCTCCTGCCTCCCTGCAGTCGTCCTGCATCCCTGCAGTCGTCGGTAACTGCTCCATGCGTTACTCTAGCTCCTCGATCGCTTGTTCCCGACACGATCTACCTCGGCAACCGCTCCCTGCGTTGCTCTAGCTCATGCCCTGAGGTGGACGTCAAGGGTTTTATGCAATTTGTTGTGACGATTGCGCGAGGTTGTGGATAAGGGGTGACCCTCGTTTCTGGAGGACCCTGAGATAGGCGGCTTCATCGTACGGGGTTCGGTCATGCCAGCAACGATAAAGGATTCGGATCCATTTGCAAGCCAGCGCGCGCACCGCAGCTTGATGTGAGCGGCCTTTACGGCGCTGCTGTTCGTAGTAGGCGCGTGCCCAGAAGGAGCGAGGAATAGTCAGAGCGCTCCACTCCACGAACGTTTGTCGCATGAACGTCGGACACTTCCATCGCCAGTGCACCCAAGTTGAGTTGCCGCTGCGTTTGGTGACCGGTGCAATACCGCAGTACTTCTGCGCTTGGGCGGCGTCGGCGTAGCGTTCGCGCTGTTCGCCGAAGGCGACCAGGAGGCGGGGAGCGAACACCGGGCCGGCGGCTGGGAAGCTGGCGAAGATATCGAAGTCGGGGTGAGCCGGTGCGCGCTTGGCGATCGCCTGGTTGAACATCTCGATGGCCCCCAGCGCAGCACGCAGTTGAACGACCAAGGCGCGCACGAGCCAGCCGAGTTGGGTGCCACGACCCCCTCGTCGGTGGTCAGCGCTGTGGCTTGCTCGATGGCGAGGATGCGCCGCTCGATGACGTCGCGGTAGTGCACGCTGTGTTCGCCGAAAGAAGCGCTCGAGGGTTGAGCGGCGTGCGAGCTGGACGGCCTTGAGCGTGGGCCAGCGGCAGAGAAAGTCGCAAAAGAGGCGCGTGTTCTTGTTCTCAAACCATTGAAGGGGTTGGGGAAAGTACTGTTTGAGCGCGTCGGTGAGGCGATGGGTGATGCGGGTTTGGTCGTCGACCCCGACGCGGCGTTGTGCGACGAGTTGCTCCAAGGTGCGCATCTGCGCACTTTAGGGGAGTGAGCGGTTTGAACCGTTCGCGGTGCGTGCGCAGCAGCTCAAGGGCGAGCTCGGCGTCGGTGGGGTCGTCCTTGGCGCCACTGGGGCTGAAGGCCTCGCGGTACTTGGCCAGGGTTGTGGGGTTGACCGGGAACAGCACCAGGAAGTCGTATTTGCGAAGCGCGGACACGATGGGGCCCTTGTCGAGTTCGAGCGCGAGGGCGATGGGTTTGCCCTGAAAGCGTTGGCGCAGAGCCCGGGCCCACTCCTCGATGCGCTCCGGGCGGTGTTCGAGCACCGCCTGTTCGCGCCTCGAGGAGCCTGTCGCTTGCAAGCAAATGTCGTGCTTGGCATTGGCCCAATCGAGTCCGATGGAGGCGG
>FXBF010000144.1_pt1 | contig 21516 bp, 13 predicted proteins | sample 5335321 | NCBI WGS metagenome assembly FXBF01 (sample SAMEA103928391, study PRJEB20085) | sediment metagenome | isolation source: sediment
CCCGGCCCGCAGTCCATCGTCCACGTCATGGCTGTTGTAGGCAATTTCATCGGCGCAGTTTGTCAATTGGGCCTCGAGACTAGGCTGCTGCCGTTCCAGGAACCGCCGCCCCACGTCCCCCAGTTCCTTGGCCTTGGTTTGCGAGCAATGCTTCAAAATTCCCTCGCGAGTCTCGAAGGTCAGATTCAGCCCGCGGAACGAGGCATAGCGCTCCTCCAGCTCATCAACCACCCTGAGTGATTGCAAGTTATGTTCGAAACCGCCGTACTCTTTCATGCATGCGTTCAGGGCATCTTGTCCGGCGTGGCCGAAGGGCGTATGCCCTAGATCATGGGCAAGGGCAAGGGCTTCTGTTAAATCTTCGTTCAAGCAGAGTGCGCGGGCGATGGAGCGGGCGATTTGGGCTACCTCAATGGAATGGGTGAGACGGGTACGAAACAAGTCACCCTCATGGTTAACGAATACTTGTGTTTTGTACTCCAGGCGTCGGAACGCGGCAGAGTGGATAATTCTGTCCCGGTCCCGTTGATATTCGCCACGGTAGCTTGGCGACGGTTCCTTGTGGCTACGCCCACGGCTGGTGGCATCCGAAGCCGCAAAGGATGCCAGTCCGCCTTGCATCGTTATGGTTTTCCTGTTGACAGCCACGGTCTTCGATACCACAAGTCAATTACTGCCATGGTTAGCCGCCAAGGTTTCCGATAGTAGATCCGGCTTGTAGTCACCAGTGACAAACGCGTTTCCGATCCCTTTTAACAATACCAGCCGCAACCCCTTGTCTACTGTTTTTTTGTCCACCGCCATTAGCTCTTGGAAACGCCGGCTATCCAGATCCGATGGCGGCCTGGTAGGGAGTGCAGCTCTTTTTAGCAAGGCTTCACTACGGTTTACATCCCCCCGGGACATCCAGCCGTGGCGTGCAGACAAGTCTGCGGCCAAACACATGCCCGCGGCTATTGCCTCGCCGTGGAGCCAACTGGTGTAGCCGGTAGCAGTCTCAATGGCATGACCGAAGGTATGACCAAAATTCAACAAGGCGCGAACTCCTGTCTCCAGCTCGTCGGCGGCAACGATGTCCGCCTTGTTCTTACAGCACCGTTCAATGGCATAGACGAGCAACTCCGGATTCCGTTTTAGCAAACCATCCATATTGGTTTCCAGCCAGTCAAAGAATTCTGCATCCCTGATCAAACCGTATTTGATGACTTCCGCAAGCCCCGCATGGAATTGGCGATCATCCAAGGTATCCAATGTCGCGGTATCGGCCAACACACATTGGGGCTGATAGAAAGCGCCAATCATATTTTTGCCTAAGCGGTGATTGATGCCGGTTTTACCCCCTACGGAAGAGTCCACCTGGGCAAGTAAGGTGGTGGGAATCTGAATGAGGGACACGCCCCTCTGATAACTCGCGGCCGCGAAGCCGGTGATATCTCCCACCACTCCGCCGCCTAGAGCGATCAAGGTGCATCCCCGGTTAAAGCGGTGTTCCAACAGGGCATCAAAGATTCGGTTCAGGGTTTCCAGATTCTTATATTCCTCGCCGTCAGGCAAAACCAACTCTTTACACTGAAAGGACGTCAGGGATGAGGTTAGGGCCTCCAGATATAGAGGGGCTACGGTCTTGTTGGTCACCACCAGTACCTGGCGCCCTGAGATATAGGGAGTTAGCAGCTCCGGGCAACGCAACAGCCCTGCCCCTATATAAATAGGATAGGAACGCTCTTCTAGATCAACTTGCAGGGTTTTCATTGTAAAAACGGCCTTGCAGGGCTTAGCCGCAAGCATAAAGAAACCTGTTTGGGTTAGCAAAACCCTCGGCGGCATTATTGTCTTATAAGCTTTCCCTGAATCTCCTTAACCACCTGTTTCACGCTACGTCCGCTGGTAACCACAACCAGATCCGCGATTTCGCGATAAATGGGTTCTCTGACAGACATCAGCTCGGCCAACTTTTGGCGTGGATCGTCGGTTTGCAGCAACGGCCGGTTTCGGTCCCAGCCTGCGCGGCGCAATTGTTGGTCCACTGAAGTATGCAAATAAATTACCTTGCCTCGGGAAACCAGTCGCTTGCGATTTTCCGGATCCAATATGGCACCCCCGCCGGTGGCAAGCACGATGTCTTGCAAGCGTGTCAGTTCGTCGATTACGACGTGCTCCCGCTTGCGAAATCCCTCTTCCCCTTCCAGATCAAAGATTAACGGAATATCGGCGCCGGTGCGCTGCTCGATCTCCCGGTCACTATCATGAAACGTGCGGCCCAAGGCACGGGCCAATTGCCTGCCGATGGTGGTCTTACCGGCCCCCATGGGGCCCACCAGAAAAATATTTTCGGGCATCGCCATAGCTAAAGAGGTATGCCAGCACTAGGGTAAGAAATCAAGCCAATCTACAAAACAGGCCAATCCGGAGTCGGAAACCTGATTGTCGGTGAATGAGCGCGAGGACTTATTGGAGCAACTTAGTCCCTGCTAAGCAGCGTGCTTCGTCGCAAGTTTATTGCAACAATAGCTAGCTGGTTCTCTTCATATCATCAGGCAAACTTACCGCCAAGGTAATCCATCTCCTGCCCGGGCCAACTGCGGAAACATATTAACCGCTGTACATCCCATCAGATATGTGCTCCTACACAAGGTAAGCAGAATGATCAACCGCCTGACTAGACTTTTCGTGGGCATCTCCAAAATTTTCTCTAAAACAATATAACCATCATGCTCGTCTTCTCAGAATGCACGCATCCGCTACGGCAACGACATGACACTACGCTGTATTACCAGTACATCCTGTATTGTAATCTGCCCATCGCCTCCGGAGGGATAGACATCGCCACGAGAAATCTGATCCGGGCTTAGTAACGCCAAACCCATCACATGTCGTTGTGCCAACAGCACATCCGCTACATTCAGCAAGCCATCATCATTGATATCACCACTGAGTGAACTTGGAACCGAACCACTATCCAAGGGATCGGAACCTGTCGCAATCTCCACACCATCGTCCACACCATCCCCATCGGTATCTGCCAGCAACGGATTGGTGCCATGGGTGTTGACCTCTTCGTCATCAGTCAGTGCATCCCCATCCGTGTCTGGCGACCCAGCGTTAAGATCTCCCCCGGTGGGATTGGTGACTACATCAAAGGGATCGTAGGTCGTGCAATCGCCATCGTAACAAACTTCCCAAAGATCGGTTAGGCCGTCGCCATCGCTGTCTTCCAGAAATGGATTGGTACCGTAATCAGACTCCTTCACATCCGGTATGCCATCTTTATCGGTGTCTAATATGCTCGACGGATAGGTTACGGATAGTGTGATGTCAGTCGCTGTCGTATTCATAACACCAATGGCAATGTTTGTGTAGGGATCAACGAAGGTTTCTGTATTCTTCAATGCACCCACCCACTGATCACCCGACACGCCGGTTGAACCCGGGTGCATATCGATACGCTCAATACGCTCACCTAAACTATTGCCTGCATGCTCATGATAGAAAATAGCGGTGCCAAATGCCTCCGTTGGTCCCACATCACTAGTGGCCAGGTAACTGTCATAACCCGTTGTATTTCTTGTTTCGACCCAAAAGTATTCCTTAGTCAAGGAATCTGGGTCGGTGATGGAGTAATCGTTAGTATCTACACCCCTAAAGATTTGGGCTGCTTTCTTCTTCGCACCTAAAGGTTCACTCAATGCCTCGATGACATAGGTCCCTGTAGCGCTAATCTGATGCAGGTCAGTATCCGTCAACCATCCCATATCGTACTTATGCGGGGCGATGTAGTGCGACATCCCACCTTCACCCATTGAATCCAATTGCCCAAACGGGTCTAACGGCGAAGCAGGAATACTGCCTTGGTCGTACCCGCCAATGGGCCCCACGATATCGTTCATTCCATTTCCATAATCGCGAAACAGCTGATGGGGCAGTCCAAAATTGTGCCCCTCCTCATGTGCCACAAGGTGTGTGCTACCAACGATGTCAGTAAACGCGTCCGCACGATGTATGGAAACGGACATATCTACAGTCGCGGTTCCTCCTCCCGGTAGATTCACTTGTCGCGCACTACACCCAAACGACTTGCCATAATACGTAACACAACTCGCCGGACTTGCCGCAATGATTAATTTATTGTATTGGGTAAAATCAATGGTGGCGCTTAAGGTATCAATTACCTCATTGATAATTCCGTCGTAGGTGCAGGACGCTACGCTCTGATTCAGTGTTAACCAAGTAACCGTGGTCCCGGTCAGACTGGCCCTACCGTAGGAGGTCTCATCAATATAATCGGCAACATTAATGGGCGAACCATTTGCGCCAAAGACAACATCATCAATCTCTTGTTGCGTGGCATCCTGAGTTATATCGTCACTGTAATTTACCGGAACCACCAACGCTTGATGTGCGCCGGTATTTTCTCCACATAATGGAGCGGCAAAAACGGCCGACGGTAGGAAGAAACTGCTACCGGTCGATAAGCACAAGGCAATAACTTGGAATAAATGTTTTTTAGTATAATACATTTACGTGTTCTCGCTATAGCCTCTTCTAGATCTCTTCTTTTCCGGCAACATCATGGAATAGTCACATAGGGAGCGTCATACGCACCGCGCTCCATCATGCTCTGTTGGCCGTGATTGGCGCCACTAATCAAGTATTGCACAACGGTTCCATTGTTATTCGAAGAAGCCGCGTTCGCCAGTTCACTGTTGACCTCCGCACCGATATCCGCATCGTAATAGTACTGGCCATTCCCTGCCTTAGAAAGGTCATCATCTGTTCCTCCGAGCAGCGTAGTGGTTCCATGCGCGTCTCTGATGTCGTTGATAAACTGATCATCTAGAGAACTGCCCGGAATCCGTGCCCCGTTAACCAGGTATCTCGATACATTGGTGTAAGTTCGTGTCTCATTCAGACAGATATGCACGGACCAACTATGGCAAAACAACGCAATGGGTACGCCTTGGCCAGCTGTTCTGCTAAACAGCTCACTCAATCGATCCCTAACATACTGGTTAGTGGGCAAGTCAAACCAGTTTGTGCTCTGGGCCACGTAGAGTAAAACAACGGGGCTTCCGTATCGACTGGCTTTCTTCTGAGCATTGCTAATTGCGGCTTTCACGCTGTTATTCGAGCCATTCACATCGATGATATGGTATTCATTCGCCACAATGGCTGCGTAATTTGCACTAATTAACGAAGAACTCCCATCCGGGTTGACCTTATAAAAATATCCGTCCCTGGAAGGATTAACAACCGAGTCTCCGCCGAATGCCACCTGTTGGAAGAGTGCATCCATCACCTTGAGCTCATCAAGATCGAAGGTTTCCCCCGGGGGGCTAGTGGCGGCAACGGCTTTACACGTACCCTCTGATATTGCGGTGACAATAGAGCCAGACGGATCAACACATTGACCTTCGTTGTTGAACTTAACTGTACCGTCATATTCCACCCACAATTCGGGATCGATGATGCAGGGTGTAGCGCCCTCGGTCGGGTTTTCGCCTAGGACTCCCGGTAACGGACACTGGGAACCAGAAGTTCGCACCTGAACCGACTCGCCCTTGGGCTTGATCATTATCCACTGAATAGGACCGCCCCCTACATCCAGGGGATACGTGGGAACAATCGCCCAACCACTCTCCTTTACCTCTCCGGCCATGACGTGTACCCAGTCCTCGGCCCCGTAGTAGGTAGCCGACTCGGCCTCATAGACCTTCTTCTCGTAGAGCTGGATGCCAAAGCTCAACGTGACGCCAAATCCACCCGGTGGGTAGTAGTTCGGGCCAAGGGAGCTCCAGCCGGGGTAGGCGTCTCCTATCTTGTTGCGGAAATGGTGTTGGAAATAGGCGTAGCGCATATCGCCCGTGGTCTTGCGACGTGACGAGACGATGTCGCGGGTATCGAACTCGGTATCGTTGGTGAAGTTATTATCATTAAACGGATACCCGCTACTGTTGACCGTGGTCCATCCCTCATTCCACCAGTCATCCCAGAACAAGTTTCCATAGGCCGGGCCGTAAGTCCAGGGAGTGCCACTGGTGCTGTTGTCCAGCATATTTCCCGTACCCGCGCCAATGAAGTTGCCGCCGGCATCCCAGAATGAACGGTAGTACTGCCACCAGTAGGGATCGTCTTCACCGGCGGTCACCTTGGTGACATTGGCCATGTCTACTTCGAACACCAATTGGTAGCCGCTGGAACCACCAGACACCTTGGTTGCACGGACCACTACATCGGTGGCCAGGGTCGGGTGCGTCACCGGCTGATTGGTGCTATTCAAAATCGCCGCGAAGTCCTGTTCGGTGGCAGCCGGTCCCAGGGTCACCGAAAGTGACGGTGGCGTGAAGGTGTAGCCGGTCTTGGACGGCGTCGCGGTATAGGTTCCCGATGTGAGATTGGAGAAGGTATAGTCCCCGTTAATATCAGCGGTGACCGTTTCGCTGCCGATCGTCACCGTGGCCCCATCCACGCCCGCGTTACCGGAAATCGAGTATCCAACAGTCGCTGTAAAATCCTTGTTCGTGGCGTTCGGTCCCACGGTAACAACGAGGGAACCTGGAGTAAACGAATACCCGGATTTGGTGGGCGTGACTGCATAGCTGCTGGCAACCAACCCACTGATGGTGTAGTTGCCACCGGCGTCGCTGGTGGTGGTCTCGCCACCCGCAGTTACCGTCGCGCCCTCTACGCCGACATTACCGGAGATCGAGTATCCAAGAATTGCTGTAAAATTCTTGCCCGTGGCGTTAGGTCCTACGGTTACAACTAGTGACACAGGACTGAATGAGTAGAGGAGCCTGGTGGGCGTGACGGTATAGGTACCGGCAAGCAACCCGGTGATGGTGTAGTTGCCATTGATATCGCTGGTCGCGGTCTGGCCACCTGCCGTTACCGTTACCGTGGAGTTGCCCGCATTACCCGAGATCGAATAGGTATTGAGTATCACGGTAAAATTGTTGCCCGTTGCATCCGGGCCGATAGTGACCGCGTAGGAAATAGGTACAAATGTGTATTCGCCCTTCGCCGCCGTCACGGTGTAGGTACCGGCAACCAGGTCGGGTATGCTGTAGTTGCCACCGGCATCGCTGATAACAGTCTTACCACCGGCGCTTACCGTGGCACTCCCTATCCCGGCATTACCCGAGATGGTAAAACCCTCCACTGCCACCACAAAGTTGATACCGGCTTGGTTCGGGCCCAATGTGACGGGAATAGAGGAAGGAGAGAACACATAACCGGCCAATGTGGCCGTCACCGTGTAATCGCCCGCATTTAAACCGGTGATTGTGTAATTACCACTGGTGTCACTGACTACCGACACGCCACCTGCGGACACCGTTACGCCGCTGGTTTCCACATTCCCTGAAATCGTATAAGTCGGCAGCACAGTGGCCGTGAAATTAATCCCCGTTGCATCAGGCCCGACGGTTACGGACGTGGACACCGGGCTGAAGGTATAACCAGTCTTGCTTGCGCTTACCGTATAGTTTCCAGCGGACAGGCTCGTGATACTGTAGTTCCCACTGCCATCACTAGTAACCGTTTGTCCGCCGGCAACCACGTCGGCACCCGAGATACCGGCATTACCCGAGATACTGTACAACACGGGAATAGCGGTGGCGGTAAAGCTTTGCCCCGTGGCATCGGGTCCCAAACTCACTACCCGCGCGGAGGGACTGAAGGTGTAGCCCGCCTTGGTGGGCGTTAGTATGTATGTGCCGGTAATTATGCTCGTAATTGTAAAATTACCGGCTGCATCAGCCACTACAGTCTGACCGCCGGCGGCCATTGTCGCCCCGGCTACACCTGCATTACCTGAAATAGCGTACAACCCACTAGGCACAACGTTCTGCGATAGTACCGCCGAGGTGCTGGGCAGATGAACCGGGTCGCCTGCATAACTGGCGGTGATGTTATGGGTGCCGGTGGTCGAGTCCAACCCGAAGGTATAACCATCGTTAGCGTATCCACACAGAAGCGCCTCGGAGATACCGCTGGTCCCCCCCGCTGTCAGTAATCGAGTGGAGAACGTCGCCTGGTAGGTACCCGTGATGGCGTTGTAGGCCAATGTCCCGGTACCCAGTAAGGTGGTGTCATCGTAGAACGAGACGAAGCCCGTCGGACCGCTGGGATACGGATTACCCGATACCGTTGCAATGAATGTGACCATCTCACCGGCCTCGGCATTGGCGTTGGAGGTGGTTAGCGTAGTGGTGGTGGGTACGGTTGCGGTACTGGGCTGGATCGTCTGGGACAGGACTGCAGAAGTGCCGGGCTTACAATAGATGTTTCCTGAAAAACTGGCAGTGATGCTGTGGGTGCCGGGTGATAACGCTGCGGTGGAAAACGTCGCCACCCCGGGGAAAATTGTGGCGGTGCTGCCCAGCAATGTGGCACCATCGTAGAAGGAGACAACGCCACCTGTATCTATATTGGCGCACCCCGACACGGTGGCATTGAAGGTAACCAATGTGCCGTTCGCAACATCCGCGTTGGAGGTGGTCAACGCGGTAGTGGTGGTAGCCCTGTCCTTGACGGTCTGAGACAGCACGGGTGACGTGTTGGGGCCGTGCGCCGCATCGCCTGAGTAACTGGCGGTGATGCTGTGGGTGCCGACCGTCAGGGATGAACCAAAGATTATCGTCCTGTACGCGAACGCACTGCTGCCGTAGGTCACAGTCCCGGTACCTATCAACGTACCATCGTCGTAGAACGACACCGTACCGGTCGGACCATTGGGATACGGATTACCCGGCACGGTTGCGGTGAAATAGAAGCTCGTGCCCACAGTAGGGTTAGTGCTGGAGCTCGTGAGTGTCATTGTGTTTGCAGTACCACTCTGAACGGTCTGGGACACGGGTGCCGAGGTGCCGGGCTTACAATAGATGTTTCCTGAAAAACTGGCAGTGATGCTGTGGGTGCCGGGTGATAACGCTGCGGTGGAAAACGTCGCCACCCCGGGGAAAATTGTGGCGGTGCTGCCCAGCAATGTGGCACCATCGTAGAAGGAGACAACGCCACCTGTATCTATATTGGCGCACCCCGACACGGTGGCATTGAAGGTAACCAATGTGCCGTTCGCAACATCCGCGTTGGAGGTGGTCAACGCGGTAGTGGTGGTAGCCCTGTCCTTGACGGTCTGAGACAGCACCGCCGAGGTGCTGGGATCATGCACCGCATCACCTGCATAGCTGGCAGTGATGTCGTGGGTGCCAACCGCTAGAGATGAACCAAAGATTGTCGTCCTGTACGTGTACGCACTGCTGTTGTAGGTCACGGTGTCCGTGCCGATCAACGTCCCGTCGTCGTAGAACGACACAGTACCCGTCGGGCCATTGGGATACGAAATACCTGTAACCGTTGCGGTAAAATAGAAGTTCGTGCCCACAGTAGGGTTAGTGCTGGAGCTCGTGAGTGTGGTGGTAGTAGCCACGGTTTGATCCAGAATGATCCGTTGCACCCCCCACGAGGTACTGGCAATGTGCACACCGTCTCCCGAATAACTTGCGGTGATACCGTGAGTGCCGACCGCCAACGATGCGGTGGAGAATGTTGTTTGGTATGTGTCCGTGGCACTGTTGTAGGTCACAGCTCCGGTGTTTAGTAAGGTCCCGTCATCGTAGAACGAGACGGTACCCGTCGGACCATTGGGGTATGGATTGCCTGGTACAGTCGCCGTTAACGTGACCGTTTGTCCAATAAAGAAGGTGGCGTTGGGAGTGGCAATCCAGACCGGCAACAATGAGGCGCTGGGGCTATGGGTTGCATCTCCCGAATAATTTGCGACAAAGCTGTAGTTGCCGCCGACCGCTGCCAGTGAAGTAGAAAATATCGCTTCGTATCGATTTACATAAGAATTGAGGCTTACTGTTCCAGTACCTAGGTACCCCAAGCCGTTGTAAAAGTCGACGGTGCCCGTCGGACCATTGGGATACGAATTGCCATAAATTATGGCAGTGAGCGTAACCGACGGACCAAGGTCAGTAGATAGGAAAGTAGTAGTAGGGGTCAGTGCATGCGCACTACCGAAAGGGAAGACCAATGCGGTGACCAGCAAAAGTACACTCACTCGGAACACTGCGCGACTACTGGTCATAATGAACTTTTATGTAAATGTTTTGTGAGTACAAGTAGTGAAGCCACATGGCGGGGCGCCGCCAGTGTATCCGCCAAGTATACTACCGGTGGCGTGACACAATCTCGGGTCTGAGCATGGTTCAAGCCCAAATTTATGCTCTGCCTCGTGGTTGCTAAGCAATACTCCAGTGATCACATCGACGGTCCCGGTGGGTCCATCCACATAGGCAGCGGCTTGAATCCATTGGGTAGATGCAGTCATTAGGCTGTCGTTGGTATAGACACCGCTATAACTGTAATCGGAGTGGGAAAAATTATAAGACGCGTCCATTTGTCACCGACCTCTTTTACCTGAGTCTGACCCCGTTGATTCTTGGGGTTGCTTGCACTACCTGGGTTCTCGCGTAGGCAGTACGATTGGTCTGATCATTCACCACCACGCGGACGTCATAATTGGATGAATTACCACCGGTGGCCTTTTCCTCATAGATCAGCTGATACACCGTCTCATGGTGTAAAGACAGCTGCTTGTGCCGCTGCAGATAATCAACCACCTGCTGTGGGCTCAGCTCCTGCCGAAGGAGCGTCTCTATCCAGCGTCTTACCTCATCGGTCACCTTACTTGCCTTGTGGGCCTCTTGGCGACGAGCATCCGATAAACGCTGCGCTTGCCCAGGCCGATAGCCTCTCAAGCCCTGGTTGCGGCACAGTTCGCGGCTGATGGTCGATGCATTCCTTCCCAACAGCGTGGCGATCACTTTCTGGCGATGTCCTGCTTTTTTCATCACGTAAATCTGGTATCTTTCATTTTCGGTCAGCTGCGTATAGTTCATGGTGCATTTTCCTTTGGCGAGAAAAATGACGAATATATCAGCTGGCCACTTCTCTCAGGAATTGCACTTATTATCCGAATCCGCCCCTTATTGTGTCCATATATTTCTAAGTACCAAGTTTTTAGAGTAAATATTTTTTCTACGCCATTTTCTTATTCACGCTTTGTTATGGGCAGTGACTCGGCGATTTCTATTGAACCGTATCTACTCATTTACTCCAAATATATCAAAGCATGATCAACAAAGTTCGTATTTCCAGCAATACTCACGATCTGGAAAAAAGGAAATTCATAAGACCCGGTGAGCGTTGCCTAGGGTATGGGACTTCCTCATATCAATCGTTCCAATTTTTTCCCCGCGCAATGGTATAACAACAACCTCTCTCCCCAACCTTTGCTCATTCCAGGCTAACGGCCGGCGTCGGCCCCGTAGTCAAGAAACCATCGAGATCGTAATAATCAATTGATGTCAGCGTTGGGCTGATCGCTTGGGAAAATTGCGGGTCGTTGCCAGTTAAATTGATCCTGACAAGGATCATCGCGAAACGTGTTTCGCATTTAGTCATACCAGTCGGGCTGATAAACATCACCCTAAAATCATCCCCAGTTCGAGTCCAGAACATTTGTACCTGGGACGTCGTAAGAATTCCAGAGCCAGTGGGTTCCCCGCGAAGGTCCTCAACCAGCAGACGTATCTGGTCGTCAGGTACTGGACCAAGCGATGTGGTTCCATCAGAGGCAATCAGCGCAGTGGGAATATTCAAGTTCACTTCGACTGCTCCAAATCGCGACGTACCGCATCCTTGGAAACCCCAAGGGCCGGGAGGCACGGGGGGGCGCACTACAACTTGGGGCTTCGGCTCCAACCTGCTCAGATCACCGATTCTAGGTCCACCAAATGTCTGCCAATAGGAAAATGAATTGGGTTTTCCTGTACCTGCGATGATTTCAATATCCATTTCCGGAGGAGGCTCTTGTAACGGAAACTGGGCTTCCGAATTGGGTGTAACAGTAATTTTCCCCGTGCCTGGTGGCAAGCCGCCGGGCAGATCCAGCATCATAACGTTCATCCAAGGTTCGTGGCCGGTCATATCCGGTAACCAGGACCCGGGTTGGTCCACGATGGCGCTGCTGGTTTTATCCGCATAGAGTCTGAAAAGCGCCCGAATATTGTTAGTTAGATCGTATGTTGTGCCAGGATCGGAATCCGATACAAATTCCACCGTAGTACCGGCGCGCGTTAGCTTATCTGCGGTTCCAAGCGTCATTGAGATTGTGTCCCCGGCCCGAGCAACTTGTGGATACGTTTGCAGGTTGGCACACCCATGGAGAATCACCATGCTCAGCCACATCCCTAACGTGATCCAATGCTGTTTATTTTGTTTCATCCCATTCCCTCCCGTTTCCCAGGCAAATTGGATTCATGAACCTGAACCTGCCCTTCGGTAATAATTCTCGTGAATTCAATTTGTAAATGCGGCGGATTCAACCGGTCACTGCAACACAGTCTCAAGCTTATCAGCTGGTGTTTGAAAACCAAGCGTTTTCCTTGGACGATTATTCAGCTTTGCAGCAATCTTATCTAACTCCTTCTGTGAAAATATCGACAAGCAACTTCCTTTAGGGAAATACTGCCTGAGCAAGCCGTTGGTATTTTCATTCGTCCCCCGTTGCCAAGGGCTCTGAGGATCACAAAAGTATACGTCCATATTTGTTGCCACTGAGAAATCACGGTGAGCAGCCATTTCTGTCCCACGATCCCAGGTGAGACTCTGCTGCAAGAGCTGGGGTAGCTTGCTCATCTGCTCAGACAAAGCTAATACAACGTTCATAGTATCCTTCCCACTTACTTTCACCAAAACCGTAAAACGCGTCTGGCATTCTACAACGGTGGCGATATAGCTATTTCTTGATCCACATATCAAATCACCTTCCCAGTGTCCGGGCACTGCTCGGTCTTCGACAGAAGCTGGCCTTTTGCTGATCGACACACCATCGACAATTTGGCCGCGAGTAGCCACTTTGTGGTTCTTGGAATGCCGAAATTTTCGTTTGGTTCGTAAGTGATTGCGCATCTCTTTTCGAAACAAGCCGCGAGTTTGTATGAACAGGCTTCTGTAGATCGTTTCGTGAGACACGCGCAGACTCTCATTTTTCGGATATGTCAGCTTTAGCCAGCTAGAAATCTGTTCCGGCGACCAATCTTCTGAAAGTTTACGCGTAACTAGCGTTTTGAGTTCGCCATTCTCCGCGAGAACACACTGCTTCGGTCGCTTGGCGCGCTTCCAGGCAACTTTATCGGCTTCTGCGGCTCGATATTTGTGAACCCCACCATTTCTGTTGATCTCTCGACTAATGGTTGAAGGGCTGCGCTTCAGAAGATTGGCAATCGATCGCATGCTGTGGTTAGCGGCCAAGCCCCTGGATATTTCCTCGCGCTCCTCAAGCGACAATGAGGATAAGCACCGGGTGCGCTGACAGGGCTGGATGCCTCCATGATAACGAAGGTAAGAAAACACCGTTGCTGGTGGCTTCTTGATCGCGCGAGCTATCTGAATCATTGGGATCCCCCTTTCCCACTCGCCCCAAATAACCGCTTTCTTCTGATCGCTCATACAATCCGTACTCTGCATTTCACCAATCCTCCTAATTCTATGGGATATACTTGGTGTGTTGCAGTGACCGGTTGAATCCGCAGCTCCTCTTACTTTGGTGCTTTGGTGGGTTGGAAAAAGCCGCGACGCTACCGCAGCTTGCCCCTTAATTAGGGTAAAATTGCACTTACAAATTGAATTCAAGCTTTGTTACTACACCTACGTATAGGGTTTTGCAAGTGGATTTGGTCTTCCGGCTCCACTAGGAACGACTCTATTTGTAAGCATTCTCTGAAATTGTTGTAAGCATTTTCTTACAACTAAGGGGGCGAACAGTTCGAATTAAGCATAGCGTTGTTCGCTAATTATTTGATTCCACTAATTCTTATGCCGTTGTTGGGAGGTAGTGTTTTGTTGCTAAATCAAGGCGGACACAGTGTCCATTTTTGGTTTTTTGAGTTATAACCGAATCTGGTATTTGCGTAGCTGAAAGAAGGCAGCGTGTTTGGTGTGCGCCGGTCCTCAGTATGCGCAACGGAACATCCAAGCCCCCCCTCGCGTCCGTTGTCTCGCCGCATCTACGCGATATCAGACTCCGCTGACCGTACCCCTAAATCAGTACCACGTCTGATGTGGGAAAACATACAGCTGAGGGGTCCCCGAAAGTGGTCGCGGTTGTTTGCGTAATGTCGTTCATCCAGAAGTTAGCTCATTATGAACACTGATGCCTAAGTTATATCTGAATCCATATTCGTGGAGTCAGGAATTGCACTTATTATCCGAATCCGCCTATCATTTCCCAAGGACCATGACTTGGGTAAGTTAGGGGGATATTTATGTTGGATTGGCCGCCGTCGCTGTAAAGCCATGGCCTGCTAGTTTTATCGGGATAGATTTTTAGAATTTGGCGCTCGGGTATATTAATTGGAATTCCATCGGAGCCAGTAAATTCCACGGTTGTATTACTCTTGTTCATACCATCCGCAGAACCAACTGCCAACGTGATGGTATCTCCAGAACGAGCTACAAGAGGAAACGGACTTACCATAGTACATCCGGAAAACACCACGGATACAATTAACAGCAGGAATAAAGCAGTCTTGTCACGTATTAACACGGTCGGTCTCCAATAACATCGATCAGTTGCTGTTGACGGTTTGCGCCTTGGTTCTCCAGGTGCTCACTTTCCCCCATATTTGTTGCTTGACTATACTTTCCCCGGGACTCGATTAACATGCTAAATGGGCTCTGATCTGGCCCCTGCATTGGGGAGTTTAACCCTTCTTCGACTCGACACATTAGCTAATCATGTATTCTTCCCCACGCCCAATCTTCCATCACGCCATATATGCCGAATGCCCCCGTACCGTATGCAGTAATCTTGTTACCCGCCACCTTGGGCGGTCGAGGCAGTACTATAGGTAATCTTCCCCCCTGGGCTATTGGCGACCAGATACGCCGCTTTTCCAGATCCGTTCAAACACCACTTTCGATCATAGCTCGCATTTTTAGGTTTAGTGATCCATTGCCTTCATTTCAGGACATATAACATCTAAAGCTGCGAAGTACATAGCATCAGATATAACGACTCCCCAGAATAGATAAAAATTTTCATCTAATATGCTTTTTTTCGAACGACCAGCAATCAATGCCCTACATATGCGATCACCATAGATATACAAAGTATCATCTGGTGCGATAGCCATATACTCTTTATAAGTTCTATCATCGGAAGATTCTCCTTTAGGCATATTTGTCGATGGTAGCAAGTCGATAACCCTTTTTTTATAAAGTTCACTATTTGACTCGGCCACAGTAAATACTGAGGTGGAAAACAAGATACTTATCAAGAGAAACTGTACAACGGTTTTCATATATTCTTAGAAGGAAATATAAGCATTAATCTGCTGTCATCTCATCGTGGATAAATGTCTGTAAGAGTACACCGGCTTTCAGGGTGGTACTCCCTTATCCAGGGGACTGTATTCAGTGTGGCGGGAAAAATTGGAGTAGATCGTGCCCAAGGTGTCGGGGCGTGGGCCTTGGTTACGGGCTTTTCCCTTGCCGTTGCTTTTATTATTATGGTTTTTTCGTCTTTTGCAAGCCTCTTGGGGCTATTTGTGGGGCTCCGGCTGCACCACACCGCCGGCCCCCATGGGCCCTACCAGAAAAATGTTTTCGGACACTGCCATAACAAAGAGGTATGCCAGTCCTGGGGTAAGAAATCAAGCGGGTGACTGCCCGGATAGTGGCTCAGTTAGGCGTAAAATTCCTCTGGCGGAATAAATTCCGCCCTACAATACCGTTCTTTGTAGGACCGACAAATTCGGCCTGTTACAAACTGAGCCACTACCGCTGCCTGCGGTGATATACGGGATCGTCACTGCAATAGCGGGGGATAAAAAAAGGGGCTCTATTTCTAGAGCCCCCGCTGTGTAAAAATATGGATTGGTGTCAGGGATTAACGTCGTCGGTGTCGCAGGCAGGGCTCCACCCGAAGGGGCTGATCCGGGTGTTGGAGGTCACATCTGGATCTACGGCCACATTATCCGGTATATCGGCCGTTCTTACCCCCGGCGGAGGCGAATCAGAACTATTAACGTCGTCTGCGGCAACGGTCAGCGTGAAGATTTCGGTATCGATAGATTCCGTGCCGTTGACCTCCGTAGACGCCGTCAGCCGGACCTCGGTCCAGAGTCCGAATTCCTGACCGTAGGTCAAATTAAACAATCCGGTACCGTTTTCATCCGTGGTCACGGTCGTCGGTACCGCCACGACGTTGCCCGGATCCAGTACACCATTCGAATTTTCATCCTCATCTGGATCCAAGATGCCGTTGTCACTGCCCAGATCCTCACTCTTGCAAAACCATGGGTCCGCCGTGGAAGTCAAATCAAGACCGCCACGGGTGATCCAGAAATCAATATTAAGCCACCACCAGCCCTTGAAATAGGCGGTAGGGGATACCTTGAGGGTGACCAGCACGCCTTCCACGGGATTTCCGCCGGCATCCGTAACGATCACGCTATAGGGAAAATCGTATACCGCGTCATTAGGTTCGGCAATCGAGTTGCCGGTGCCAAGTTTTACGAACAGTGACTTCTGTGCCACGGTCAGATTCACCGTGTTATTGACCAAAGTATTTTCTTCCACTTCCACCCTGATGATTACCTCATCCGTGGCGGTGGTGGCCGCGGAGGACTTGTAAGATACCGACGCCTGACCCAGGCTATCGGTCACTGCGGTAGCGCTTGTCAGCGTACCGCCACTGGTATCCTGTAGGATGGAGAATCGCAATGTCTTTCCCTTTACCAGGTTGTTATTGGCATCCCGAAGCGTTGCCGTCAGTATGGCCTTTTGCTCCACGGCCTCGGAACCATCGTTAGGGCCGATCGTACTTTTATCCGCCTGCAAGGTAACGGCGGCAGGCACGGTGGCGATAAACTCGACCTCCACCGTGGTAGAGGGACCACCGGTTACAAATGCAGTGATCGTGGATGGACCGGCGTTTGTGGAGTTGATCGTTATCGGAGGAAGGGTAGTGAGGCCGTTGGCGTCGGTGGTAGACGACGTAGCCGAGAGGTTCCCGCGGGTAGCGGTAAAATTCACCACCTGACCAACCTTTGGTCCAAGGCTATCCAACCATTCCACCGTAATAGTTTGGTCCGGTCCATTGATATCGATCTCAGTGCCTGCGGTAGGGGCAATAAACCGGAACTGATCCCCGGACACTACCAGAGAGAACGTCCCCGTGGCCCCTTCCGCAATGGCGGTAATGGTATCGGTGCCTACTACGTCGGCGTCTACAGTGACTTGCACCTCACCGGAGACGTCCGTAATAAAGCTGCCATCAGTAGGGGTCAGTGTATTCCCTGCACTGGAACTGACGTTCAACAATATGCCGGAAATGGGATTACCGTCTGAATCCTCCAACTGAATCGTTAAAACGGTGCTGGTATTAAAGATCACAGAGCTCTCGCCACTAATCGTAATACTGGTGCCGGTTATGTCTACTGTGTTAGTAGCGGTCAGTGAACCTGCACTGGCGGTAACCGTGATCGTACGGTTAGCAGTCTCGCCCTGGGTGGAAAGAGTCGCGAGCGCCAGCCCTGCTGCATCGGTAGTGGATTGTGTTACTTGCAAGGAACCGCTGGTGGCGGCAAAGGCGACTTCCACGCCTGCCGTGACTACGTTGTTCTCATCTTTTGCGATCGCCGTTAGCTCTATAGTATCGACAGCGCTGGAACCAAGCTGCGGTGCGCTCACGAGCAGATCCAGAAACGCGATTTCAGATCCACCGGGCGCATCTACCACGTCTACGGTTATCGTGTCCGATAGACTGCCCGATGTCGCAGTCACTGTAATGGTCCGTTTACCGGGGTCACCGCCCGTTGATAAGATGGCATCCGCCTGGCCGGTAGCATCAGTTGTAGGATTGGTCACTTGCAGCGCGCCACTATCGGCAGTGAAGATTACCTCCGCGCCCTCCACAACAACGTAATTATTGTCGGTAAGCACTGCGGTGATAGTGACGGGGTTGGTCCCGTCGGTTCCCAATTGTTCGACACTGGTTAGCAACACCAACTGACCAGTCGTCGGAACCACGACCCCGTCCACGACCTCGACCTCTATATCGGTGCTTACCACTCCGGATGTTGCGGTAATAGTGATCGTACGAGGCGTGGCATCCCCACCGGCAGTTAACAGCGCCAAGGCCTGTCCCGAGCTATCCGTTGTATCTTGAGTAATGCTCAGCGCACCACTATCCGCCGAAAAATCTACGCCGGCGCCTACTACGACAATATTCTGGCTATCGGTCACGATGGCGGTGATGGTTACCGAACCGGACCCGCTGCCACTTAATTCTTCCGCACTTACCACGAGCCCAATCTGGCTGACCTCTGCAGCACCCAAGGTATCGACCACGTCTACCGTTGTGCCGGCACTTTCGTTACGCACGGACGCAGTTATGGAAATCGTCCGCTCAGTGGAATTGTTTCCTGTTGAAAGTGTCGCGATGACCTGTCCGGAGGCATCCGTCGTCGTATCTGACGCATCCAACACACCGCTGCTCGCAGACAACTCCAGTTCCGCATCTGCGACCACTACATTGTTACCGTCGGTTGCGGTGGCCGTAATGGTAACCGTCTGACTACCGTCGGATTTCATTTCCAGGGCACTGGCTACTATCACCAGATTTTCGACGGACGACGCTGCGGCTAGAGACAAGCAACGTGAATCGGTGCATCCTGAATCCACGAAGGAATCATCACTGCCCCCGTCTAGGCAACCGAACACTACCACCCCAAGCAGCATTACGAAAAAGTTCCGTGTGATCGTATACATAACGTATTGTCCCTTACAAGAAAAATGTTTGAGTTTCGACATTGCTTCCATTATCTGAGCCCCATTTCCTTAATAATCTTCGGTGTGACAAAAATCAACAGTTCCGATTTATCGTCTACTTTGCGAGTAGTGCGGAAAAGGGCGCCGGCCACCGGCAAATCGCCCAGGAATGGCACTTTGTCTGCTTGGAAATTACGAGTTTGCTCATATACACCACCCAAGACCACGGTCTCGCCATTGTCCACCAATACTTGGGTGGATACCTCGCGGGTATTGATGCTGGGCACGCCGGCAAAAACTTCGCCCACGCTATCTTTGTTAACGGCCAAATCCAAAATGATGTGATCGTCCGGCGTGATTTGCGGTGTCACTCTAAGACTTAATACCGCATCACGAAATGAAACGTTGGTGGCACCACTGGACGATGCCTGCAAATATGGTATTTCCACGCCCTGCTTTATCACCGCCTCCTTTTGGTTTGAGGTTATTACCCGCGGACTCGAAATTATCTCGCCGCGATTTTCCGCCTGCATGGCCGTTAGCTCCAAATCCAACAAATAGTCAGAATCCAGAATCGATAGTGCAAGTGTTCCCGCGGGATTCGCAGCGGCAAGATCTACTAGTAACCGATCACCGAGTGCAGGTACGTCGACGGGAAAGGGTTGTCCGGTATTTCGAATATTGCCAATCGCCTCGTTAACGACTCCATCGTTACCTTCCAACGAACCGGAACCTACGATCACTCCATTGTCACCATTTTTCCTCACCCCGGTCGCGCCAATCCTGATTCCCAGGTCCTTACTGAAGTCGTTGTTGGCAATTACTACCCGCGACTCGATAAGCACCTGGCGAACCGGTACATCCAAGCGTGTGACAAGCTGCCGGATCTCGGTCAGCTTGGTAGCGATATCCTGCACCAAAAGCGTATTGGTGCGTTCGTCGGTAGCGACACTGCCACGCTCCGGGGTAAGCAGGGAGGTATCAGGGTTGCTTATTAAGTCCGCGAGGTCTGCAGCCTTGGCATAATTCACGGGTATAAATTCGGAATACAGTGGCAGGAGTTCTTCCATCTGTTTTTGGGATTCCAATTCCAACTTTTCCCGTGCGGCAAGCTCTTCGCTGGGCGCCACTAACATTACATTACCGTTTTGGCGCATGGCCAATCCCTTGGTAGTCAGGACAATATCCAAGGCCTGATCCCAGGGCACATTTTTAAGCCGCAGGGTCAAATTGCCGGTCACGGTATCACTGACCACTACGTTGATACCCGTAAAGTCGGCAATGAGCTGGAGCACAGAGCGAACCTCAATGTCCTGAAAGTTAAGGGACAAACGGTCGCCGGAATAGGTCTGCTTATCCTTATCACGCCGTTCTTGCTCGGCTTTAGTAACCGGATTTACTTCAATAGTGAATAGACTGCCTGACTGATAGGCCAAGTGGTCGTAAGCACCAAGTGGCGATATGATCATGCGAATATCGTCGCCTAGTTGGCGAGTCTCGATGGTCTTTATCGGCGTGGCGAAATCCACTACGTCAAGCCGCCGCTCGAATTCCGTGGGTAGCATGCTGTCGAGAAAGTCCACGATGATCCGCCCCCCTTCCTGGCGCAGGTCCACCGGCACAGATGGATCGGTGAGGGTTATCATGATCCGCCCACCACCGGTTTCGTTGCGGCGAAAATCAATATTGACGATGCCCGGCGCCACGGGCAGCGGCTTGCTCAGCGGCGCCAGCGGGGTCGCGGTAACCGTTGGCGCTTCGGCCACCGGCGCTGTGTAACGCACTTCTGTAACGGTTGTTTCAACAGGCGCTTCTGGCACCGGCGCTGTGTAGCGCACTTCCGTAACAGTCGTTTCAACAGGCGCTTCTGGCATCGGCGCCGTATCGCGCACTTCTGTAACGGATGTATTTGGCTGTTCGGTTGCTTCGACTGCCGCTACAGTCGCTGCCGGAGAGGGCACTGGCTGAGCGGTACCGCTAACAGGCCCAGACCCTGACTCCCACAATGTCACGATTACACGGTTACCCTCCACCCGTGATTGGTAGGGAACCATTTTGGTCAAATTGAATACTACGCGGGTACGGCCACGGGCCTCTACCACATTCATGGAGGTAACCATCCCCACACCGATTTTCTGGCTGCGATCCACACCGCCATTACTCGTAGCAGGGAAATCCAACGCAATGCGAGCCGGATTATCAATAGTAAAGCTCAAAGGATTTACAGCAGGTTTTTCCATGGTCAGTATTAGTTGTACCTGACTATCCGACAAGGAAGAGAACTGCACTGACTCCAGGATATTCTGTGTGCCCGTGTCTTCAGCGAACGCGGCCCCAGACAGCACTAAGTAAAAAGCCGTGGCAAGCACCCACACAGCAGTGGTCCGACGCCCCGAACGCGCTTCTGTTCGGTTGCTATGTGCAAGCTGCATCAATCTTTTAAAGGCGAAGGCCATAACGGTCATCGTGTTTTCTCTCCTGAGGATTATTCGCTAAGGGCAAGCGAAGCTGCTCGTTCTATCCAACCTCCAAGTCCATCTGGCACGATCTCTTTGAGCTTCACCGTGTACTCGGAGATTCCGGTGACCTTTCCATGATTCTGCCCGAGGTAATTTCCAGGTTGAATCCGATGAATAGCACCGTCTGACGCCCTTACAAGAGCCCAAGTCT
>FXBF010000145.1_pt1 | contig 21502 bp, 21 predicted proteins | sample 5335321 | NCBI WGS metagenome assembly FXBF01 (sample SAMEA103928391, study PRJEB20085) | sediment metagenome | isolation source: sediment
CTCATATTCTCGATAATCCCGAGTACCGGCACCTCGACCTTCTCGAACATCTTCAACCCCTTGCGGGCATCGAGCAGGGCGATGTCTTGCGGTGTGGTGACAATGACGGCACCACTCACCGGCACCTTCTGTGCCAGCGTTAGCTGGATATCGCCGGTACCCGGCGGCAGATCAATAATGAGGTAATCGATATCCTTCCAGTTGGTATCGTTCAACAACTGCTCCAGGGCCTGGGTCACCATCGGCCCACGCCAGATCATGGGGGTCTCCTCATCGATCAGGAAACCGATGGACATGGTCTGCAGGTGATAGCTGGTAATGGGTTCCAGGGTCTTACCATCCGCTGATTCCGGTTTGGCGGATACCCCCAGCATGCGCGGCTGGCTAGGGCCATAGATATCGGCATCGAGCAGACCGACGCTGGCGCCTTCGGCCGACAGCGCCAGGGCCAGGTTGACTGAGGTCGTAGACTTGCCGACGCCGCCCTTACCGGAGGCGACGGCAATGATATTTTTCACCCCGTCGATCGGTTTGACGCCCTGCTGGACGGTATGCGCCGCGACCTGACTGCTGATATTAATGGTAACGTCACCGGCACCATCGACAGCCGCGACCTTCTCTTTCAACTGGCCGGCGAGTTCGCTCACATAGCCCTTGGCCGGGTAGCCGAGCTCGATATCGACAGTGACCTTGCCGCCATCGATGGCAATATTTTTCACCGCCCCGGCCGCAACCAGGTCCTTTTCCAGATATTTATCGATTACCGCCTTGAGGGCGTCTTCTACCTGAGACTGTGTGATCTCGGCCATGGGAATACTCCAGTAAATTAGTCAACTATAGTCATGGGGGCGCAATCGTACATGCTCGCGCGGAAAAAGTCATGTCCGACAGGCCGTTTTTTCTGTCCCCCGGCCAAGCCCGATAAGGGCCGCCGAACTCTCTGGAACATCATACCTTAGACTGGGCTTTGCTGGCCCGCTACTGGTAAAACTGGTAAGTTTGCACCCGCTTGGCCGTGCCGTTCGGGTGCGGCTTTTTCATTCATTAACACAATCGATGCCCAAACAAAAACGAAAAATCCTGGTCACCAGCGCCCTGCCCTACGCCAACGGCAGTATACACCTGGGGCACCTGACAGAGACCATCCAGACCGATGTCTGGGTACGCTTCCAGCGCCAGCGCGGCCACGAGATCTATTATGTCTGCGCCGACGATGCCCACGGCACCCCTATTATGCTACGGGCCCAGGCAGATGGCATCACCCCCGAGGCCCTGATCGAGCGCGTCGGAAAGGAACACCGGGCTGATTTTGACGCCTTCGAGATCAGTTTCGACAATTTTTATACCACTCACTCCCCGGAAAACCGGGAAATGGCAGAGACGATCTATACCCGTCTGCGCGACGCCGGTCACATCAGCCAGCGCACCATCGAGCAGGCCTACGACCCGGAACAGGAAATGTTCCTGCCGGACCGTTTTATTAAAGGCGGTTGCCCGCGCTGCGGGACCGCCGACCAGTACGGCGACAACTGCGAGGCCTGTGGCGCCACCTATGATGCCACCGAACTGAAAGACCCCTATTCCGTCATCTCCGGCGCCAAACCGGTATTGAAAGAGTCAGAGCATTACTTCTTCAAGCTCGGTGATTTCGCCGACATGCTGCGCCAGTGGTTGCACCCGGACATCACCGAAGAGCGTCACGTACAGGCGGAGGTCGCCAACAAACTCAGCGAATGGTTTGATCAGGGCCTCAGAGACTGGGACATCTCGCGGGATGCCCCCTACTTCGGCTTCGAGATCCCTGATGCCCCCGGCAAGTATTTCTATGTCTGGCTGGATGCGCCCATGGGTTATATGGCGAGCTTCAAGCAACTGTGTGACAAACAGGGGCTCGACTTCGATGAATTCTGGGGGAAAGACAGTACTGCCGAGCTCTACCATTTCATCGGCAAGGATATATTGAATTTTCATGCGCTGTTCTGGCCGGCGGTGCTGGATGGCAGCGGTTATCGCACACCGACGGCGATATTTACCCATGGCTTCCTGACGGTGAATGGTCAGAAGATGTCGAAGTCCCGCGGGACCTTTATCAATGCCCGCAGTTATCTCGATCATCTCAATCCGGAATACCTGCGTTATTACCTGGCGGCCAAGCTTAATGATACCGTCGAAGATATCGACCTCAATTTCGATGACTTCATTGCCCGCGTAAACAGCGACCTGGTCGGCAAAGTAGTGAATATCGCCGCCCGCTGTGCCGGTTTTATCAATAAGCGCTTTGACAACCGATTGGCCGATGACTTGCCAGAACCCAAGTTATTCCAGCGCTTTGCCGACTGGGGCCAACAGATCGCCGAACACTACGAACGCCGCCAATTCTCACGGGCGATGCGCGACATCATGGCCCTGGCCGATGAGGCCAATGCCTACATCAACGACAAGCAACCGTGGGTGGTGGCCAAGGAAGATGGTCGCGAGCAGGAATTGCACGACATCTGCACCCAGGGCCTGAATCTCTTCCGTGTACTGATGATCTATCTGAAACCGGTGCTGCCGGTCACCGCCGAGAAGACGGAAGAATTTCTCAATATCGACCCGCTTAACTGGACCGATAGCCAGACACCATTAACCAGTCATACCATTAATAAGTTTCAACACCTCATGACCCGCATCGAACCGAAACAGGTCGATGCCATGGTCGAGGCATCGTAAGGAGAGTATTGCCATGAGTGAAACCGAAACCCCCACACCGGCCTCGGGCCCCCTGGCTAACAACCCGATCAAACCGGTGGTCGACTATGACGACTTTGCCAAAGTTGACCTGCGCATCGCCAGGATCGTCAAGGCCGAATATGTCGAGGGCGCCGATAAATTATTACAACTGACGCTCGATATCGGTGGCGAGACCCGCAATGTCTTCGCCGGTATCAAGGACGCCTACAAGCCCGAAGACCTCGAGGGCCGGCTGACGGTCATGGTCGCCAACCTGGCGCCGCGAAAAATGCGTTTCGGTGTCTCCGAGGGCATGGTGCTCGCTGCCGGCCCGGGCAAACAAGATCTTTGGATACTCTCCCCCGATGACGGCGCCCAACCAGGGATGCGAGTGAAATAGCGATTGCTAGTCAAGACCTGAAAATGGTAAAGCCATGACAGATTTTCTTGATTTAGCCAATATCAGCTGGCGTTACCCAGCATGGCTTTTTTGAGATTACTGTCCGCAGGCTTGGTTCCCAGCCAGATGCGCAATAAGGCGCGCCAGAAATCTGCACCTTTGATGACACCGCGTTTTTCTTTAATAATGGTTACCTGGGTGCCCACACCTGGGACATAATCAAGGCGGATCTCCTCACCGCGCTTGACGGTTCGGAACATGCCATTGAACTGGTCTATACGTGACTTGAGCCGCGCACGTTCGGTGTTGCTTGAATTGGCAGAGAAACCATCGTTCCAACCATTGACCAGTTTCTTTTTTGAGACTTCGCTGTGCAGAAAATGCATATGTATGGCTGCGGGACCGGGTTGTTTCAGGACGGCGTCGACGTCCTTGGTACGCGCCGGCAGGTAGAGCGCACCGACATAGACCTTGACGAAAAACTTCTTACGCACACCGGCACCGTTCAGTACCAGCTTTTGCGAACTGCCGGTCAACAACAGGGTATCCGGCAGCTTGACGCCGGCAACATCCTTGGCAAACACGCCGGGGGCCGCCAACAGTAACCCCAATAGTCCAAGACCAATCAGGTTTTTCATATTTCCTCCTAAACGACCCATCCGGGGCCGGTACAGATGTCCATTGAATATCAAGCGGGAGACCTAATCAATGCCCAGAGCCAGGAAACTCCTCTTTTTGGGAGGTTAATCCAAAACAAGCCGCTCAGCCCCAGGTGGATTCTTTATTTCCCCGCCTGAATGTTCCTGAAAAAATCGTTCAGAATCCGACTCGTTTCTTCGGGAAAAAGGAAGCCGACTATGGCTCCGCTTGGGAAACATGACTGGCAAATGAAAAGTAGATCAGCGTTAGCCGCCCACTTTATCGTCGAGTTTATTGATTTGTTTTTTTGCCGCGATCTTTGTGGCCTCGATAATGTATGGACGAATTTTCTTGAAGTCGGTCCCGCCGCCCATGGAATCAACCCCGTCTTCCGAGCGGCCCCATTCGGTATTTTTCCACACAAGATCACCGTCGGAGTTGTATGCCCATATATTTATGTAAACAAGGCCCTTCTGCTTACCCTTGGCAATACCCCATAATGGATCCTTGGTACTGCTGGCACCCACACCCCGGAATGTGACGCGGTAGGTAACATACATGATAATGACGCCATCTACACCCAGCGCGCGGGCCAGATTCTTCATTTTCTTGTCGGATTTATGTTTGAAAAATTTATAGCCTTCGCCAACCAACATGCCTTTTGAAAATCTTCCTTTCTTGTCAGGTTGTGACTCAATATAGGCATTGTGTCCGAACACTTTATCCTGGGGAAACAGAAGAAAACTCTTACTGCTCCCCACTATCTCCAGAATGACGGGCAATGTCTCCTTGAATATACCGCTGGCGTCTTCTGAAAACTTGTGTTTTTTTCTGAGAGACTTGATAAGGCCAATGGCGCCGCCGCTGGGTCCCTCCACCGTAACACTTGGGGAAGATTGCAAGGAAACAATTGCATAGGTCTTATCTTTACCGAAATGCTCTTTCTTGACCTTAAAACCGGTAGTAAACACCATCGCTGTGATGATGAGTAGACCTAGAATCCACTTTGATACATTGTGCTTCATACTGCCTTTCTCCTCTTACTTTCCTTGTTGTTTCCTATTAGGAAGCGAAAAAAAACGATGATATAAAATTTCACTAAATCCATATAAATTGTATAGGATTTCTCCTTCAATTGAGAGAGCTAAGGTAGATTCGTTTTCCTTACTCATCCACCAGCCACAGGGCCAATACAGGGGGCTGATAATTTACACTAGCCCAAGAGCCCCAATCAACGTTCCAATAACCGGGACTTGTATTATTGACACTTTCCCTATTGGGTTGACACAAAATTGTTGGTATAAATGTTGACCCTATCTCGAGACAAGGAAGAATAACCATGCGCTCTACGAAGAAATATTGGCTGTTTTTAGTTCTGGGAATTGTCGTCGCCGCGTTCTTCGTTGGGTGGTGGATGGCGACACCTGGTCCTATCCCCAATTACGAAAAGTCGGTCCAGCAATTCTATAAAAAACATAAGACCGGCAAGAAAGGACCGGAATTTACAAAGGCAGAGCAGCAGATCATGGCCGATGTCGCGCACCAATTAAAACAGCGCATGCCAAGTCCTGGACTCAAGGTCGGCACCAAGGCCCCTGACTTCACTCTGACCAATGCCTTCGACAAGCCAGTCTCGCTTTATGATGCTTTAAAGAAGGGTCCGGTAGTACTGGTATTCTACCGCGGCGCCTGGTGTCCGTTCTGCAATCTGCAACTACGTGCCCTGCACAAAAGCCTGCCCCATTTCAAAAAATACGGCGCCAATCTCATCACCGTCACCCCGCAAAAACCGGACAAATCACTGGCACAGGTCAAAAAGGACGGCTACCCATTCGAGATCCTGAGCGACCTCGACAGCAAGGTGATGAAAGCCTACAAGCTTTATTACAGGTTGCCGCGCAAACTGGTCAGACTCTATAAAATGAAAGGGCTGGATCTCGAGACCTTCAACGGCAAGGGGCGCAATGTGCTGCCGGCCCCGGGGACATTCGTCATTGACCAAAATGGCATCATCGTCGCCATGGAGGCCGACACTGACTACAAGAAACGCATGGAACCGGTGGATATCGTTAAGGCGCTGAAAAAGATCAAACGCCCCGGCTGACATAACATGACAAGCCCACCCATGGGAGTGGCGTTGCAGTCGTCCAGATAGGCCGCCATACTCAGCTGTTATGAACACCGTTGCTACCATCGAATCCATCGACGCCTGGCTGCCGCAGACCCAGTGCGCCCAGTGCGGTTATCCCCGCTGCCGGGACTATGCCGGGGCGATCGCCACCGGCAAGGCCGATATCAACCAGTGTCCGCCCGGTGGCGAGGTGACGATTCGGGCCCTGGCAGCACTGATGGATCTGCCGGTCAAATCCTTAAACCCGGCCAACGGTGAACACAAACCGCGGGTGTTGGCGGTCATCCGGGAGGAAGAGTGTATCGGTTGTACCAAGTGTATCCGGGCCTGTCCGGTCGACGCCATCCTCGGTGCCGCCAAATTGATGCATACGGTAATCGGCGCCGAGTGCACCGGCTGTGAGCTGTGCCTGCCCCCCTGCCCGGTTGATTGTATTGATCTCTTACCTTATCACCCGGCCGTACCCTATGATGACTGGCCATGGCCGGAATATTCCCGGACCGAGGTCGAGCGGGCGCGCAAGCGTATCGCCTTTCGATTGGCCCGGCTTTCGGCCAGAAAAACGGCACAACAAAAACAAACCGGGCAAAAAAAACAGAATCGGTCCGTGAGCAAGACAAGCGCGGAGATCAAACAGGAGATCAATGCCGCGGTCGCCCGCGTCCGGGCAAAGAAAGCAAAGCAGCATGGGACCGGTTAAACGTAAAGAGATATTTGAGCGTCTCAAGGCCGCCAACCCCAAGCCAACAACAGAACTCAAATACCGGACAGCGTTTGAGCTCCTGATCGCCGTGATCCTCTCGGCCCAGGCGACCGATAAGAGCGTCAATCAGGCGACCCGTAAATTGTACAAAATCGCCAACACCCCAACTAAAATCCTCGGTCTCGGCCTGCGTAAACTCAAGACCTATATCAAAACTATCGGCCTGTATAACACCAAGGCCGCCAATATCATGAAGACCTGCAAGTTCCTGGTCGAGCATCACCGCTGCCGAGTCCCGCGTACCCGCGCCGAGCTCGAGGCCCTGCCTGGCGTCGGTCGCAAGACCGCCAATGTCATCCTCAATACCGCCTTCGGGGAACCAACTATTGCTGTCGATACCCATATTTTTCGGGTCGCCAACCGCACCGGCCTGGCCCCGGGGAAGACACCGTTGGCGGTGGAAAAGAAGCTATTAAAAGTAGTGCCACTAAGCTACCGGCATGACGCCCACCACTGGTTGATCCTCCACGGGCGCTATACCTGCATTGCCCGTAAACCACGCTGTGGCAGCTGTGCCATCTTTGATTTATGTGAATATCGCGCTAAAGTAGACGAGTAATGAAGATACCAGTCGCCACCGGACTGAGTCACGGAAATCGGCCCGACCCCAGGCATGCGACCCGGGCCGTCGAGGCCGCGCTGGAACGCGCCGACCTCACCCGCGCGAACAGTGTCCTGTTGTTTCTCACCCAGGAATATGCCGGCCAACCCGAACCGGCCCTGCGGGCCGCCGCCCGGGCAGCCGGGACCATGCAGGTCATGGGGAGTACCGGCGCCGGGATCCTGACCGACCAGGAATGGCTACTGGATAGCCCGGGCGCCGCCGCCATGGTCTTTGGCGGCGATATTAGCCTGAATATTCCCGGTAAAAATCCTCTGGAAGAACGTCCGATCCTGAGCCTGTGTACTCCGGGGGGGCTGACCGCCGATTGGCTGGACAATCCGGCGCCACGCATCGGTGCTGTCTCAGGTGACCTGGCCGGTCATGGGCCATTCACTGTCTGGCGCAACAGTCGTATCGATGACAGCGGCAGCGTCGATGCCGAGATCACGGGGACTGACAGCGTGATCACCGTCTCTCAGGGGGTGCGTGCCCTGACCTCCCCCATCGAGGTCATGGAGGTCAATGATCTCGATATCCTGCGTCTGGGGAATTACCCGGCGCTCAATGTGCTGGTGCAGTCATTGCCGGTTAACATCAAAAACATGGATCGCATCCCCCTGCACATGCTGATGGGGGGCGTCACCTTCGGCGATCCTGAAACCGCCATCCGCGATGGACGTTTCCGGCTCAACCATATCGTCTCGGCCAACCTCAACAACAAGTCCATCACCCTGTCACACCCGATGAATCGGGGTGAGCGCCTGTTCTGGGCCATGCGCGACGCCCTCACGGCTGAACGCGATATGCGCCAGACGATTGAGGCGGCCCGCGAAACCCTCGGCCGGGAACCGGATTTCGCCCTGTTGTTCCCCTGCATGGGTCGTGGGCCCCATTTCTTTGGCAACCGTGATCGGGACCTGGAATTACTGAAGAGCCGCTTCACGGATATTCCGATTATCGGCTTCTATGGTAACGGCGAGATCGCGCCGTTGGACGAAAACAACCACCTCTTCCAATACTCGGCCGTCATCGGACTCTACGCCGCAGCCGCCTGATCATGGTCGGCCAGGATAGAGCGGCCACCCGTGAGGTCTTTTTTCATGCCTGGGACAAGTACCGCCAACAGCAAAAGCTCGAGGGCATTGAGACCGTCATCGTCTCGGTGGCCCTGCAGCACCCCGAATACCACTCCCTGCTCGAACACCCGGAAACCAGTCAAGACCAGGATTTTCTGGCTCCGGGAGGTAATGAGAACCCCTTCCTGCATATGGGTATGCACATTGCCCTGGAGGAGCAGCTTTCCCTCAACCAACCGGTAGGAATTCAAACCATCTATCAAAACCTGCTGGGTATCATTGACGATGCCCATAGCACCCAGCACCGTATGCTGGCCTGCCTCGGCGAGGCCCTGTGGCAGGGCCAACAAGATCGCTGTCCACCCGATGAGGCGGCCTATCTCGAGTGTCTCCGGCAGTTGCGCTAAATACGCTCTATAAAGCTCCCCGTTCTTCGGCAATATTCCGCTGATAGCTGCCCCCGGTACCGGTATAGATTCATCCCTCCCTTACGGATGAACTTTACAGCGATGTTGTAGTCATAAACAACAATCGCCCTTAGGTGATTACAGCTGCTTTCATGGAAATACCGGCGCCTGGCGTCCATTACATGGATTCAGTAGTTTGATTTGCGGTTTAAATTAACATACTTAGGAGATTCACATGTCCAAGAAAAATATCCGTTCAGCCATAGCTACCGCGATCGGTGCCTCATTTCTGGCTACCGTCGCTGCTAGTCCAGTGGCGAATGCCGCGGGTAACCCCTTCTCCCTGACGCCGCTTTCCGAGGGCTATCAGGTTGCTGGCAAGGAAGGCAATTGCGGCAGCAAAAAAAGCAAGAAGAAAGATGCTAGTTGCGGCGGCAAGAAAGCCAAGAAGAAAGATGCTAGTTGCGGCGGTAAAAAAAGTGCAGAACATAAGAAGAAAGATGGTAAGTGCGGCGAGGGTAAGTGCGGCGGTTAAATCGCTTCGCATATTCAGCCAAACCGGTGCGGGGGGCTGATTGGCCCCCTTTCCGGTATTTCTTCATAGTCTACTAAAAGCATAAGAAAAGAGAATGATACAGAAAAACCAAATAGCACGACTACAAGGCGCCGGCCTGGGCCTGCGCATGGAGCTTATGCAGGCGATGCAGGAAAACTTCCCGGAGCAAGTCGAGTTTATGGAGGTTGCGCCGGAAAACTGGATGGGAGTCGGTGGCGCACTTGGTAAACAGTTTCGCTGGTTCACCGAGCGCTATCCATTTGTCACCCATGGCCTGTCGTTGTCTCTCGGTGGCCCGGCCCCATTGGATGAAGGTTTTATTCAGGGTGTCAAGAAATTCATGGCCACCCATAACATCGGGCTGTACTCCGAACACTTGAGTTATTGCGGCGATGATGGTCACATGTTTGACCTCATGCCGATCCCATTTTCTGAAGACGCAGTCAAATATACTGCCGAGCGTATCCACCGTACCCAAGACATCCTCGGCCAACAGATCGCAGTGGAAAATGTGTCCTATTATGCCGCCCCCGGCAAGGAAATGGATGAAATCGATTTCATCAATGCCGTCCTGAGCGAGGCCGATTGCCAGTTATTGCTGGACGTCAATAACATCTATGTCAACAGCGTCAATCACCGTTATGATCCGGTAGAATTCCTGCTCAAGTTGCCTAAAGAAAGGGTGGCCTATATCCATACCGCCGGTCACTATATTGAGGACAAGGACCTGATTATCGATACCCACGGTGCCGATGTGATCGATCCCGTTTGGGGGTTGCTGGCAACCACCTACGAACACTTCGGCTTGATGCCGACGCTATTGGAACGCGACTTCAACATCCCGCCACTCGAGGAATTAGTCAAGGAAGTCGATATGATCCACTATTTTCAACAACAGGCCCAGAAGGTGCCAACGAAATATGCGAAACCGTCCATCGTTTATTGACACCCAGTATCGCTTCACTGCTCATATCCGCAATCCTGAAGCGGCGCCGAGACCTGAGGATGTGCCGGAACAGCGTATGCGGGTCTATAACGAGCTACTCTATAACAATCTCGAGGCTGGAGTTGCTATCAGCTATCCGGTCACGGTCGAGCTCCTGAGTGAGGAGAAATGGCATGCACTAGTACGAGAGTTCTTCGCCCACCATCAATCGCACAAACATGCCTATCGTGATCTGCCGGGCGAATTTCTCGACTATATAACGAATGAACACAAACCACCTGCTGATGAACCGCCGTTCCTGCGTGAACTGTTGCACTACGAATGGATCGAGCTGGCACTGTCGATCAGCACCGAGGAAATCGATATGGCTGGGATCGATGCCAGGGGGGACCTGTTGACGGGTGTACCCGTGGTCAGCCCGCTGGCCTGGGTGCTGAGCTACGACTACCCGGTCCATCGCATCAGCCCGGAATTTCAACCTGATAGGCCTGGATCGAATAAAACAATACTCATTGTCTATCGCAACCGGGATGATAACATCGGTTTTATGGAAACCAATGCCACGACCGCGCGCTTGCTGGAATTGCTGGAAGAGGATGCCTCCCTTACAGGTCGTCAGGCACTGGAACAGATTGCCCGGGAAATTAACCACCCCGACCCTGATGTCGTCGTCAACGGTGGTGCCGATATACTGCAGGATTTGCTGTCACGTGATGTTATCATGGGTACCCATCTGCGCTAACTAATACTACACTAGCCAAACAAGCCCAAGCTTATAAGGCGGTGGTAATGACAGATTTACTTCATAGAGCGCTGGAATTCCTGGCCTATTCCTTCATCTTCGTCATCGGTCTGGTGGCGCTGGCCATTGTCGTCATTTTTATCCGTGATATTACCCAGACCAAACAGGCACTGCGTCGGAATTACCCGGTGGTCGCCCATTTTCGCTATTTCTTCGAGCACCTGGGGGAATTCTTCCGGCAGTATTTTTTCGCCATGGATAGGGAGGAGTTGCCGTTTAACCGGGCCGAACGCAACTGGGTCTATCGCGCGGCAAGAAATATCGACAATACCACGGCATTCGGTTCGACCCGCGACCTCCGGCCTGAAGGCACGGTATTGTTCGTCAACTGTCCGTTCCCGACCCTGGATGAAGACGCTGTCAGTCCCCATGCCTTGACGATCGGCCCCTACTGTCAACAACCCTACACCACGAGCGCGCTTTTCAACATCTCGGCCATGAGTTACGGCGCCATTTCCCGGCCGGCGGTGATGGCCCTGTCCAACGGTGCACGCATGGCCGGCAGCTGGATGAATACCGGCGAGGGTGGACTCTCAAGCTATCATCTTGAGGGCGGCGCCGACCTGGTATTCCAGATTGGGACCGCCAAGTACGGTGTCCGTGATCAACAAGGCCATCTCAGTGATGACAAACTGCGCGCGGTCGCCGCCCATGGACAGCTACGCATGTTCGAACTGAAACTGAGCCAAGGGGCCAAACCGGGCAAGGGTGGTATCCTTCCCGGCGTCAAAGTGACAAAAAAAATTGCGGCAATTCGCGGCATCCCGGTGGGCAAGGACTCCATCAGCCCCAACCGCCATCCCGAGATCGACAGTGTCGATGACCTGCTCGATGTTATCAATCATATCCGCGAGGTCACCGGTAAACCGGTCGGCTTCAAATCGGTAATCGGTGCCCGCGGCTGGCTGGATGATCTCTGTGTCCGTATCAAGGAACGCGGCATCGAGTCTGCGCCTGACTTTATTACCATCGACAGTGCCGACGGCGGGACCGGCGCCGCCCCCCAAAGCCTGATCGACAACGTCGGCCTGCCTTTGCGCGAGAGCCTGCCCTTAGTGGTCGATAAACTCACCGAATATGGCCTGCGTGATCGCATCCGCGTGATCGCCTCCGGCAAACTCATCAATCCCACCGAGGCCGCCTGGGCCTTGTGCCTGGGGGCAGACTTTATCAATTCCGCCCGTGGCTTTATGTTTGCCCTCGGTTGTATCCAGGCCCTGAAGTGCAACAAGAATACCTGTCCCACCGGCATCACCACCCATGACAGGAAATTACAACGGGGCCTGAATCCAAAGTCCAAGGCAGTGCGGGTAATGCACTACATCAACAACATGGTGCATGAAATCGGTGTAATTGCCCATTCCTGTGGTGTCAGGGAACCCCGCCTGTTGCGCCGTTATCACGCCCGTATCGTCATTGACAATGGACGCTCTGTTGCCCTGAGTGAGCTGTATCCTGACACGCAAGCAAAACTCCCGGACCGAAAGGCCTCCAGCCAAAACTAAGCCGACTCCCATCCAGCCAAGGTTCCGTTATCAGGGAACTTGATCACCCGTACAGGGTCTTAGAGATAAGCTATTGACCAACTACTATGCTGACCACTGGCTATTGGTTAACAGGCCATACCTGAGTGTTCATGACACTGCAGTAAACACTAATAACGTAATGAGGATGCCATGAATCATATCCTGACCCTGCCCCAGGCGCTGCTCGATAAAACCCGAGTGGTAGATTTTCTGGGCCCACTCGCACTCCGCTTATATCTCTTTCCTGTATTCTGGATGGCCGGTACAAATAAATTCAACGGCTTTGAGAATACCGTTGCCTGGTTCGGCAATCCCGATTGGGGCCTCGGTTTACCGCTCCCCAAACTGATGGCATTTCTAGTTACCTCGACCGAACTCGCCGGCGCCATCATGCTGTTATTCGGCTTCGGCGTCCGTTGGGTTTCCATCCCGTTGATGCTCACCATGCTGGTCGCGGTCTTCACCGTTCATTGGCAGCACGGCTGGCAGGCGGTCGCCGACCCGATGTCGTGCCTGTTCAATTGCGGCGATGCCAGTGATGCCGTTGAACGCCTGCAAAAAGCGAAGGTCCTACTCAAAGAACACGGTAATTATGAATGGCTTACGGGACAGGGGAATTTCGTGGTCTCCAATAACGGCATCGAATGGGCAGTTACCTATTTCATCATGCTGTTGGTCCTGTTTTTTATCGGTAGCGGTCGCTATGTCAGCGCCGATTACTGGGTTAGAAAAAAGCTGGTGAACCATAGTGCCTAATTCCGCTAGAATAAGGCCTTTATAAATGTTGTCGGTATCCGTGCTCTATGAACAAAGCAGCCCTTGCTATAAGTAACCCGTCTCCCATTTCGTTTCACGATCAGCTGCAACAATCCAGCCAGGCGCCGCTGGTGCGCGCACCACTGGGTGAGTTACAGGTCAATGTCGGCCGGCTCTGCAACCAGGCCTGTCACCACTGTCACGTCGATGCCGGCCCCAAGCGTACCGAGATCATGGGCTGGGCGACCATGGAAAAGATCCTGGCCTGGGCCGAACAGGCCGGTATTACCAAGGCCGATATTACCGGCGGGGCGCCGGAGCTCAATCCCCTTTTCCGTCAGTTTGTTGAGGGCCTGTTGGCGTTGGAAATTTCAGTGACCTCCCGCTGTAACCTGACCGTGCTGCTCGAACCCGGTCAGGAGGACCTGGCGGATTGGTACGCGGCGCACAACATCCGCCTGGTCTGCTCGCTGCCCTGTTACACCCGTAAGAACGTCGATGCCCAGCGTGGCAAGCATGTCTTTGATAAAAGCGTTCTGGCGTTAGATATCCTGAATACCCGTGGTTACGGCCATCACCCGGAGCTGGTCCTTGATCTGGTCTATAACCCGGGCGGGGCCAGCCTGCCCCCGGCACAGGCTAAACTGGAAAGTGATTACAGAAATAAGCTGTGTGAAGAACATGGAATCGTCTTCTCCAAATTATTAACCCTGACTAATCTGCCAATCAATCGTTTCCGGCACTACCTGGATAAAACCAATCAGCTGCAAAGCTATATGCAATTACTCGCCGACAACTTCAACGCCGATACAATCGCCGGTCTCATGTGTCGCCACCTCATCAGCGTTGACTGGCAGGGCCGAGTCTATGATTGTGATTTCAACCAGATGTTGGGGATCCCGCTAGGCGGCGATGATGCCCAATACCTGTGGGAGTTAAATATTGATCAGCTTGAGAACAGGTCGATTGCAGTCGAAAACCACTGTTTCGGCTGTACCGCCGGGGCCGGTAGCAGTTGCGGTGGCGCCCTGGTTTAAAGACACCTTATAATAATTACGTTCGGGCGCACCCCAAGGGCACGCCGGACAGGATGTCCAAGCGCCGCGGAGGCCAGGGATGGCCAAGAGCGGCCTTTGTTACTTCGTTCGGGCGCGCAGGACGCGCGGGAGCGGCCGCCTTTGCGACCTCTGCGTTAGTGCCTGAGTGTCGGCAGGTGGAGAGATTTTGAGATAGATTTTTATAATATTTCCAGTAAATGTCTCAGCGGTGCATAGGTTTGCGCAACTGCCTGTAAATCATCGACGGTATCGAGATCGCGCAGGACCGGTAATACTGCAAACTCCAGCCCAATCTGTTTAGCCCGGGAAAGCGTGGTGATCAATACTTTCTTGCTCCCCCAAACGATTTGCTGGAACAATTCGGCGCGGGTTTGCTGCAGACCGATCAAATAATACCCACCGTCTTTACTGGGGCCGATGACATCCCCGCCACGGGCCAGACATTCATACGCCTGCTCAAGCACCGCCGGCGGACAATGGGGTACATCGCAACCCATGACTGCCGCACTCCCGGACCGCCGGATCCCATCCTCCAGTGCCGCCAACATCCGCCCACCCAGATCATCGTCTGCCGCCTGCTGGTGGAGATGAAGATGAAGTTCATCGGCCAACCGGTTGAATAACGGGAAATCCGGATCCGGGGTGGCATACAGATAGACCTCCCCCGGCCAGGTGCTGACCGCGAGCCGGACGGTTTGTTCGATCATCATGGTGGCTATCCGGGCAGCGGTTTGGGGACTGAAGCGTTCATGCAAACGGGTCTTGACCTGGCCCGGGATCGGTTGCTTGGCGAACAGAATCAAATCCGGCGTGGTAAATGCCATCACCGGTACCAGCGTGCCAGGCGGGTGGGCGGGACCCCCAGCCAGTAGGCGAACCGAATTACCCACATGAGCAGAATCGTGTGGATAATGCCGTCTCGCCGCCAGCGCCGGGCTGAGGTCAGGACGGTCTGTCTGATACGCCCCGGCCGCTCGATGCGTTTCAGCCGGTACGACAGCTCTATGTCCTCCATGAGCGGGATCCCGGCATAGCCGCCGAGCCGTCTAAACAGGTCCTGCCGGATAAACATGGCCTGATCACCGGTGGCGATACCGGTTAACGCCGAACGCCGATTCATCATCCAGGCGATGATCCGGAAGATCCCGGCCTGATCGGCTATGCGCACATCAAATCGCCCCCACTGCCGACCGTCCCGTATGCACCCCCTGATCAAATCATCGGCATGGGCCGGCAGGCGAGTATCGGCGTGCAGAAACAACAGCACGTCGGCATCGGCCTGATTGGCCCCGGCATTCATCTGTCTGCCCCGGCCCGGCTCTGATTGGAGTAACCGACAACGGGATGCCTCGTCCGGCCCGGTGGGGGTCTGTTTGGTCAATTGCTGGACAACCATCATGGTCGTATCACTACTGCCGCCATCGATAATAAAGATCTCATCGAAGCGATAGTCCCGTTCAAGCGTTTGCAATAAGGGGCCGATCTGTTCCGCCTCGTTCAATACCGGGATAATCACGGCAATGGAACAACTGCCTGCCTTTTGATTACCCATGGTTACCGGGAATCCGGTTGCTAGTGCCTGTTACCCGGCTGCCGATGCCGATAGATAAATTTCAGAACTAACAATAGCGGGAACAACACGCCGTGCAGGGACAGATCGAAAATATCCATTGGACGGTTTAAGCTACCGGCGAGTAGCAGCTGACTCTTCTGAATGAGATGCGGCAGCGGTGTTCTCGGGTAAGGGGAAATCGCGAGCAGAATCGCACCGAGGAGCAACAACCACCAGGGGAATCTGGCCAGCCATTTCATGCTGTTGGGCTCACCGCTGGTGCCCGGCCGTACCCTTCTGGATGAGCTCGATCTTGTAGCCGTCTGGATCTTCGATAAAGGCGATCACGGTTGTACCGTGTTTCATCGGCCCAGCCTCACGCACGACACTACCACCGCTCTGCCTGATGTCCTCGCAGGCCCGGTAGGCATCCTCCACTTCCAGGGCGATGTGGCCGAAACCGTTACCCAGATCGTAATGATCGGTATCCCAATTATAGGTCAGTTCGATAACAGCCCCTTCCGATTCCGGACCATAGCCAATAAACGCCAGGGTAAACTTACCGCCAGGATAATCCTTCCGCCGGAGTAAATGCATACCCAACACTTCAGTGTAAAACCGGATTGAACGCTCCAGGTCACCGACCCTGATCATAGTATGAAGCAGACGCATGTAGTCCTGGTAGCTAGATGAGCCCCGGCTATGGCAATACGAACGAATAGCTTAATGAAATCCCGCAACCAGCGCCAGCGCCTGAAGGCTTAAATCCTGCATGATTCAAGGCAGTAATATTCAGTTGCTAATTTTCAGTTGTTGTTTTGTAGCTGTTGCCATAACACACCCGCAGCCCTCAAACATGGGTTCAGGCCTGGCGATTCCGAAACCCTGGGCATAATCGATGCCCATTTCCCGCAAGGTAGCAAGGATCGCTACATTCTCCACGAACTCGGCGATGGTGCGCATTCCCATTTCGTGGCCGAACTGGTTGATGATCTGTACTACCGTACGGTCGGTTGTATCGGTCAGAATATCCTTAACGAAACTACCATCGATCTTGAGAAAATCCACCGACAACGTTCTGAGGTAGGCAAAGGAGCTCAGGCCGCTGCCAAAATCATCGAGCGCAAACAGACAGCCCATTCCATGCAGGGTGTCGATAAAGCGGGTGGCCTCGGTCAGGTTGGCGATGGCGGACGTCTCCGTGATCTCGAAACAGAGCCGTTTGGGGTCAATACCGGTCTGTTTGATCTGGTCGGTCACGAAATTCAAGAACTGTTCATCACAGAACGACTGTCCCGAGAGATTGATCGCAAAAAAATCGTTGTTGCCCTTTTTTTCCTGCAGGTTCTTCAAGGTCTCAGTGACTACCCAACGATCGATGGCCGACATCAGATTATAGCGCTCGGCTGCCGGAATAAAGGCCATTGGCGGAACTATCCGGCCTTCCTCATCCAACAGCCGCACCAAAATTTCGTAATGATCGATATTTTCACCCTGCTCCTTGAGGGGGAGAATTTTCTGGCAATACAGCACGAAGCGGTCCTCCTCAAGGGCCTTGCGGATGCGCGGGATCCAGCGCATCTCGCCCTGTAACTGCGCCGTTTTGGCATCGTCGGGCCGGTAGGTATGGACACGGTTACGACCGGCCTCTTTGGCGACATAACAGGCCGCGTCCGCCGCGCTCATGACCTCCGTCAGATTGGCACTCTCAACGTTGATGGCAGCGATACCGATACTGACGCTTATTTTATAGGCCCGCTTCTCCCAGGAGAACTGAAAATCTTCGACGACCTGCCTGATCTTCTCGGCAACCGCCACGGCATTTTCCAACGGGCAAAACTGCAGCAGCAGGCCGAACTCATCACCGCCCAGACGAGCCAGGGTGTCGCTGTTGCGGACATGACTCTGTAATAACACTGTCAGTTGTTTTAGTAATTCGTCACCGGCGATATGACCACAGGTGTCATTCACGATCTTGAATTGATCCAGATCTAGGTACAGCACGGCATGCTGTTTATCCTCGTTGCGGACACTGACCAGCGCCCGATCCAGACGAATCTCGAACTCATGGCGGTTAACGAGGCCGGTCAGGGCATCGTGTCTCGCCTGGTGGGACAATTCCCGGGCCATATGCTGCATGATGGTGATATCCCAAACGTAGATACGATAATTACTCTCGCCAGGGACGCGGGAGATGCTCAGTTGATAGGTCTTGTTATCGATCACGGTATCCAGCAGCAAGGGCACATTGTTATCCTCATCCCTTGATTCAAGCAACGGTTGGATGACACTGATCAATGGGTGGGCCAGGCCGATTTTCATCAGATCGGGGAATAGATCCCGGCCGATTGGATTGACATAGCTTACCTGGCCCTGGCGATTGACTTCGATCACCGGATTCGGGCTCATCTCAGGGAAGGAGGCCAACCAGTTCAGCTGTTGCTCAGCCTCTCGGCGATCACTGATATCGCGGACAATCGCAATCATCAGCAGGCCCTCATGAGACTTGAAATAACTCAGGCTGATCTCTACCGGAAATTTCCTACCATTCTTGCGGCGTGCCTGTAGTTTGAGAATCCCACCTATATGCCGAACCTTGAGTTGGCGCATAAAATCTTCCCGTCCAGCTGCGTGTCGCTGGTGCAGTAGCTCGGGTACTAACAGCTTGATAGACTGACCGAATAGTTCCTCACGCGCATAACCAAAGACCAGTTCGGAATACTGATTGGCAAGCACAATATGGCCACTTTGATCGACGATAACGACGGCATCGGGGGCGGCCTCCAACAGGCCACGGAATACCTCATTCGCCCGTTGCAGTTCCTGTTGGACATGTTTGCGTTCGGTCATATCCAGGATGATGGCGGCAAATACCGGGTGTTTATCTGCCCGTGACAACTGCAACCGTACCTCAACAGGATACTCCGAGCCATCCTTGCGCCGGTGAACCGTCTCAAAAAAGACATGCTGCTTGTGGCCGTCACGCAGCGGTTTGATCAGGGCCTCGAATGACTCCTGGGTATATTTGGGTTTGAGATCGAGTGGTGTCAATTGCCGCAACTCCGCCATGGTATAGCCGAGGTTCTCACATGCCCCATGATTGACCTGAACAAACCGTAGGCTTTCGGCATCGAACATGTAGATCTCGTTCGACGAATCTTCAAGAATCCGTCCTAACCTGGCTAACTCGGCCTCTGCTTCCTTGCGTCGGGTAGACTGACGCTCGAGAAGATTACTGGCACGCCGAACAATCAAGAAAATCGCTGCATAAAGCAGCGCCAGGATCAACACAACCGCCGCAATAACGAGTACCTGTTTGCGTTGAATCTCACGGTAGAGATCGGTCACATCGGTATAAACCTCTATGACGCCTTTGATCTTTCCGCCAGGATGGTGACGGACGGGGAAATAGGTGGAAACTACATGGCGATCCTGAATATCGCCCTTAATCGCATTGAAGGCCTTACGGTATTTGAGTGTACTGGCTACTATACCTGTCTTCGTCACCTTTCTGCCTAGATAATCCTTGGGCTTGATTTCACCAATCTGACTCGATTCGCTTGAATACAGGGTCTTGCCTTGGGGATCGAAGACCTTAACCTTCAATACCCGGGTATTACGAACGTAATACAGAATCTTACGGTGGAAACGCGCAGTCTGGCCATGGCTACGGAGGGCGTCGGCGGGCATCCGGGACGCCTGCTCCATGAATGACCCGTACTGCAGCTGGATAAGATTGGAGAACACCCGTGTTAGGGTGAAATTGCTGGATTCGACAGAGTATTTCAGATTATTGACGGCCAAATAGCGGTAAAACAGCCCCAACACCGCTGCCGCGGTCAAAATAGCCACCAAACTGGCCACCGAAAAATAGCGCATGAATCTGAACATACCTACAATATCTTAGGCAATATTCAGGCCATAAAGCAGAAAACACCGTTTTTCTACCCAAAATCACCCAATTATCCGGTAAACAAACGATTGGGCGGTCAGCCCTGCCGGTTTCGGGCCGCCAACCGCAGCCGCAGGGCATTGAGCTTGATAAAGCCCTCGGCATCCTGCTGATTGTAGGAACCGGCATCGTCCTCAAACGTGGCGATATCGGCCTGGAACAGACTGTCGCTGTCGGAACGGCGGCCAGTGACGGTGACATTTCCTTTATAAAGATTCAGCCGGACCTCACCATTGACCGTCGCCTGGGAGGCATCGATCATCTCCTGCAGGAGCTCGCGTTCCGGGCTCCACCAATAGCCGTTATAGACCAGGCTGGCGTAGCGTGGCATGAGCTCGTCTTTCAGATGCGCCACCTCCCTGTCCAGGGTCAGGGACTCCATCGCCCGGTGTGCCTTCAACATGACCGTACCGGCCGGGGTCTCATAACAGCCGCGCGACTTCATGCCGACATAACGGTTCTCGACAATATCGAGCCGACCGATACCATTTTCACCGGCCAGTTTGTTGAGCTGTGTCATGACTGCGGCCGGGGACAGGGCCTTGCCGTCGATGGCGACGATATCGCCGTGGGCAAAACTCAGTGTAATCGTAGTCGGTTTACCCGGTGCCTTTGCCGGCGCTACGGTCCAGCGCCACATGTCTTCTTCAGGCGCCGTCCACGGGTCCTCCAGCGGGCCGCCTTCATAAGAGATGTGCAGCAGATTGGCATCCATGGAGTACGGCGACTTCTTGCCCCGCTTCATCTCCACCGGAATACTGTGGTTCTCTGCATAACTCATCAGTTTCTGGCGCGAGTTCAGGTCCCATTCCCGCCAGGGGGCAATCACCTGAATATCCGGTTTCAGGGCATAGGCGCCGAGCTCGAACCGCACCTGGTCATTGCCCTTGCCGGTGGCGCCGTGGGCAATCGCATCGGCCCCGGTCTCGGTGGCGATCTCCACCAACCGTTTGGCGATCAGGGGGCGGGCGATCGAGGTCCCGAGCAGGTATTCGCCTTCGTAGACGGCATTGGCGCGGAACAGGGGGAACACATAATCGCGGGTAAACTCCTCGCGCAGGTCCTCGATGAAGATCTCCTTGACCCCCATGGCTTGGGCTTTTTCCTTTGCTGAGGCGACCTCTTCTCCCTGGCCGATATCGGCGGTAAAGGTCACAACCTCGCAACCATAGGTTTCCTGCAGCCACTTGAGGATGACCGAGGTATCGAGACCGCCGGAATAAGCCAGTACTACTTTTTCGATCTTTGGGTCTGACATTGTTGATACCAAACTGGTCGTAAAAAATGTGGATTATACAGAAAAAAGCCAGTTTGTTTGAATTGACGCCGAAGTTTTCCCTGATCTGCATCCATCGGGATTCCTTACCCGGTACCGCCCATAATGCCGGATGGGTGTTAAGAAGTCAGTACCTTTATCCCACCTAACGCCTTGGTCTACCACACCGAGCCTGCTCTACTATATGGTTCCATGCTTTTTCTATCTGCAACCTTAGTGAGTATATATTTAGGAGCTGCTCTTGACCTGCGCCGAGTGAACATAGCGAGTGAGGGCACAAAACCGCAGCGCGGTTTTGCGTCAGGTTGAGCCGATTGTTTACATGCAGATGTAAAGAAATTGCCGC
>FXBF010000146.1_pt1 | contig 21431 bp, 15 predicted proteins | sample 5335321 | NCBI WGS metagenome assembly FXBF01 (sample SAMEA103928391, study PRJEB20085) | sediment metagenome | isolation source: sediment
GACAGGATTAACAGGATAAAAGAAAATTTCTTGATTCTCTTTATTATTAATCTTGTTAATCCTGTAAATCTTGTCTATTCCGATTTTCTTTGCGCCTTTATGTTAAGCAGTCAGCGTGTCATATGCCGAGGTAATTCAGGATGCCCTCGGCCGCTTCGCGACCTTCGAACACGGCGGTGACCACGAGGTCGGCGCCGCGCACCATGTCGCCACCGGCGAACACCTTGGGATTGCCGGTTTGAAACTTGCAGTCACTGTCGACGGCGACCTGAACCCGGCCGCGATCATCGAGTGCGATACCGAACTCATCAAACCACGGCGCCGGACTAGGACGGAACCCGAAGGCGATGATTACCCGATCCGCGGGAATCAGCGCCTCGCTCCCGGAAACCGGGCGCGGGATGCGCCGGCCGCGGGCATCCGGCGGCCCGAGTTCGGTCGTGACCACCTTGACGCCCTCGACTTTCCCTTTACCTACAATTTCGACCGGCTGCCGGTTCCAGAGGAATTCCACACCTTCTTCCTTGGCATTCTGGACCTCGCGGCGCGAACCCGGCATGTTGGCTTCATCGCGCCGATAGACGCAGGTGACGCCGGCCGCGCCCTGGCGGACGGCCGTGCGGTTGCAGTCCATGGCGGTGTCTCCACCACCCAGCACCACGACGCGTTTCCCTTTCATGTCGATAAATTCAGATTCAGATTTTTCGAGCCTCAAGATGCGCCGGACATTGGAAATCAGGTAAGGCAGGGCCTCATGCACGCCCGGCAAATCCTCGCCGGGAAATCCTCCCTTCATATAGGTGTAGGCACCCATCCCGAGAAACACGGCATCATAGTCATCAAGGAGTTTGCGAAACGGGATGTCCTTGCCGACCTCGGTATTCAGCACGAACTTAACGCCCATTTCCTCCATCAGCGCCCGGCGGGTTTTTACCACCTCCTTTTCCAGCTTGAACGGCGGAATCCCGAAGGTAAGCAGCCCGCCGACTTCGGAATAACTGTCGAAAACGGTGGGCGCCACGCCATTACGCACCAACACGTCGGCACAACCGAGACCCGCGGGCCCTGCACCGACCACGGCCACCCGCTTGTCGGTTTTAACGACTTTGGTCAGATCCGGGCGCCATCCCTGCTTCAATGCTTCATCGGTAATGTATTTCTCGACTGCACCGATAGTCACCGCACCGAAGCCGTCATTCAGGGTACAGGCGCCCTCGCACAAGCGGTCCTGGGGGCAGATTCTGCCGCAGATCTCCGGCAGGGAATTGGTGCGGTGGGACAGTTCCGCCGCTTCGAACAGGTTGCCCTCACTGATGAGTTTGAGCCAGTTCGGGATGTAATTGTGTACCGGACACTTCCATTCACAATACGGATTGCCGCAGGCAAGACAACGGGCGCTCTGGGCAGCGGCCGTTTCGGCATCATACTCCCCATAGATTTCCTTGAACTCATGAATGCGTATGGTGACCGGCTTTTTTTCCGGATCCTGGCGGAGGACTTCGATAAATTGATAAACGTTGAGCATGTGATTAATCCGTGAGGCGCAAGGAGTGAAGCGTGAGGAGAATAAACCCGCACATCGCGCACGGCTGTGAGTTGCCGACCCTCACCCCTAATTCCTTACCCCTCACATTACTTAAGCCGCCTGCCGCAGAGTTTCCAGCAGCGTTTCGAGATCGGCGGCCTTGGGTTTGACCAGCCAGAACTTGCCAATGAAATTGTCGAAATTATCCAAAATAGACTGCCCCCATCGACTGCCGGTTTCATCGACAAATTCCAGAATCATGCCACGCAGGTAGTTGCGATGAGCCTCCATTTCTTCCGTATGGACGCGATGGATGTCGATCAATTCGTGGTTATAGCAATCAACAAAAGTATTGTCCTGATCCAGCACAAAGGCGAAACCAGCGGTCATGCCGGCGCCGAAATTGAGGCCCGTCGGCCCAAGCACCGCCACAACGCCCCCCGTCATGTACTCACAACCGTGGTCGCCGACACCTTCGACCACCGCATGTACCCCGGAATTGCGCACTCCAAAACGTTCGCCTGCGAGTCCGGAGGCAAACAGCTTGCCGCCGGTCGCGCCGTATAGACAGGTGTTACCGATGATCGTCGTTTCCTGACTCTTGAAGCGGCTCTCTGGCGGCGGATAGATCACGATCTTGCCGCCGGCCATGCCCTTACCCACATAGTCGTTGGTATCGCCTTCCAGATAGAGATGCAGGCCGCCCGCGTTCCATACTCCGAAGCTCTGACCCGCCGTACCTTGGAGCCGGACGGTGATTGGGGCGTCCACCATGCCCCGGTCCCCGTGACGCCGGGCGATCTCGCCGGACAGACGCGCGCCGATGGAGCGGTTGTAGTTGTGAATCCGGTAATGTAATTCACCGCCATTCTTGCCCTCGATGGCGGGCAGGGCGTCTTTCACCATGCGTTCCGCAAGCTCTCCCTTATCAAAGGAGGTGTTGTAAGCCACCTGGCAGAACTGCGGCTTGTCCTTGTCCAGGCCGCCATCGGAGAGCACCGGTCGAAGATCCAGACGTCTTTGTTTTTCCGTCTCCCCGGGGAGCAGGGTCAACAGCTCGGTCCGGCCGATGATGTCCGTCAGGCTGCGCGCGCCGAGCTTCGCCAACCACTCGCGGGTCTCACGCGCGACGAAACGGAAATAGTTCATTACCATTTCCGGAAGGCCGATAAAGTGCTTCACGCGCAGGACATTGTTTTGGGTCGCGACCCCGGTGGCGCAATTGTTCAGGTGACAGATGCGCAGGTACTTGCAGCCAAGCGCCACCATGGGCGCCGTGCCGAAACCGAAACTCTCGGCACCGAGGATGGCGGCCTTGATGACGTCAAGGCCGGTTTTCAGGCCGCCATCGGTCTGCAGCCTTACCCTTCCGCGCAAGTCATTCGCGCGCAGCGTCTGGTGGGTCTCGGGCAGGCCGAGTTCCCACGGCGTGCCGGCGTACTTGACCGAAGTGAGCGGGCTCGCGCCGGTGCCGCCGTCGTAACCGGCGATGGTGATGAGATCGGCATAGGCCTTGGCGACGCCAGCGGCGATGGTGCCGACTCCCGGTCCCGACACCAGCTTGACCGAGACCAGCGCCTTGGGGTTGACCTGCTTGAGATCGAAGATGAGCTGCGCCAAGTCCTCGATCGAGTAGATATCGTGATGCGGCGGCGGCGAAATCAGCGCCACGCCCGGCCGCGCATAGCGCAACCGGGCAATCAGTTCGTTCACCTTGCTGCCCGGCAGCTGCCCTCCCTCGCCAGGCTTGGCGCCTTGGGCGATCTTGATCTGCAACACCTCGGCGCTTACCAGATAGGCCGGCGTGACCCCGAACCGGCCCGAGGCCACCTGTTTGATCTTTGAGGTCTTCTCCGTGCCGTAGCGCTTCGGGTCCTCGCCGCCCTCACCGGAATTGGAGCGTCCGCCAAGGCGGTTCATGGCAGTCGCCAGGGCCTCGTGGGCCTCGGGCGAGAGCGCGCCCAACGACATGCCGGCGGTGTCAAAACGCTTGTGTATGGCCTCTATCGGTTCGACTTCGTCGACCGGGATTGGCGTGACATCCTCGCGCAGCCGGAACAGGTCGCGCAGCACCGTTACCGGTCGGTTGTTCACGAGTGCGGCATATTCCAGGTACTTGTCGTAGTCGCCGCTTTGCACCGCTTCATGTAGGGCCTTGATCACATCCGGGTTAAAAGCGTGATACTCACCGCCGTGAATATACTTGAGCAGACCGCCCTGGCTGACGGGTTTACGGGGACTCCACGCCAGCCTGGCGAGCCTGCGCTGATCATCCTCGAGATCCACAAAGTCGCTGCCCCGGATGCGGCTGATGGTGCCGGTAAAGCACAGGTCGATCACCTCCTTGCTCAAGCCCACCGCCTCGAACAGCTGCGCCCCGCGGTAGCTGGCAATGGTAGAGATCCCCATCTTGGAGATGATTTTATACAGACCTTTGTTGATGCCCTTGCGGTAATTCTGGGCGATTTTCGCGGCATCGTCCCTCGCAATCTCGCCGGTCCGCATCATGTCGTGCAGGCACTCGTAGGCAAGATAGGGGTAGATCGCCGTGGCACCATAACCGATCAGACAGGCAAAGTGATGGGGGTCGCGCGCGGTCGTGGTCTCCACCACAATATTGGCATCGCAGCGCAGGCCCCCACGGATCAGCCGATGATGCACCGCGCCCACGGCCAGCAGGGCGTGGATGGGAAGCCTGTCCTGAGCAATGGCGCGATCGGACAGCACGATGACAACCTTGCCGGCACGCACGGCGGCGACGGCCTGATGACAAACCTGTTCAAGGGCGTCCCTCAACCCCAATGCTTCGGGATAATTGAGATCAATCATCTCGTGGGCGTAATCCTTGTCCTTTATGGCAAGTAACCGCCGAAACTTTCCTTCGGACAACACCGGCGAATCAACGAGGAGCCGGGCGCCGTGCTCAGGCGTTGCCTCAAACAGGTTCTTCTCGCGACCGAAACAGGTCTCAAGAGACATCACGATATGCTCACGTAGCGGATCAATAGGCGGATTGGTTACCTGGGCGAACTGCTGACGGAAGGAGTCATAGAGGGAACGCATACGTGCGGACAACACGGGCAACGGCGTGTCATCCCCCATGGAACCGATAGCCTCCTGGCCGGCTTCGGCCAAGACGCGCAGGATCTGGTCGCGCTCCTCGAAGCTGACCTGAAACATCTTTTGGTAGCGTTGCATGTCTTCTGCGTCCAACGGCCGCGAGGTCAACGCTTCACCCTCCAGGGTGGATTCAAGATGTTTGGCGCGTTTCTTCAGCCACGTCTTGTAGGGATGCCGGGATTTCAACATATCGTCTATGTCCTCCGGCAGCAGCAATTTACCGGTGGCCGTGTCGGCGGCGATCATCTGGCCCGGCTTCAACCGTCCCTTGACCACGACGTCCCCCGGCGCATAATCGTAGACGCCGATCTCCGACGCCAGCGTGATCACGCATCCCGAAAAATCTCCGGATTTTTCGGGGGCCTTGCTTTTAGGATCGCGTGTGATCACGTAGCGCGCCGGGCGCAGACCATTGCGATCCATGGTGCAGGCGGCGTAGCGCCCATCCGTCAAGACAATGCCGGCCGGGCCGTCCCACGGCTCCATGTGCATGGAATGGTATTCGTAGTACGCCCGCAGGTCGGGGTCCATGGTCTCGACGTTCTGCCACGCGGGCGGGATCAACAGCCGCATCGCGTGGAAGATGTCCATGCCTCCTACAAGCAAGGCCTCCAGCATATTGTCCAGGCTGCACGAATCCGAACCGCTCATGGACACCAGTGGGCGTATGTCCCCCATGTTGGGAATGAGCGGGGTTTCAAACTTGTGGCCGCGGGCGATCGACCAATAGCGGTTTCCCTGAATCGTGTTGATCTCACCGTTGTGCGCCAGATAGCGAAATGGTTGGCTAAGCCGCCACTCCGGCCAGGTGTTGGTGGAGAAACGCTGATGGAACACACACAGCGCCGATTCCATAGCTTCATCCTTCAAGTCTTGATAGAACGCCGGCAGATTGGCCGGCATCACCAGCCCCTTGTAGGACAACACGCGGGCGGACAGGCTTGGTATGTAAAAGGTGTCGTCGTGCGACTCGACGGCCTTCTCCGTGCGACGCCGGGCGATGTACAAGCGGCGTTCAAAAACCGTCTCGTCCATGCCATCCGGCGCATTGATAAACACCTGCTCGATGACCGGCAGCGTCTTCAATGCCTCGGCCCCGCAGGCGTCGGAGTTGGTTGGCACGCCACGCCATCCAAGAGGCGTCAGGCCTTCGGCTTGCAGTTCTTTTTCGAGCCGACGGCGAGCCTTGGCGGCGAGTTGTTCGTCTTGGCTCAGGAACACCATGCCCACGGCATAGGCATCACTGAGCTTAAACCCTCTCTCCTTTACCAGACGGCGCAAGAAACCGTCGGGCTTTTTCAACAGCAATCCGCAGCCATCGCCGGTCTTGCCGTCGGCGGCCACGGCGCCGCGGTGGGTCAGGCAGGCAAGCGAGCCGATGGCGGTGCGCACCAGCCAATGGCTGGATTTGCCGTCCATATGGGCGATCAAGCCGAAACCACAGCCGTCTTTTTCAAACTCCCGGCGGTACAGACCGCTGGGGTATTTTGCGTGCTCAGTCATCTTTAGCGCACCCGTTTAGGGGTGTTCTGACCTCATTCAGTTAATACAGAAATACAGGCAAATGGCGGAAAAGTATACAGCCCGATCCCCGAGGGATTCAATGCAACTGTAGGATAAGTATGGTTATTCCAGCGGTGATCTATAGAAAAGCCGATGCGGGTCAGGCGGTTTCCCTGGCCTGGCACAGGCGGGCGTGCTCACGGATAGCATAACGATCGGTCATGCCGGCGATGTAGTCCCCTATAATTCGCGCCTTCCCCGGTGCGCTACCTTCAAGCGCACCGCCACGCGCCATTCCGCCGGCGCCTGAGTCCCTAATCTTGTCCTGATATTGCGCCGGTAAAAGGTGAGGGGCCTGCATAAAAACGGCAAACAGTTCATGGATGATTTTCACCGCCTCGCTGGACATTTGGCTGACCTTTTCATGCGTATACAGGTTATTCTTAAGAAAATTTTTGAGATCGTTGATTTTACGCCGAATCTCTTCACTATATGTAATCAGTTGCCTTGGATGGTCGCGTACCTCATCAATATGTTGCACACCGGACTCGGTCAACAGCCGGCGGCTGGTTTCAATCACATCCGTCACGACCCGGTTGATCATGCGTCGGATGGTCTCATATATCCTCCGGCGCGGAGCAAGATGAGGATAGGCCTGCCCGACTTTCATGTATTGTTCTAAGAACAACGCGACATTGCACAATTGGTCAATGTTGAGCAACCCGGAGCGCAGACCGTCATCAACGTCGTGATTGTTGTAGGCAATCTCATCCGCCAGATTCACCAGCTGCGCTTCGAGCCCGGGTTGTTTCTTTTCCAGGAAACGCCGTCCGAGTTCACCGAGTTCCGCGGCCTTCTTCAAAGAGCAGTGCTTGAGAATCCCTTCACGCGTTTCGTAGGTGAGATTCAGGCCGGGAAACTCGGCGTATCGCTCTTCGAGGACATCGACCACGCGTAACGACTGTAAATTATGCTCAAAGCCGCCATGGTCACGCATGCATTGATTGAGCGCCTCCTGACCTGAATGACCAAAGGGCGTATGGCCAAGATCATGGGCCAGTGCGATGGCCTCGGTCAGATCCTCGTTCAGGCCAAGGGCGCGGGCAATGGAGCGGCCGATCTGCGCCACCTCGATGGAATGGGTCAGGCGCGTCCGGAACAGATCGCCCTCATGGTTGACGAAAACCTGGGTCTTATACTCCAGACGCCGGAAGGCGGCGCAGTGAATGATGCGGTCACGGTCCCGCTGATACTCCCCGCGGTGGGCGGGTGCGGTTTCCTGATAACGGCGGCCGCGCGATGTCTTATCGGAAGCGGCATACGGCGCAGGCGTCATCCTGTCTTCCTGCCAAGGTTCAACGTCTCGCGCAACAAACTCGGTGAGAAATCATCCGTCACCACGGCCTTGCCGATGGACCGCAGAAGGACCAAGCGCGTCCTTCCGTTCTGGACTTTTTTGTCGACAGACATCAATTCAAGAATACGAGATGCATCAAGCGATGCCGGCGGGCGCGCCGGCAGACCGGCGCGCTTGATCAAGGTCTCGATACGAACCACATCGGCCTCTGTTATCCATCCTAATCGCCGTGACAGATCGGCGGCCATGACCATGCCGGCGGCGATCGCCTCGCCGTGCAGCCATTCGCCATAGCCCAAACCGGTCTCAATCGCATGACCAAAGGTATGCCCCAGGTTGAGCGTCGCCCGCACGCCGGATTCTTTCTCATCCGCTTCCACCACCTCCGCCTTGTTCCGACAGGAACGTTCAATGGCATGACTCAATGTTTCCGGATCGCGCTTGTGCAGATTATCCATATTGGCTTCGAGCCAGGCAAAAAACTCCCTATCCTGAATCAGGCCGTACTTGATCACTTCAGCGAGTCCTGCCGAGAGTTCACGGTCGGGCAGGCTGTTCAATGTGTCGGTATCAATAATCACCCCGCGTGGTTGGTAAAATGCGCCGATCATGTTTTTGCCCAGAGGGTGGTTGACCCCGGTCTTGCCGCCCACGGAGGAATCCACCTGGGCCAGCAACGTGGTCGGCATCTGGATGAACGGCACGCCGCGCTGGTAGCAGGCGGCGGCAAAACCGGTCATGTCGCCGACGACGCCGCCGCCCAGCGCAATCAATGTGGTGTTTCGGCCGCACCGTGCTTCAAGCAACGCGTCGAAGATCCTGTTCAACACCTCCAGGGTCTTGAACCGCTCTCCATCCGGCAGCACCACCGATAGCGGCTGAAATTGCGCCACACATGTCCGCACGCGTTCGAGATAAAGGGGGGCCACTGTGTCGTTTGTGACGATGACGACGCGGGCACCCGCGATCAGCGGCGCAACCAACTCCCTACGGTCAAGCGTACCGGCGCCGATATAAATGGGATAGCTTCTCTCCCCGAGATTAAGATTCAGTGTTTTCACCGGATTGCAGTGTTGATATTTTCTCCACGATCTCACGCGCCACTTTAAGCGGCGGACGATGGGCGGTACCGACCACGATATCGGCGGTTTCCCGATAGATAGGATCGCGTGTCTTCATAATTTCCTCGATCTTGAGACGGCGGTCGCCCGCTTGCAACAGCGGGCGACTGCGGTCACGGCGGGTACGCTGCAACAGAACATCGATGGGGGCATGGAGATACACCACGACGCCGCGTTCCCGCAGCTTACGCCTGTTGCAATCGGACAAAATCACCCCGCCGCCGGTGGCAAGCACGATGTTTTTCTCGCGCGTCAATTCATCGATCACGGCAGACTCGCGTCGACGAAAACCGAACTCGCCCTCGATTTCAAAAATCAGGGAAATGCTGGCGCCGGTGCGGTTCTCGATTTCCTGGTCTGAATCCTGGAATGCCTTGTGCAGAAGCTCAGAGAGGTGGCGCCCAATGGTCGATTTCCCCGCCCCCATCGGACCAATCAGAAAAATACTGTCCGGCCTGCCCATATGCGGCAGGTATGCCAGCAATACTGGAATAAATCAAGGGAGATACAGTAAACCGGCCCAAGGGCCGGTTTACTGTTTGCTACCGAAAGTCAACGCAGGCTGAGGTTTTCCGAAAGAATCTTCGGGGTCAAAAAGATCAACAGCTCGGTTTTGTCATCTTTCGCTGTCTTGTTCCTGAACAACCAGCCCAGCAGCGGCAGGTCGCCGAAGAACGGGACTTTGGTGAGCGTATCGTTCTTGTCCTGTTCGTAGATGCCGCCGATCACCACGGTCTCGCCATTGTCCAGCAGGACCTCGGTTCTAATCTCTTTTATGTTGAGCAGACCTAGTTGCGAGTCGGCGAAATTGTCCTTGTTGATAACGACCTCCATATTGATTCGGTCATCCGGAGTAATCTGCGGCGTGACTTCCAGTTTCAGCACCGCCTTTTTGGTCACTACCGAACCGACCCCCAGGACCGAGGTGGTAAACACCCGTTCTTGGCCTTGCTCGATCACGGCCTTTTTTTGGTTGGCGGTGACGATGCGTGGGCTGGAAATAATCTTGCCCAACGATTCCTGTTCCAACGCAGAGAGCTCCAGGTTCAACAGGGCGCCGGCGGGACCCAGCTTGGCGATCGTAAAGCCGATGCTGCCAGGACTGTTTGCGCCGATACTGGCTGACGCCAAGTCGACATTGAGGCCGGTGGTGTTGGCGGCCAGGTCAGTTCCAATAAGACTGGCGGAGTCCACTATGTCCCCTGAAATGGCCCGGTCGCGTTCGCTCGGATTATTCGTATCGGCACTTTTGATCCCGAACCGCACGCCCAGAGATTTGGAGAATTTATCCGTGGCCTCCACCAGGCGGGTTTCAATCAGCACCTGACGCACCGGTTGATCCAACTGCGCGATGAGCTTGCGCACCTCGCGGATCTTGCCGGGCGTATCCTGGATCAGGAGCGAATTGGTGCGCTCATCGACGGTCACCTGGCCGCGCGGAGAAAGCAGAGTGTTCGATTCCATCGCCAACTGAACGGTCTCACCCGTCGCCGCCGCCCCGAATACCGGATGCTGAGCCGCGCCTGTGGTCACCGCCTTGATGGATTTAAGAAGTGCGGCGATGTCCTCGGCCTTGGCATAATTAATCTGAATCAGCTCCGATACCAGGGGTTCGAGTTCGATGACCGCCCTGCTGGCCTCGAGCGCCGCTTTTTCCTTGGCGGCCACTTCCGGGGCGGGCGCAACGGTAAGAACATTGCCCTTGCGGCGCACGGCGAGGTTCTTGCTGTCAACAATAAGATCCAGCGCCTGGTCCCACGGGACGTCTTTCAGGCGCAGCGTAAGGCTGCCGGTCACGGTGTCGCTCACGACAAAGTTCAAGCCGGTAAAATCGGCCAGCACCTGGAGGGCGGCGCGCACATCGATATTCTGAAAATTAAGCGACAGCTTTTCTCCCGAGTATCCGAATTCATCAACTTTCTTTTCACCCTCCTTTTCGATGATCGGTTTAACGCTGATAGTAAAGATGTTGCCCGTCTGGTAGGCAACATGCTCATACTTGCCTTTGGGAGTAATAATCATTCGAGTGTTCTTACCCTGCACAAAGGTGTCGATGGTCTGAACAGGGGTGGCAAAGTCGATCACATCCAGGCGCCGTTGAAGGTCCTCCGGGACTGAGGTGTTCAGGAAGTCGAGGATAATCTCGCCTGCCTGCTCCCGGATATCAATACCGACAGACGGCTCGGACAGATTAATAATGATCTTGGCGTCTCCCTGGGGGCCCCTACGAAAATCAATGGCTTTCAGGCTGTACTTGCCCGCTTTACGAGTGCTTACAAAACGTGTCGTCTTGGGCTGCTCGGTTCCGACAATCGCACTGACCGGCGCCGCCATGGTCAAAACAAACTTGTTGCCTTCGATGCTTGTGGTATAGGCAACCGGTTTAATCAGGTTGAGCACCACCCGCGTGCGATCTTCCGCTTCAATGACTTTTACGCTGGTAACCGCGCCTTTTCTTATGTAAACAGTTTTATTCGGGGTGCCAACACGGGTATTGGTAAAATCCAGGGCGACCCTGGCAGGTTTAGTGATGGAAAAGGAGTTTGGCTCCACCGGTGTTTTTGACATTCTTAAGGTTATCTGAATTCGGTCGCCGGGCAGCTTAGCGTAGAGTATTTCTTCAATACTGTTTTTATCGGAAGCAGCCGATACGGCGGGCCTGAGCGGTTCGGTTTCGGGGCCACTGGATGTCGTCACCGCCGCCGTGCCGAGGAGCGCAATGACACGATACCCATAGGCGGCTTTCTGTACATCTAGCTGGCCGGGTTCGGACAACAGCAGATCCACATTTACCGCGGTGCCGTTGTCGGCCACATAGGGATACACCCCTTTAACTTTATTTTGGCCCTCGAGTTCTTTAAGCGACGGCCCCAGAGTGCTGCCTGGAAAAGTGATGCGGAGGCGGCGCCCGGCCTCAAGGGATTCGACTTTATAAGACGCTTCCCCGTCAACCCGTATCTGCAGGACAGGGGTGTCATCACCCGATTCCCAGACCAGGGATTGGATCTCGCCGGCAAAACTTACGCTGTACACAAAATTCAAGATGCCAAACAGCAGTAAACTTTTTACGGCGGCCTTCATTGCAGACGAAATTTTTGTCAACTGTTTCATGGTTTGTCCTACCTGTATTGGCTCACTCGTATTCAACCAGAGCAAGACCGGCTTTACGTTCCACCCAATCTCCCAAACCACTCTGTATAAGCTCAACAATGTTGACCTTCTCTTCAGTGATTTGGGTGACCATGCCGAAATTCTGGCCCAGATAATTTCCCACCTTTGCGCGATGCACCGTTCCATCTGGAGCCTGGACGATGGCCCAGGCCTGTTTGCCGCGTGATAGCGTCCCCACCATCTTCAATGCATCCAATGGATAGTCTTCCAAGGGCTCCCGGCGCCGGTTCATATCCGGCCGCGGGCCGCTGGCGTTCTTTGCCCCCCTCGGCTTGAGATTAAACACGGCGAAGGGATCGGTCAGGTCGGCGGCACTGTAGACAAATGTCTCCTGCGTCTTTACCTCCGGCAGCGGCTCAACCTTCGGCTTGCGATTGACGTGGGCATTTTTTACAAATTCACGCAGGTCGTCCAGCTCGTCACTGCTGCAACCCGTTAAGGCAATCAATATACCCCCCAATATGAAAGCTTTACCTATATTCATTAAGCATCCCTACCTTCTCCGGCGGCGCGGTTTTCGCTTTTGCGGTTTGGCAGGACCCTCTTCCAGATACCGGTAGGTTTTTGCCTTGGCCGACATGGAGAGTCTGCTGGTTTTGCCTCCTCCAGACATGCTTATATTGCCAAATGTAACGATTCTGGGGAGGGCGGCGACATCGCTGATGAACTGCGCCAGCTCATGGTAGCTGCCGACAACCTTGATGCTGATCGGCAGTTCCGCATAGAAATCCTTGGGCACTTCCTTCTCCGGTTTAAACAGAACAAATTCCAGGCCCCTGCCCAAACCGGCCTGGGTAATATCCACAAGCAGATCAGGCACCTCGGTGGTATTCGGTAATTGCCGCAAGAGGCTGCCGAACGTCTGCCGCATTTCCTCCATCTGCTGTTTGTAGGCAGGCAGATTGACGGCCAGCGCCTTCTTATTAAGGAAGGTCTCACGCAAACTCGCTTCCTTTCTTTCGGCGCGGTCGTACTCCTCCAGCTCGCCTTGTATGATGAACCAGTAGCCGGCGATAAGAATCAACACGCAGACAATTGAAATACTGGTCACTTTGAGCAGTACCGGCCAGGAAGCAATGTCATTCAGATCAATGTTCTTTAGATCATCCAGCGTCATGATCCGGCACCCGCTGAGCTTTTCTGCTTCGTCACCTGTTTTACCTTAAGCGAGAATCTACTGACACGGTCTCCGCCCTTTTGCTGAACATTGATGACTTCCAAATTAGGCTCGGTAAACCAGTCCGAAGAGTCCAGGTTGCGCATCAACGCTGAAACACGGGCATTTGACTGGGCGATCCCGTTCAGTGAAGTGCTGTTAGCGGCATGTTTTAATGAAGTGAGATACACCCCTTCGGGCAGTTTCCGTACCAGCTCGTCAAAAACCCGCACCACCCGTATCCGGTCTCCCTGTAACTGGTAAATCACGTTCATACGTGCGATCAGCGCCTGGCGTTGTTTCTTAAGGTCGGCGATCTCTTTTATCTGCTTGTTGACTTCGGCGATTTCCTGATTCAGGAATTCGTTGCGTTTATCCTGAGCTTCAATCAGGGCACTCACATGCACATGGGCATAAAAAACGATCACACCCATCAACAACCAGGCACCCACGGCTATCGTTAACAGTTGTCGATCCTGCTCACGACGGTGCATCTCGCGCCATGGCAAGAGATTCAGACGCGTTGTCATTCGTCAAAACTCCGAAGTGCTAATCCGCAACATATCATTAATGATGGCGCGTCATTGCCGAGCAGTTGCGGCTTGATGCGCGAGGCCAGCGACATGCTGGCAAAGGGGTTGGCCACCATCGCAGGGACCCCGATACGTGCGGCAACCAGTTCGTCGATGCCCGAAATCTGCGCACAGCCCCCCGCCAACAGCAACTGATCCACGCTGTTAAACGGGCTCGATGAATAAAAAAACTGGAGTGCTCGCATGATCTCCTGGCACATCGCCTCCATGAACGGACGCAGCACATCGGTCTGGTAGTTGTCCGGAAGACCGCCTTGCTTCTTGGCCAGGCCGGCCTCCTCATAGGACAGACCATAGCGTCGTTGAATCTCCTCCGTCAGCTGGCGCCCTCCAAATGTATGATCGCGGGTATAAACGGAGCGGTTGTTGTGAATAACATTAATATTAGTGGCAGTGGCACCTATATCCAGTATGGCGATGGTCTTTTCCAGGCCTCCGCCGGGCATATGCTGGGCGATAAGGGAATAGGCATTCTCCATGGCATAGGTTTCGACATCCACGACGGTCGGACTGAGACCGGGCCGCTGAATAACCGCCACATAATCATCCACGAATTCCTTGCGACAGGCGGCCATTAGGACATCGACCTCGTCTGGATTGGTTTCCGACTGGCTTAGCACCTCGTAATCCAGATTGACCTCATCTAGCGGGTAGGGGATATAGTGATCCGCCTCCATTTCGATCTGGGCCTGGCGGTCCTGGTTGTTCAGGTTGGCCGGCATTTTGATGGTTTTGGTAATGACATGCGCGCTGGGAACCGCCACGGCGGCGTGCTTGCAGCGGGTTCCGGAGCGTTTAATGGCGCGCTCCACGACCTGTCCCACCTGCTCTACCTCCGTGATGGCATGCTCGACCACGGCGTTTTGCGGTAGGGGCTCGACCGCATACCGTTCCACACGATAGTGCTCCCCGGCCCTGCTCAATTCGAGGACCTTGATGGCTGATGAACTGATGTCAATACCGATCAGCGGCGGTTTTTTCTTGCTAACTAGCAGTTCAGCGAGTGAGCGCAATTTGGAATTCCTCTTGTTAAATCAAAGGATTATATATGATAAATATAATATAGATTAGATACTACCTATAAATATAGACCATGACAAATTGAAATGACAAATACCCCCCTCTAGGCCCGGCATTTTTCGTTTATACTGTAATGGCCCTAGATTCTGACGCATTTATGTTCCAGAAAAGCATCCCCTGTTTATGAACGATTCCGGGAGTTCTTTTTCCATTTTTAACCGGAACCTATCTCATAAACCCTGGCAAATCGCCCTGATTGTCGTGTTCGGCATGTTCGCGACAGGGGTGATTCTGCTGGCATTGGTCGCGTTAATCCTGACGCCCACGCTACCTGCCATTGACGATTTATCCGAGACCCGTCTCAAGGTTCCCCTTCGTGTTTATACCGCCGACAACCGGTTGATCGCTGAATTCGGCGAGGAAAAACGCATCCCGGTCAAAATTGACGCCGTTCCGGCCCGGTTGATCAAGGCCATACTCGCCGCTGAAGATCATTCCTTCTTTCAACATCACGGGGTGGATTTTCTGGGGATACTGCGCGCCGCCTGGCATAACCTCATTACTAAAAGCGCGAGCCAAGGCGCAAGCACCATTACTATGCAGGTTGCCCGGAATTTTTTTCTCAGCCCGGAAAAAACCTACACCCGGAAAATGCGGGAGGTGTTACTGGCCTTCAAGATCGAGCGTGAACTGAGCAAACAAGAAATCCTCGAGCTCTATGTAAATAAAATATTCTTGGGTCACCGGGCCTATGGCTTCGCGGCGGCGGCACGAATTTATTATGGGAAGGCGCTAGGGGAATTGACACTCCCGGAACAGGCAATGCTTGCCGGGTTACCCAAAGCGCCCTCGCGCAACAATCCTCTTACCAATCCTGAGAGCGCGATGGAGCGGCGTGGTTACGTTTTGCGCCACATGTACAACCTCGGTTTCATCGACAAAACAACCTTCATCGAGGCATATAACGCGCCGTTGACCGCCAGCAAACACGCGTTCAGATACGATGTGGAAGCGTCCTATGTGGCCGAGATGGTACGCCAGTACATGTTGCAGGCCTATGACGAAAAAACCTATGCCGGCGGATTCCACGTCTATACCACCATCGACTCCAGACACCAACGTGCCGCGAACCGGGCCCTGCGCAAGGGGATCATGGCGTACGAACGCCGTCACGGCTACCGCGGTCCGGAGGGGCATGTGTCCATCCAGGATGATCCGGATAAGGGTCAATTGGATGATGTGCTCAAGGATTATCGCGTGGTGGGCAATCTGCTCCCTGCGGTCGTACTCAAAACCGAGGACAAAACCGCGTCCGTCTACACCCAGGACGGTTATATTACCGAACTCGATTGGAGCGGTCTGTCCTGGGCAAGGACCTATATCGATGTGAATACGCTTGGGTCCGTTCCCAAAAAAGCCGATGACATCATCAAATCGGGAGACATCGTCTATGTGGAACTCATATCCGAAGCCAAAACCTCCTCAGGGGATGCAAACACCGCAGACCAAAACAGCGGGGTTTGGTGGTTGGCACAGGTCCCGCGAGTCGCCGGCGCGCTGATTTCCCTGCGGCCCGACGACGGCGGCATACTGGCGTTGAGCGGGGGGTTCGATTTCCAGCAAAGCAATTTCAACCGGGCCATCCAGGCGGAACGCCAAGCCGGCTCAAGTTTAAAGCCGTTCATTTATACAGCGGCCCTTGAAAAGGGCTTTACCGCGGCAAGCACGGTAAGCGGCGCGCCGATCGTGATCGAGGATGCCACCCTCGAAGACGTATGGCGACCGGAGAATTACAGTAAAAAATTCTTCGGTCCCACACGCCTGCGTAAGGCCCTTAAGCTGTCGCTGAATCTGGTTTCAGTGCGCCTGCTGCGCGCCATCGGCGCGGCCTATACCGTTGAGTACATGGAGCGTTTCGGATTCGATCCCGATAAACTTCCGCGTAATCTTACCCTGGCGCTCGGCTCGGCCTCTGTCACGCCCTTGCAGATGGTATCGGCGTTCTCGGTGTTCGCTAACGGCGGTTATCGCCCTCAACCCTATTTCATTACCCGCATTGAGGACGCCAACCGCAATGTTCTGGAACAGGCCCGGCCATTCGTCGTCTGCCGGGACTGCCCTGAAGCTAACGCCCAAGAGACCGCTCCGCAGAACTCGGCCGTAAAAGAAGATGCAAAAGACAACGTCCAGCGGGTCGCGCCCCGGGAATTGAGCCCCGAGATCTCATTCATCATGAACAGTATCCTGCGAGACGTAATCCGCGAAGGAACGGGTCGGCGGGCCAGGCAACTGGGGCGCGAGGATCTGGCAGGCAAAACGGGTACAACCAACGAGTTCCGGGACGCCTGGTTCTCCGGATTCAACGCCGATCTGGTGGCAACCGCCTGGATCGGATTCGACCAGCCCGCCTCCCTTGGGCGTGGCGAAGCAGGCAGCCGCGCCGCGCTTCCGATCTGGATGGATTATATGGCCGTCGTGCTTGACGGTGTGCCGGAAAAACCGCTCACAATTCCTGACACCGTGGAGAAAATCCTCATCAACAGCGAAACCGGCGAACCAACAAACGAGGATGATCCCGATGCAATAGAGGAATATTTTGTGAAAGGGGCCAAGGTGGCTGAAGAAATAACTACGGAAGAAGAACAAGCGGTTAAACCTGAACACGAAACCATACCGGAGAAAATCCGCGAAAAACTGTTCTAATGGGTGCGAAATCTCATTCCACCAGGCACAGTAAATTGCCTCCCCGCGGCGAGAATCTGAAACGGCAACATATCACCGCCGAGGCGGCCCGCATCATGGCGGAGGAGGGTATCTCCGACTTTCATCTGGCCAAGCGCAAGGCTGCTGCGCGGTTGAACCTGCCCGCGACCAAACACCTCCCCACCAACCAGGAAGTGGAAGCGGCGTTGCAAGAATACCTCCATCTTTTCCACTCGGACCGGCTATACACAGGTCTTCGCCATCTGCGCACGCTGGCGGTCGAGGCGATGCACTTTTTAGCCAGGTTCAAGCCCCTTCTTGTCGGGCCGGTTTTACGCGGTACCGTCACGCCTGGTTCCGAGATTCAGCTTCACGTCAGTGCGGACACGTCCGAGGAGATCGCCTTTCTGTTGCAGGAACATCATATCCCGTTTGAGCAGGCGGAGAGGCGTTTACGTTTTGGTGGAGAACGCTACGAGACGTTACCGGCTTATCGCTTTGTGGCGGGCAACGTCACGATAGAGTTATGCATATTTAACCTTAGAAGCGTCCGCGAGACGCCTCTAAGCCCGGTGGACGGAAAACCGATGAAACGGGCGAATATCAAAGAGGTGGAAAACCTGCTAAACCCGCTTTCCGTATCGGAATAGCGCGATAATCAAACGAATCTAACTGGATGTTGTGCTTTGTAGGTTTTTTCGCGCCCCTAGACCGAGACGCAATTGCGGCCTTTTTTCTTAGCGACACAACGCAGCATCCGCCATGGAGACAAGTGTTTCGTATTTATTAAAGGGTTTCATTTCGGCAATCCCAAACGATACCATTAGCGGGGGGCAGAAGGCTCTCATCGGACATTATGATGGTCGCTTCCGCTACATTCCGGCGAATACGCTCGGCCACGAGTACTGCCTTCTCGATGTCGGTATCCGGCAGAATCACCATAAACTCCTCTCCGCCGAAACGAGCAAGCATATCCGTCGGGCGCACGCTGTCGCGCAGCGTCTGGGCAACGGCATGGAGCGCATAATCACCGGCCAGATGTCCGAAGCGATCATTGAATTGCCTGAAGCCATCAATATCAATCATGATAAGCGACAATTCTGACTGGATCAGAATTGGGCGCACGAAGTGCGCCCGTAGGGCGAAGGCCATGGACGGCCTGAGTCACAATGTCTGATTATTCATTGAGCTGCGCTTCAGTTGACGCGACAACATATCTCCCAACCAACGGCGATTGTGAAGCCCCGTCAGTTAATCCGTGACGGCGTGACGCCTGTAAAGCTGTTGCAGCCGCCTGTTTTTTATATGACGGCGTTGCTCATACGCAAGCGGTCGGAAAGGATTTGCAGCATGTTGCAGGCAACCGCATGGGAAGCATTGATCAGGGCCCAGAATATATCCTGGTCAACAACAAGCACTTGTGAAGGAACATCAGCGACAACGAAAGTGGAGGCAGGTTTCCGATCAATGGCGGAAAGTTCACCGACGCTTTCCCCGACATCCAGGATACAGACGGACTCGCTTTTCACTGAATCCACATGGACCCTCAGACAACCGGAAAGCAGGAGATACAAATTCTGATTCGACTGTCCGGGAGAAAGCAGTATTTCCTCGGGTTTTACATCACGAACCGGACAGGCATGCAACAGCCCTTCAAGCGCCTCGAGGTCGGCGTTCACGAACAAACGCTGTTGTGCCAACTCCTCTCTGCTCACTGAGCCGTATGGAGTGAACAGGACCTCTTCGTCCTCGAATTGACCCACTCTCTTGTTTACATCGGTGACGGTATGCGGTTGCATCCTTTTTATAACCCCGTTGCTGGATTCCTTGGGCTTTTTAGAGCAAATTCGATGCCAGAAAATGGAGGGGCGGGTATCTTACTTAATCTTTTGATTTGAATAGATAATATTAGCTGATACTGCAAAAAAGTCCTTCCCTTGTCTTGATGAGATGACAAATTTTTGTCCCCCTCTCTCGCTGGACGGGCTTGTTCACGCCCATTGGGCATTCAAGGAAATAAAAAACGCCAAGACATGCCTATCGTTTGCATCCAGAGGAATAGATCCCCGATTGGGCCTGAATCCCACACGGCGCCGTCGCGACCCGAAACGACATTCGGTCATGGGTGGAGATCCCTGCGCTTCTCGCCATGGGCCCGGGTCGGTAGAATCAGCCATTCTTTAAGATTCTTTTATTGTCTAGCTAAACCGTTTGAAGCCGCATCTTAAAAACCTTCTGGCCAACGCCATCGCCGGCCTGCAAACGACCGGTGCACTGTCATCGGATCTGCGTATAGATATTGAAATCGAGCGCACACGGAGCAAGGAGCACGGCGACTTTGCAAGCAATGTCGCGCTTGTTCTTGCCACCAAGGTACGGGAAAAGCCGCGTGATCTGGCGCAGAAAATCGTGCAGGCCCTTCCGGCCTCCGACAAGGTGGCGAAAGTCGAGATCGCCGGACCCGGTTTTATCAATTTCTTTTTAGGCCCAGCGGCGTTTCAGGATGTCATCAAGGAAATCCTGGAAGCGGGGGAGGCATACGGCCGCAGTCAGACGGGCGGAAACCGAACCGTACAGGTGGAATTTGTTTCCGCCAATCCCACCGGCCCGCTCCATGTCGGTCATGGGCGCGGCGGCGCCTATGGCGCGGCGGTGGCGGACCTGCTAACTGCCACCGGATTCAAGGTGCACCGTGAATACTATGTCAATGATGCCGGCCGCCAGATGGATATCCTCGCAATCAGTGTATGGTTGCGATACCTGGAGCTCGGCGGTGAGGAGATTCCGTTTCCCGCCAACGGTTACAAGGGCGACTACGTCTATGACATCGCCGCCGCCCTGCACCGCGAAAGCGGCGACGCCTTGCTCCACCCTGCGGCGACGGTCATGCGTGACATTCCCCCGGATGAGCCGGAAGGCGACGGGGCGACCAAAGAAAAACATATTGACGCGCTGATCGAGCGTGCCAAAATGCTGCTCGGACCCGCCGATTACCGCCGGGTTTTCGACATCGGGCTCTCCATCATCCTTGACGACATACGGCGGGACCTGGAGGAATTCGGTGTGGTGTACGACGAATGGTTTTCCGAACGCTCGCTCACAGAAAGCGGCGCCGTGGAGCGCGCGATCGGGCGTCTGAAAAAAAGCGGGCATGTCTACGAACAAGAGGGGGCGCTGTGGTTTCGCTCCACCGACTACGGCGATGAAAAGGATAGGGTGGTGGTGCGCGAAAACGGCCAGATCACCTATTTCGCCTCCGATATCGCCTATCACATGGACAAACTCGAACGCGGGTTTGAGCGGGTGGTCGATATCTGGGGCGCCGACCACCATGGTTACGTACCACGCATCAAGGCGGCGCTCGCGGCAATAGGCGATAACCCCAGCAAGCTGGATGTCCTGCTGGTGCAGTTTGCCATCCTCTACCGCGGCGGCGAGCGTGTGCAGATGTCCACGAGAGCCGGCGAGTTCGTCACCCTGCGCGAACTGCGCCGCGAGATCGGCAACGACGCGGCGCGTTTTTTCTATGTAATGCGGAAATGTGAACAGCACATGGATTTCGATCTGGATCTCGCAAAGTCCCAGTCGAACGATAATCCGGTTTACTACGTGCAATATGCCCATGCGCGTATCTGCAGCGTGTTTAAACAAATGCGGGAGAAGAATTTGTCCCATGACAGAGAAAACGGCGTCCGTCAATTGCACCTGCTGACCGAACCCCATGAACAAGCGCTGATGGCGACGCTGTCACGCTACCCTGAAGTGGTGGAGTCGGCGGCGCTTGTCTATGAGCCGCATCAACTTGCGCAATATCTGCGTGAACTGGCTTACGATTTTCACACCTATTACAACACCCACACCTTCCTGGTCGATTCCAGCAACATGCGTCACGCGCGCCTGAATCTCATTGGCGCCGGCCGCCAAGTCATCGCCAACGGCCTGCGCCTCCTGGGTGTGTCCGCACCTGAAACCATGTAAAGTATTCCCATGGCCCGCGTGCGCAAGAGCCGAAGCGGTCAGAGATGGCGGAAATCCCAGCAGACGCCGGGGTGGCTTCTGCTTCTATTCGGATTAGGTATCGGCATAGCCACCGTGCTGCTCGTGCAGTTCGTTATGCAGCGCACCGATTCCCGTGACGGCCTGGCCGGCCTGTTTTCCAAAC
>FXBF010000147.1_pt1 | contig 21387 bp, 21 predicted proteins | sample 5335321 | NCBI WGS metagenome assembly FXBF01 (sample SAMEA103928391, study PRJEB20085) | sediment metagenome | isolation source: sediment
TGCATGCTGCGTTCGACGAGGGGGACCACGGGGAACCCTGGTCCCTACTCTACTGGTCTCTGTGAAAGTCAGGCTAGTCGGGCGGCAAGATTTCGTACTCGGTCCTGGCCGTCGCCAGCAAGAAGGCCCGTTTCCGGCCTTTCTTGGTGAGCACGAGCTCGCTCACCAGCTGGTATCGCCCAGGCGGGGCATCCTCCGGAATCGGCAGCGGGTTGGCCGCCATGTAATAACCCGTCCTGGACAACTGCTCGCTGATGTTCTGAATATTGGTGGCGACGAGTGTGCCGTCGTCCGCGTAGAACTTGATCACCTCCCGGAACACGAAGGTCGGGTCATCGATGCGCTGGAGGAATAGCCGTTTTGTGACAGCGAGATTCTTGCAAGGTTTGGTTGTGGTCGCCTCCGGCGCTATCTCGTAGAGCCGGACGATTGCATAGACCCCTTTTTCGGGCAGCGGCGCGTACGTCTCACGGGCGGCTTTTGTCTGTTCGGCGGAGTAACGGTACGTTGTCTCGTAGTGCGCCTTCTCGTTTCTCCACTGGTAAAGCTTGCATTGCAACGAGGCTTCAGCAAAACCGCCATGTGCCAGCAGCGCGAAGGCCGTGAGCACGACTAAAGTGACCGCTTGGCGAGGACGACAGAGACCAGACCCAGTGTTCATGCTATGTGACTGTTACCGTTCCTGGTTGCCCCACGCTTTTCTAAGAGGCGCATACTTGTCGTGGAGGGTCTGCTCTTGCGATGCGCTTTGGACTGCTGTTGTTTCCGTTGCGCGGTTAGATTGGTACCAGTAAAAGCCAAGAAAACCACCAAGCGCAACGATACCCGCCAGCACAATTCCAAAGCTGCCTAAGATTTTGCGTTTGATGCCTGATATTGACCGCCCATGAGGCGCCGGCAGCGCTGCCCGTGCCGGCTGGAATTGCCGTGCTTTCACTTTACGGTGGCGAAGCAGTGCTTTGCGAAACTCGACAATGGTCTGAAACCGTCTGTCCGGCTCTTTGGCGATCGCCTTAAGAATGACTTTTTCCAGCTCCCTCGGAATTTCGGTCTGATACTTGCTCGGCGGCGGCGGGTTTTCCTGGACGTGCGCGTGCATCAGGCCGTAATTTGTCTTTCTCTCGAAAGGGAGCCGGCCGGCGACGGCCTCGAACAGCGAGATGCCCAGCGTGTACACGTCAGACCGGTAATCCACTGCACCGCCTTTGATCTGTTCTGGCGACATGTATAGCAGCGTACCCATCATGGCCCCAGCTTGTGCGAGACCCTGGTCATGCATCAACTTGGCAACGCCAAAATCCAGCAGCTTCAGGCGGCCGTCTACGGTGATGAACATGTTCGCAGGCTTTAGGTCTTGATGGACGATGCCCGTCCGATGTATGTGTTCCACCCCCACAGACGCCTGTGCGAACAGGTCGATTGCCTCACCTACGGAAAGGGTCCCTTGGCGCCGTAGCCGTTGCTCGAGCGTTTCACCCTCCAGGTAGTCCATTACGAGCACGAGCCCAACGTTTTTCTCCATGAGCGCATGCAGGGTGACAATATAGGGGCTGTTGATGCGCGCCTGTACCTGAGCCTCTTTGGCGAAACGTCGTACAAATTCGACGTTTTGGCACAGATGCGGCGGTAGCACCTTGACGGCCACCTTGCGATCGAGCAGTGTGTCGTGCGCCTTGTACACCACGCCCATGCCGCCCACACCCGCTTCCTTATCGATGACGTAGTGGTCGAGGCAGGTCCCAGGCGCGAGCACCTGCTGCGCAGGCACTACCGACAGTCCGGTCGACGGCGTTGATTTGGGCTTTTTGGCCGCGCCGTCGACGAGGACCACAGTATGTGCAAGTTTTTCGGTCTTCTGGGTCTTCACTACAGGCCGATACGGTTGTGGAATTTCACGGGCCCGCGCACGCACGGGCGCGCTGTCCAGGGCGGCGGCCGGGACGCTATGATATATAGTCCATCTTGTGTGCACATTCTATGCCGGATCGACGTGCAGCAGCGCCCGTCAGGACGCCCCAGGTCCTGGCCCGGGGTCGCGCAGGGCAAGGGCGGGCGGAAATCTGCTGCGAGATGGGCGATAATGTGCCGCGTGCAAGCCGTTCGACGAGGGGAGCCATGGCGATTAGCCCAGTAAGCGAGATTATCGATGACCTGCGGGACGGGCGCATGGTCATCGTGATGGATGACGAGGACCGTGAGAACGAGGGCGATTTGCTTGTCGCCGCCGAGCATGTCAATGCGCAGGACATTAACTTCATGGCGCGCTACGGGCGCGGGCTGATTTGCCTGACCCTGACCGAACAGCGTTGTCAGCAGCTCGACTTGCCGCTCATGATCAGCGGTCCACGCCGGCGCGGAAACACCAGCTTCACGGTGTCTATCGAGGCCGCCCGCGGCGTTACCACGGGAATCTCCACGGCCGACCGTGCCACGACCGTGCATGCCGCGATCCGCAAAGATGCCAAGCCCGCAGACGTCGTGGTGCCGGGTCACGTCTTTCCGCTGATGGCGGAGCGCGGGGGCGTACTGGCGCGGGCCGGGCATACCGAGGCTGGTGTCGACCTTGCGCGCCTAGCCGGACTGGAGCCGGCGTGCGTGCTCTGCGAGATCATGAACGACGACGGCACGATGGCGCGTTTGCCCGAGCTCGAGGAGTTCGCGCGCGGGCACGACTTGAAGATCGGTACCATCGCCGATCTGATTCGTTATCGGACCGAGCATGAGTCGACTATCCGCCGCATGGCCGAGGCCGACCTGCCGACCGAGTTTGGCGAGTTCCGCGTGGTCGCTTATCACGACACGATCAGTGAACGCGTGCACCTGGCATTGGTCAGGGGAGCGATCTCGCATGAAGCGCCCACGCTGGTTAGAGTTCATGTGCAGCAAAGCGCACTCGATCTTTTTGCCGACGTCCAGCGTGCGGGACATTGGACATTTCGTGCGGCCTTGCAGCATGTGGCGGCCGAAGAAAGCGGTGTCGTCGTCGTTCTCTATTACCCGGAGTCGCCGGAGAACCTGCTGGACCGCGTTCGGCACTTCGCCGAGTCCGGCGAGATCCTGGAGCTGCCGGTGAAGAAGCGCCATCGCGAGGAGTTGCGCACCTATGGCCTCGGCAGCCAGATTCTGGCGGATCTTGGCGTGGGCAAGATGCGGGTTTTGGGGCGCCCGATGAAGCTGCCGGGAATGTCGGGCTTCGATCTGGAGGTCGTTGAGTACGTCGAGCACGAAGGCCGGCGGGACAAGGGCGGGGAGTCGAAAAAGATAATCGGATGAGTGAAGCCAAGAATATTCAGGGGGATCTGCTTGCCCGTAACGCGCGGTTCGGAATTGTTCTTAGTCGGTACAATGATTTTGTCGGTGAACGACTGCTGCAAGGGGCGATCGACTCGCTGGAGCGCCATGGTGCACAGAGTTCCGACATCGAGGTCGTGCGAGTCCCGGGGGCTTTCGAGATGCCGCTCGCGGCCAAGACCATGGCGGCGAGCAAACGTTACGACGCGCTGATAGCGCTGGGTGTCATCGTGCGCGGCGAGACCCCGCACTTCGAGTATGTGGCAAACCAGTGTACATCGGGCCTCGGCCAGGTGAGCGTACAGCTCGATATGCCCGTCGGTTTCGGGGTGTTGACCGTGGATACCCTGGATCAGGCGATCGAGCGTGCCGGCGCCAAGGCGGGCAACAAGGGCGCCGAGGCCGCGCTCGCAGCGATCGAGATGATCAATCTACTAAAACAAGTTCAGGGCTAGAAGCGAGACCGTCATGGCTAGAGGAAGCCGTCACAAAGCGCGCCAGGCAGCGGTGCAGGCGCTGTATCAGTGGCAGCTGACACAGCGGTCGCCGGGCGAGATCGAAGATCACTTTATGCTGGATCACGGGCTACACGACGTGGACATGGACTATTTTCATCATGTTGTATCCGAAATCCCATCGCGTCTACATGAGCTGGATGACCACCTCGCGCCGTTTCTCGACCGCGAGCTCGAAGAGGTCGATCCTGTAGAGCGCGCGATACTTCGCATCGGTGTCTACGAGCTCGAGTTTCACCCGGAGATTCCCTACAAGGTCGTTCTCAATGAGGCAGTAGAGCTAGCGAAAACCTTTGGCGCTGAGCACGGCCACAGGTACGTCAACGCGGTGCTGGATAAGGTGGCGCTGAAGCTGCGCGCCGCCGAGGTTCATGCTGGCCGGCCAGCCTCGCCGTCCACAGCTTGAACGAGTTTGAACTGATCCAGCGGTACTTCGCGTCACAAGGGCTCGCGCGTGGCGATGTCGTTGTGCCTATCGGTGACGATGCGGCGGTGGTTTCAATGCCGGCAGGCATGCAGCAGGTCGTCACCACCGATTTGCTCGTCGCCGGAACCCACTTTCTTGCCGATGCCGACCCCAATTCGATCGGTCACAAATCACTGGCCGTCAACCTCAGTGATCTTGCCGCCATGGGCGCCAGCCCGGCGTGGTTCACCTTGAGCTTGAGCCTGCCGAGTATCGACCAGGCGTGGCTCGGGAAGTTTTGCAAAGGTCTGTTCCGTGTGGCGGGTGCCCATGGTGTTCAGCTCATCGGCGGTGACACGGTCCGGGGACCGCTCACTATCGGCATCCAGGCCCATGGCTTGCTCCCCGCGGGCACGGCGGTGCGCCGTAGCGGTGCGCGACCACGCGATCGAATCTACGTCAGTGGTACCCTGGGTGACGCCGGGTTAGCGCTGCTGTGTCAGCGCGCTGAGTTGGAACTTTCGCTGCCGGATCGCGAGCTGGTGATGCAGCGGCTCAATTTTCCGGTGCCGCGTGTATCCGAGGGTGTCGGTATTCGTGATCTCGCCTCGAGCGGTATTGATATCTCCGATGGGCTGCTGGCTGATCTTGCGCACATCTTGCAGGCGAGCAGTGTGGGCGCGCGCGTTGTCGTCGACCGGATCCCCGTGTCTTCGGTGTATCGCCGGCATTTCGAGCAGGCCCGTGGCTGGGAGTTGGCGCTCGCGAGCGGCGATGACTACGAGCTGTGCTTTACGCTGCCCGCGGAGCACACGGCCGCGCTGGAGTGTCTAGCTACGACCTGGACATGCGGGTTCAGTTACATCGGCGACATTGAGGCCGCAGCCGGCGTGCGCCTGGTGGATGCCGCCGGGCGCACGCACGATTACGCCATCGAGGGATTTGACCACTTTGCCGCCGACTGATCAGGACCCCCCCGGCGGGCGTGGCTCGAAGCCGGGCCGGCGCGCGCGCGGCCTGCCACACAAGGTCTGGCGCGACCCGGGCTGCGTCGCGGCCCTTGGCTTCGGGGCCGGTGCCGCGCCCTACGCGCCCGGCACGGCGGGAACATTGGTCGCGATCCCGCTATACCTGTTGATCGCGCCGCTGCCGCGGCTGTGGTATGCGGCTGCGGTGATAGCGCTGTTCGCCACGGGCATTTGGTTGTGCGGGCGCGCGCAACGGGTGCTGGCGGTCCACGACCACCCGGCCATCGTGTGGGACGAAATCGTTGGTTACCTGTTGGCTATGTTCATGGCGCCACCGGGATGGATATGGGTGGCGATCGGATTTGCGCTGTTTCGTGTGTTCGATATCTGGAAGCCTTTCCCGATCAGAATCATAGATCGCACGATGCACGACGGGCTCGGCATCATGCTCGATGATGCTCTAGCTGGTATCTATGCCTGGGCGGGTGTCCAGATCCTGGCACTTTTTTTTTCTTGAATGGCCCAGCCTGAGTCGCAAGTGCCAAGTAGCAAGATTATCTTCAGCATCTTACGTGCGCTAATCATTACATGATTTTCCTTGCTACTTGAAACTTCCGACTTGTTACTAGCGTCATAGATAAAATACTCTGGCGTGATAGCCCAGGGTCTTCAGCTTCGCCACGAGCGTGACGGCTTGTATCTTGATTGGGTTGTAGTAGATGAGCAACAGGTGCTCTTTCTCGGGATGAAACCACGGTGCGATTACACCGGGCAACTGGCGCAACTTGTCATCCAGGATCTCTCTCGCCCCCGGATCCAATCCTTCCTTCACATGTATGAAAGTCTCTGCGATGTACATGTTCCCGGCTTCGGTTGGCAGACGACACCGATGATCGATGCAAGAGATTTCGAATCAAACGGTCGCCAACCGGTCTGATTGAATCCCAGCCGCGCGCGAGCAAGCATTGCCCAGTACAACTTCCGGTCCTAGCGGCGGAAACCAAAGGCTGCGGGGCAAGAAACACCCAGGCTGACTGGTTTTTAAGTCTAAACGCGCTGCCTGTTTGCACATCTGCGTTCGACAGGTTGTTTTTAGAAGTTCTGTGCGCTTTTCGCGTTTATTCTAAAGCGTTAGCGAGGAGGTGCGGCTGGCCGATGAGGCGCTATAGGCGAGTTCTTTGCGTCTTTGCGCCTGGGCGCTGGACGTTTTTTGGCGTTTCTCCGCGATCTTTGCGCTCTGCGGTGTGAGTGCGTGCCATATCCGGCTAGTGCGGCTCCCGTCGGTATATACCAAGCTCTGGGAACCACGGTTCGAGGCCGGGGCAGCCGGCTGGCAGCGACTCGTGCTTGCCGATCACCACGGCGCTGCCCGGTTGCAATCGCACCAGCAGCTTTTCGAGGATGGTGCTTTGCAGATCGGCATTGAAGTAGGTAAATACGAGGTTACGGCACAAGACTATATCGAACGGCCCCTGCGGCAGCGCCGTGCGCACATCCTGCTGCAAGAAGCGCACGGGCTTGCGGTATCGGGCGCGCAGACAGTAGTCGTGGTTGGCATGCTCGAAAGCATGCATGAGCCAATTGGGTCGCAGCTCGCTGATGCTGCTGTGCTGGTAGCAAGCCACCTGCGCCCGCGCCAGCACGACCGGGTCTACGTCCGAGGCAATGATGTCCAGTGGCAGATTCTCCGGCAAGGGCTTTGTCCCGAGGGAGAGACCGATCGCCAGCGTGTAGGGTTCCTCGCCCGACGCACAACCGATGCTGCACGCGTGCAGGTGATCTGCCCCTCGCGCTTGTACCAACTCGAGCAAGTGCGGCACGACCGATTCGAAGACGCGATCGAAAACCACCCTGTCGCGATAGAAACGCGAGATCGTAACCCGGCAAAGGCTATCCAGTGTAGACCACTCTTGCGGTCGAGCCTGTAAGTAATCGCGGTAATGCGCCGGCCCCGGCAGGCCCAGCGCCTGCATGCGCCGTGTGATGCGTTTACAGACCTGGCGACGTACCCTGCGATACCCCGGCCAGCGCATGCGCAGTTGCGGCAGCGCCCATTGCAGGAACCGAACACACTCTGGGTCTTTCATCGCCTGTGACCGGACGCGAGGCCGGCGTGTCCGATGCTTTGGCACGCAATGCCATCGCGCTGTACAGGCTAACATGGCGGCAACTCAAGCGCCTGCGCGGGCACGTGATCATGCCGATGGGGTAGAGCGGATACGACGCGGGATCGGTGCGTGACAGACTCGTTGCCCGGCACATGGCCAACGCGCCATTGAAAGCGGTCTTCAGCGGCGCGTTAGTGCGGTGCAGGCATACGACTTGCGTACTCGCAGCGCCGGTTAACGCGGGCTCACGGCGATGCCGAGCTTTCTCAGAGCGCTCTGCGCGCGCTCGAAACCTTGGCTGGCGGACAGGAACCACCACGTCAGCGCCTTGTTCAGATCCTGTGCGACGCCGTCGCCCCTGACATACATTAATCCCAACGCATACTGGGCCGCGGCATCACCCTGCAGGGCCGCTTTTAACCACCACTTGGACGCCTCCAGCATGTCCTTTATCACGCCTTCGCCCTGCGCGTACATCAAACCGAGATTGAACTGGGCGTCGGTGCTGCCTCGAGCGGCGGCCTTTTGCCACCAGCTGACGGCCCTGGCCGAATCGACGGCAACACCTATCCCCATCGAGTAAGCGACGCCGAGGTTGTACTGTGCATCCCGGTGCCCGCCGGCCGCCGCCCGCTCGTACCAGCGTGCTGCCTCGCGTGTGTCGAGCGTTACGCCGAGCCCGCTGCCGTAGGCGATGCCAAGCAGGTATTGCGCTTCTCGGTGTCCTTGCTCCGCAAGTAGGGTCAAGCGTAGGCCGGCCAGCTCAAAGTCGCCTTGCCCCATCGCCGACTGTGCCTGGTCGTAGCGATACGCAGTCAGACCGGCGCTGGACGCGGTTGATACGCCTGCGCTTATGGATCGGGCGATTGCAGCCGTAGCGGTAACAGGAGTCAGAAGGTAGGCCGAGGCGATGATGAGGCCGCCAAGCAGCACGATCTTCGCCAGCAGCCGGCTCGTGGTCTCGCATTCCTGTGCGGTAAATATCGTCCTTGTCTGATCATTACGCATGATGTCCTCGCTTGGCGCCGAGCGCCGATCTGGCCTGTGCGCCAGGGTCCCTTGTGCACGTTGCGGCCTTGACCAATGACATATCAAGATCCATGCCAGTTCACCGGTTGCACTGCAAAATCCGGTTACAAGCGTGGAATAAAGCCGCTTTTGGACTGTCAGGGGCTGCCGCCAGGGCTGTTTGGCACTGCCCGGGGCGCGCTCAGCGGCAAGGCGTCGTCGCTCGCGGGCGCGTGTTAGTGGCCCCGGCGCTGGGGGTGGAGGCGTGTAAAATCAGCGTAAGCCTTGGATACTGCCGAAGCGTGAGACAGCACGCACACACAAGATGACGGCCAAGCCTGAACTGTTGGTTACGGTATTTTCGGACTACATCTGTCCGTTCTGTTACGTCGGCTCCGTGCGACTCGACGCCTTGCGCGAGCAGTTCGACCTGCGAGTCAACTGGATGGCCCTGGAGATCCATCCGGACAATCCGGCGCACGGACGGCCCGTGGAAGAGCTGGGTTATCCGCCGGCGCAATGGCAACAGATGATGGATACGCTATATCGGATGGCGCGGGCAGAAGGCCTGCACATCGCCGAGCGCAGCTTTACGACCAACTCGCACAAGGCATTGTTACTGGCGGAGGCCGGCAAGGAGGAAGGCAAAGAGGTGTTTTACCGGTTGCACAACCGCTTGTTTGAAGCGTACTTCGGCGAGCGCCAGAATATCGGCGATGTCGGTATTCTGCGCAGTTTGGCGCGCGAGACCGGCGTGCCGGAGGAGACAGTAACTCGCGCGTGGACCGAGGAACGCTACGAGCAGCGCCTTAAGATAAACCTCGCGGCCGCCGCACGGCTGCGTGTCAGCGCCACACCGACGTATGTGATCGGCAAGCGTGTGCTAGCGGGCGCTGTGCCGACTGCGACACTGCATGATGCGGCACGGCAGGTGCGCGCGGGCTAGCGCGCTGCCAGGTGCTGTCCTTATTGGCCCGCGCGGTCGATGCGATCTTCGTTCCTGGGATCATCGATCGCTTTTTTCTGACGCGATGCGGCCTATGCGGTAGCTTAGGCCTGTCGTTCACGAGTGCCTGGCCGTGATACTGGACAAACGACGACTGATACCAGTGCTCGCGCTGGTCGGCAGTGCCGACGTCGTGGCGCAAATTGAAAGCACGGACGAGGCCGATCAGCATGTAGCGCCGATAGTTGTCACTGCAACGGTTGGTCCTACGCCGCTTGAAGAGACCGGCGCAAGCGTGACCCTGATTACGCGCGCGCAGATTGAAGCCAGCCAACCAAGAGATGTGACGGAGCTGTTGCGGCAAGTACCGGGATTGCATATCGATCAGCCGGGCGCGCGTGGCAGTGTGAGCTCGGCGTATATACGCGGCGGCGATCCCAACTTTACGTTGGTGCTGCTGGATGGCTTGGCGTTGAACGATCCGACCAACAACCGCGGTGGTTCTTTTGATTTCTCGACGCTCGACCTGGACAGCATTGAGCGAATCGAGATCGTGCGCGGGCCTGTATCAGATGTCTACGGGTCCGATGCGATGAGCGGAGTAATCAACATCATTACCCGGCGCGGCGACAAACGCGTGAAGAGCCTGGAAGGCGCTGTTGGAAGTTTCGGTTTTGGTCGTGTGCTTGCGAACTTCAGCGACTCGACCGGCGTGACTGATTATGCCTTCAGTGCCTCCGCCACGGATAACGGGGATCCAGTGGATGGAAGTGGTTTTCGCGGCACAGCCTTTAACGCGAACGTTGGCCGAGTGCTTTCGGATAGCATGGAGATGCGTTCCACGCTGCGCTACGCAAGCAGCGATCTTGAATCTTTTCCCGAGGCTAGCGGCGGCCCACAATTCGCTGTCAGGCGCGAGACCGAAAAACGTGACGTTGATCAGCTCAGCTTGGGGATCGAGTTTTTTCGCCAGCAATCCATAACCTCGGACTATACGGTACGACTTGGACTCTACGACCAGCGAAGCGATATCGTATCACCCGGCGTTGCGCCGGGTGTGCGCGATCCGTTGGGTATCCCACCCACTATCACAGCGAACCAGTATAGTCGTGCAGATCTGAAGTTCCGATACACGATACTCAGGCAGGACGCCTTGCGCCTATCGGTCGGTGCGGACGTCGAATCCGAGATCGGCTCGAGCGTGGGAAGTCTGCTCATTGGCGGCGTGACGACACCGACGAGCTTTGATTTGAGGCGAGACAACTGGGGCGCGATCATCGAGGCCGCTTATACCGTCAAGCGTGGGCTGTTGCTGCGTGGCGGTGTACGAGCGGATTTTCCCGACGGTTTCGATAGCGAAGTGAGCCCGCGCCTGGCCTTTGCCTACCGTGTGCCAGTCAATGGCGTAACCTTGCGGGCAAGCTGGGGCGAAGGGTTCAAGCTGCCGAGCTTCTTTGCGCTCGCTAATCCCATTGTCGGAAACCCTGGACTGCTGCCGGAAAGCACGCGTAGCGCCGAACTCGGACTGCGGGTGCCGCTGCAAGGTGGGCGTGCCACTGTCGATATAGCGCTTTTCTCGAGCACGTTCGAGAATCTCGTCGACCTGGCTGAGGGACCGCCGCCGCGCCTGGTAAACCGATCAGAGGTCAAGGCGCATGGGTTCGAGATGGGGCTTGCAGTGAATCCGCGCCCGGATACAACCGTCTCGGCACAACTGTCTTACGTGAAGACGAACATTCGGGGAACCGATGAGCCATTGCTCAACCGGCCAGAGTGGCGAGGAGGAATTGGGCTACAGTGGCGACCTCGTGCAACGGTCGGTGTGAATTTCGATGTGCTTTACGTTGGCCGCATGTTTGACTCCTCGATTCCAACTGGCGAAGTCGTGCTTGACCCGCATACCCGTGCGAACGTCACAATGACGTGGCGAGCGCGCGGGCGCCAGCGATATTTTCTTGCCATCGAGAATTTGTTTGATGCAGACTATCAAGAGGCCATCGGTTTTCCTGCCTTAGGCATTAGCCTGCGTGTGGGCGTACGAGCAAGCCGCTAAGCGGCGCGCTCGGCAGCAATCGGGTATTTGTGGCATACTCGTTAAACATCGTGGAGACCGAAAAAACCGTGGAAATATCGCGCAACCCGACCCGCCCGGTCCGCATCGGCTCGATCACGATCGGCAATGGCAATCCGATCGCGGTGCAGAGCATGTGTGCGACGCATACTCAGAATGTCGATGCGACGGTGGCGCAAATAAACGAGCTGGTCGCGGCCGGCGCCGACATAATTCGCATTGCCGTGGATAACCGCAAGGACGTGGCGGCGCTTAGCCATATACGCGCGCAGGTCCCGGCCAATCTGACGGTCGACCTTCAGGAGAGCTATCGATTGGCGGGTGATGCCGCGCCACACGTCAACAAGATCCGCTATAACCCCGGACACCTGTACCACCACGAACGCAAGAAACCCTGGCAAGACAAGGTCAGATTTCTGGTCGATGCCGCAGGTGAACATGACTGCGCGCTGCGTGTCGGCGTCAACTGCGGCTCTGTCGATCCGGAAAAGGCACAACGGTACGCGGCCGACGATTCGATCTCGCCTATGCTGGAGAGCGCGCTGGAGCATTGCGAGCTGCTGGATCAGCTTGGCTTCACGCGTTTTTGTATTTCGCTGAAGGACTCGGATCCGGCGAAGGTGATCGAAGCGAACAGGCGTTTTGCCGAGGCGCGCCCCGACGTACCGTTGCACCTGGGTGTCACCGAGGCAGGCCTGCCGCCGGATGGGATTATAAAAACGCGCATTGCGTTCGAGCAGCTGATCAGTCGTGGTATCGGCGATACTATCCGCGTCTCGCTGACCGTACCCAACCATCGGAAAGGTGAGGAGATCGAGGCCGGTCGCGGGATCCTGGCCGACATCGCCGCCGGCCGTGTTCGTAGCGTGGTGGATTACGGTAAGGGCACGTTGAACATCATTAGTTGTCCAAGTTGTTCGCGGGTCGAAAACGAGGCCTTCATTGATCTCGCCCAGCAAGTAAAGGAAATGACGCAATATGCGAACCAGTATGCGCTCACCATCGCGGTCATGGGCTGTCGCGTGAACGGCCCGGGGGAGACCGACGATGCTGATCTGGGTCTGTGGTGTGGTCCAAAACTCGTGAACCTCAAGCGTGGAGGTGAGGCCCTCGGAGGCTACCGCTACGATGAGATCCTTCCCCGTCTGAAGCAGGAGCTCGATGTCCTGATCGCGAAAAAGACGGCACACAGTGCTTGATCTTCCTTTCTCATCCGGCCATGCCGCAATGGCGTTCTGAGGGGAAGGCGAAACGCGGCCAGACGCGCCGCTGCGCCCCACTGTTCAGACCTTGTCGAATAACGCGCAACAACTGCTGTCCGGTCAAGCTATCGGGAGCGATGGAGCGCGCGGGGATTTGCCCGGCTTAAGGACGGTAAGAGCCCGCTTGTGTTTTAAAGGGAGATTTTTTTGGGAAAGTTCAGGTTCGCGACGGATGACACTCCGCCCGCATCGCTAAGAAAGCGCGTCGCGCTGGAACTGGCAACGCTCGTTCTTCTGACTCCGGTTTTCTTGTACTTCGCCCCTCGCGGTATGGGCCTGTATAGTGGCGCCGCTTTGCTTTTTCTGGCCTACGTCGCCCTCACAGCGAAGTACACCCGCGATCGAATCTGGGGTCTGCCGACAGCACCGCGAGCCGACCGGCTACGGTCGTCAATCCTCACACTCTCTGCTCTGACGATTCCTGCCGTTGCTGTGTTCTTCGCCTGGGGGATGTGGGCGGGCAACCAGGTCGCGCTAGGAAATCTGCTGTTGGCTATGGGCCTGTACTTGCCGTGGGCGCTGTTGCAGCAGACGATCTTTCAATTCTATTTTCTGGGCCGACTGCGGGTGTTGTTGCCGTTGTCGCCCGTTGTGCTGGCTGTGGTGAACGGGGTCGCATTCGGGCTGGTGCATCTGCCTTACCTGCCGCTGATGCTGCTCGCGATGGTAGCCGGCGTTTTCTGGAGCTACTCCTATCTGCGTGACCGGGTTGTGTGGCCGATCGCGATATCTCACGCCTTGTTGGGCACGACGTTCTACTATGCCGTCGTTGGGCGTGATTTGCTCGGCGACTGGTTGGCTATCATGAACGCCGCCGTGTGAAGCAAGCGACGTGCGCGGGCTTGCGTCTTAGGCGGTTTCGGCGGCAATTGCCTCGCGTAGGATATCGGGGCGGAAGCGTTGTTGAATAGACCGCAGTATGCCGGCAGCGTCGAGTCCGGCCTCCGCCAGCATCTCTTCTCGCGATCCGGTCTCGATCAGGCTGTCGGGCAACCCCAGATTCAATACTGGCACCGGCTTCGAGTGTGCTGCCAGGCATTCGTTCACGCCACTGCCGGCCCCACCGGCGACTACATTATCCTCGATCGTAACCAGGTAGGCATGCGTGTCCGCGAGCTGGAGGACCAGCTCCTGATCCAGCGGTTTGACGAAGCGCATGTTGACCACCGTCGCATCGAGCTCCTTGGCGGCCTCTATAGCCGGCGCGACCATCGTGCCGAAGGCCAGCACTGCGATCTCCGTGCCCTTGCGGCGCAGCTCGGCCTTGCCGATCGGCAAGGCCTTCATGGCTTTCTTGACCGCGACGCTAGGGCCTTTGCCACGCGGATAACGTACCGCCGCCGGCTGATTGAGCTGGAAGCCGGTATAAAGCATCTGCCGGCACTCGTTCTCATCGGCCGGAGCCATGATCACCATCCCGGGCAGGCAACGCAGATAGCTCAGATCGTAACTGCCATTGTGGGTCGCGCCGTCGGGTCCGACCACACCCGCGCGATCGATGGCAAACAACACCGGTAGATCTTGCACCACCACGTCGTGGATGAGCTGGTCGTAGGCGCGCTGCAAAAACGTGGAGTAGATTGCCACCACCGGTTTCAGGCCGTCCGCTGCCAGGCCGGCGGCGAACGTGACGCTGTGCTGCTCGGCGATGCCGACATCAAAATAGCGATCGGGAAACCGCTTCTGGAACTGCACCAGTCCAGACCCCTCGCACATCGCCGGTGTGATTCCGATCAAGCGCTCATCGCGTCTGGCCATGTCGCACAGCCATTCGCCAAACACCTGCGTGTATGTCGGCCCCCCCTTGGACTTCGAAGGCACGATACCGATATTGGGATCAAACGGGGAGACACCGTGGTATTTCACCGGATCCGCCTCGGCGAGCGCGTAGCCTTTGCCCTTGCGCGTGACCACATGCAGCAGCCGTGGTCCCTTCAACGAACGCAGGTTCTTGAGTGTTTTCACCAGGGTCGGCAGATCGTGGCCATCGATCGGTCCGAAGTAGTCGAACCCGAGCTCTTCGAAAAATGTCCCGGGAACCACCATGCCCTTCATATGCAGCGAGGTGCGGTGCGCAAGCTCCCACACCGGGGGGATGTGGCGCAGCACCTTGTCGCCGCCCTCGCGCATGGTGCGGTAGAACTTGCCCGAGAGTACGCGCGCCAGATACTTGGACAGGGCGGCCACATTGGGGGAGATAGACATGTCGTTGTGGTTCAGCACCACGAGTACATCCGACTTGAGGTCGCCCGCGTGATCGAGCGCCTCGTAGGCTAAGCCTGCGGTCATGCCGCCATCACCGATAATGGCGACTGCCTTGCGGTCACTGCCTTCGCTTGCCGCTGCCACCGCCATGCCCAAGGCCGCGCTGATCGAGGTGCTGGAGTGGCCTGCACCGAATGCGTCGTACGGGCTTTCGCTGCGCCGTAGGAACGGCGCCAGGCCGTCCTTCTGGCGAATGGTGCTCATGCGATCGCGGCGTCCGGTCAGGATTTTGTGCGGATAGGCCTGGTGGCCCACATCCCACACCAGCCGGTCGTCCGGTGTGTTGAAGACGTAATGCAGCGCGATCGTAAGCTCGATCGTACCGAGGCCGGCGCCGAGGTGCCCGCCGCATTGCGATATCGAATGGATCAGATAATCGCGTACCTCTTTCGCCAGCGCCTCCAGCTTCGACTGCGGTAAGCTGCGCAGGTCCTGCGGCAGGTCGATGGATTCGAGGATCGGGTAGGCGGATTGACTGCTCGTGTCCATAGCGTCAGCAAGGTGAGAGTGTGGTGTGTGTCAACGAGGCGCGCGACTTTGCCCCCATCCCGACGTGCCGAGGGCCGTGTGTGCCCGGGAAAGCAGTGGCGAGCACAAGCGCTTAGTGGCGTCGGCATGACGACAATGCCCGGCTGGCAGCTGTCCCGCTGTCCACACGACTCCCTCCTCGCACGGTTGGTGGTCTGCGCTCGCGCAATGCCGCGAAACCTGAATTAGAATTATTGCAGATCTCGCCCGGTAGTGCCACGAAGCGCGCGGGTTATCTTTACACCGGAACTGCCGGTACCGATGGCCGTCTGCAGCGTTTGCCGTGGCCGCCCGACACAATCGACGCTTGAGCGCAGTCCGGCCCGCGACACCGCGGGCAAAGTCCGCTGTTTCGTAAAAGACCGTCCGATTCGCCGTACCAGTTCAAATTGCACCCCTCTGGCCGCGACGATCGGCGGTCTCAGGGCGCATGTACAGCGTTAGTGATACGCCAAACGATCACGACTACGCGAAGCCATTTCCATAGCGATTATATGGTTTCTTGGTCACGCGCGTCCCCGGCGACAAGCACCCGGATTGGGGTAGCGGGGCTCAGGGTGCACGCACAGGCGGGGTAAGCTGCTCATGGCGGGCAGCCCGACCCACGTGCTTGCCGCCCCGGTGATGCCGCTGGCCGGGTGCACGGAGTCGAACCATGTGTGCCACGCAGAAACGCGCGGCAACGGCCCCCACCGTCGCGCCAGCGACAGGGTTGCCGGCTGTTGCCGCGAGGCCCGCTGGCTTGCCGGGGCACTGGACATTTCGTCAGGCAGTGTGTACGTTCGCTGTGCAAGGACGCACGAGCGCCGTGGGCACTCATGCAAGCCGTTTGATTTCAACTACATAAGGAAACCTGCGATTCGTCCATGGGCGTACCGTTAATTCAACAGGTTCGAGTGGGTCGCTACATACTCAGGCAGAAGCTGCTCGGCGTGCGCCGCTACCCGCTCGTGCTCATGCTGGAGCCGCTGTTTCAGTGCAACCTGGCCTGCGCCGGGTGTGGAAAGATCGATTACCCGAAACCGATCCTGCAAAAGCGCTTGAGCGTGGAGGAGTGCCTGGCGGCCGTCGATGAGTGCGGTGCGCCGATCGTCTCCATACCCGGCGGTGAGCCGCTCATCCACAAAGGGATCACGCAAATCGTCGAGGGTATCGTCGCCCGCAAGAAGTTCGTCTACCTGTGCACGAACGCGTTGCTGCTGAAGCGGCGCATCGACGAATTTACACCCTCGCCGTACCTGACGTTCTCGGTCCATCTCGATGGCAACCGCGACCGCCACGACGCATCGGTATGCCGCGACGGCGTGTTCGACAAGGTGATCCAGGTCGTGAAGCTGGCGCTCGACAAGGGCTTCCGCGTGACGCTCAACTGTACGCTGTTCCAGGGTGAGTCGGCCGACGAGGTCGCGGAGTTTCTCGACTTCGCGCGCGATCTCGGTGTCGAAGGCGTGACCATCTCACCGGGCTACAATTACCAGCACGCGCCGCAACAGGACGTCTTTCTGCAGCGTGCCGGCAGCAAGCAACTGTTCCGTAACATCTTCAAGCGCGGCAAAGGCCGGAAGTGGCGTTTTAACCAGTCCGGCCTGTTTCTGGATTTCCTCGCCGGCAACCAGACCTACGAATGCACGCCGTGGGGCAACCCCACACGTAACATCTTCGGCTGGCAAAAGCCCTGCTATCTCTTGGTCGACGAAGGTTATGCATCGAGCTTCAAAGAGCTCATGGAACAGACCGAATGGGAGCGCTACGGCACCGGTCGCCACCCGAAATGCGCCAACTGCATGGTGCACTGTGGCTATGAGCCCACGGCCGTGAACGACACCTTAGCCCATCCACTGAAGGCACTGAAGGTGTTTCTCCGTGGACCGCGCACCGACGGACCGATGGCACCGGAGCTGCCAATCACCTACCCGGACCTATCGCCGGGGACGGTCGCGAACCTCGGCAACGAAAAAGACCCTTCCGTAGGCGAGGAACGCGCCGCCTAGATGGCCTGGTCGCTCTTGGCCCTGCCGGGGGCCATCGTGTGGTTTTCGATTCTTGTCCTGCCATGGCGCGCTTGGCGCGTGCACGAGGTTCTCGATGCCGGGCCGGTGCGCGCGAACGTCGATCTCGGTGATGTCAGCGTAATCATCCCCGCCCGCAACGAGGCTGCGTTGATCGGCCAAGCGCTTGCCGCGCTGAACGCACAGGGGCAAAACCTTAGGATTGTGCTCGTGGACGATCAATCCAGCGATGGCACGAGTGAGGCCGCACGTGCCGCGGCCGGGCACGGGTTGTGTGTCGTGAGCGGGCGGCCGTTGCCTGGCGGGTGGACCGGTAAGCTCTGGGCGTTGGAGCAGGGGCGGGCGCACGCGAGCCGCCCCTTCACGCTGCTGATCGATGCGGACATCGTACTGCAGCCGGGTATTCTCGTCAGGCTGCGAGAGCAGATGGTGCAAGACGACTTGCAGCTCGTGTCGCTGATGGCGGCGCTACGCATGAAGACGACGTGGGAGAAACTGCTGATGCCCGCGTTCGTGTATTTCTTCAAGCTGCTTTATCCGTTTCGGCTGTCCAACGACCCGCGCCAACAAAGGGTCGCAGCGGCCGCCGGCGGCTGCGTGCTGTTGCGCACGCAAGTCCTCGACGAGCTCGGCGGCTTTGGCGCGCTGCGAGACGCGCTGATCGACGATTGTGCACTGGCACGACAGGTCAAGGTGCGCGGTTACAGGACTTGGGTGGGCCTGAGCCATTCGGTGCGCAGCGTTCGGGCCTACGACGATCTCGGCGCGATCTGGAACATGGTGGCGCGTTCCGCCTTCACGCAACTGCGCTACTCGGTTGGCTTGCTACTGGGCTGTACGGCGCTCTTCGCTGTGGCATTTTGGCTGCCGCTCGGCGGCCTGCTGGTGCCGGACCTTGCGGCGCGGGCGTTGTCGGTGCTGGCGCTGGTTATGATGGTCGTGAGCTATTTGCCGACGCTGAGATTCTATGCGCGCTCGCGGCTGTGGGCGCTGGCATTGCCGTTCACTGCCACGCTGTATCTGGCGATGACCTGGACCTCTGTGCTGCGCTACTGGCGCGGCCGGCGCTCGCAGTGGAAGGGCCGCACATACGGCAAGGGTCTGGACTCGGGCACCGGATGATGACGCGCTGTGCATGCCGCGGTTGGGGCTCGATGTTATTGCCCCTCGGCAGGACCGCCCGGCTCACGTCGGCGCTGCATCCTCGGGTGTGCTATGCGGGCGCCACTGCCGGCGATTCGTCGGCCGGGGAGTGTGTTTCGTCGCCCACGGACTGTTTTGGTTGGCAAGTTTCGGGTGTGAAAGGCTTAGAATGGTCGACTGGTTTTTATTTTTATGGCGCCGTTTTTTGCGGATGGCGGAGAACGGCAAGCGCGCCGCTTTGTACTGCGAGTATGTTCGTAATGAGGGCGATACGCTAAAATAGTCACGAAGACAGCAGATCTAACAGGATGCTGAAAAAGTCCGGTCCTGGCTTTTTGCATCCCCGGCTCCGCGAACGGGTCGTCCCTGTACCGCTCCTCGGCCTTCAGAGCAAAAAAGCGCGGTTTTTGCTCTGCTCCATCTTTCAAACACTTACGTGTTTGAAAGATGTGCGGTGCCTCCGTGCACCGCTCTAGCAGGCCGCCGAAAATAGTTTTTCAACGGCCTGCTAAGTGGTTTAACGCCGCCTGCGAGGGCTGATCCGAGTGGTAGCCGGTGGCCCTTAGAACAATAGGAGTTAATGACGTGTTACCGGTGCCCAAACGTTTGATGTTTTTCTTGTTGGCCGCGTTGCTGGCTGGCTGGATCGGCGGCGGGCCGCTCGCCGCCGGCAACGGGGCCGCGCAGGTCGCGTCGCTGGCGCCGTCACAGCTGCTCGCCGGATTCGATTACCGGAAGTCCGTGATTCGCCCCGATACCTATATCGACCAGGAGCGCGAGACCAAGAATTACGTAGCACAGTCCGTGTCCTTCCCGTCGATCGGGGACAACGGCCAGGACGGTAACCGCGTCACGGCGCTGTATTATCGGAGCAAGCGGCCGGGCAAGAGAAGGCTGGTCGTGGTCTTGCCCATCTGGGGCACGAATACCTACCCATCGCGCAAGATCACCGAGAGCCTGATGAAATACAGCGACGGTGACATGAATATCTTGCGCATCCTGGGCAAGAACTATCTGTTCGACTGGGACGGCATGCGCGCGATATCGAACGAAGAAGAGCTCGCCGTCGTGGCACAGCAGATGGTTAAGCGCGTGCAAACGCACGTCAAGGACATCCGGCGCGCGATCGACTGGGCTGAGAGTCAGACGGATGTCGATGCCGGCCGCATCGGTCTCATCGGATTCAGCCTGGGCGCGACCGTTGCCAGCCTGGTGGTAGCGAACGAGCCGCGTATTTCAGCCGGGGTGGTGGCCATGGGTGGTGCCAACATTAACGAAATGTTCGCGACGTGCTTTGGCCGGGCGGCGGAGACGCGCGAGGCCATCACTAAGCGGCTGGGTTGGAGCCGCGAGACATTTGAGCAAAAGCTCGCGCAGCCGCTTGCACCGATCAATCCGGCGACATTTCCCGGCCAGGTCAACCCGCAGCGTATCATTATGTTCGACGCGAGGTATGACACCTGCGTGCCCAAAACAAGCAGGGAAGCCCTGTGGCAGGCACTGGGCCAGCCGCAACGCATCACTTGGCCCTATAACCACAAGATGGCGTTTCTCACGATGACGTTTCTCGGCGGCAATACCATGAGGCGCAAGATTTACAAATTCCTGGAGCAGACGCTCTAACGGACCATAAAGCCCGGTGCACGCGCTTCGCGGCGTGCGCTGGCGGGGGCGATCGTGTCAGCATGCAGCAGCCAGCCACAAACGCAAGTAATCGGCTTACGGACGAAGAATATCAAGAGCACATCCTTCAGGGTGTTTCCCGCACTTTCGCGTTGACGATCCCTCAGCTGCCACCCCAGCTGTGCCGGGTGGTCGGTAATGCCTACCTGTTGTGTCGCATCGCGGATACTGTCGAAGACGAACCGGCGCTCGACGCCGGGCAGAAACGCCACTTCTCCCAGCAATTCGTGGCGGCGGTCGATGCCAAGCTGCCGGCGGCGCGGTTTGCCTTGGAGCTGTCGCCGTTGCTTAGCGACAGCACGTTGCCGGCGGAGCGCGACCTCATCGGAAACACGCCGCGCGTGCTGCGCTTGACACACAGCTTTAGTGCCAATCAGCGCGCGATACTTTCTCGCGCAGTGGCCATAATGGCGAAAGGCATGTCGGTGTTCCAGGCGAATAAGGATATCAACGGGCTCAAGGATCTGCCCCAGCTCGATAGCTACTGCTACTACGTCGCCGGCGTGGTCGGCGAGATGTTGACCGAGCTATTTTGCGACTACTCGCGCGAGATCGACGAAAACAGGGATGCGATGATGAAGCTGGCTGTGTCTTTCGGCCAGGGGCTGCAGATGACGAACATACTGAAAGACATCTGGGAGGACCGCACACGCGGGGCGTGCTGGTTGCCGCAGGACGTGTTCGAGCACTCCCGCTTCGACTTGAAAGACCTGTCGATAGACCAGAACGGCGAGTCATTCGCGAACGGCTTGGAGCAGTTGATCGGTATCGCGCGCGCGCATCTCGGGAATGCGCTGGCCTACACGCTAATGATTCCGCGCAGCGAGAAGGGCATACGGCGCTTCTGCCTGTGGGCGCTGGGCATGGCGGTGCTTACGCTGAGGAAGATCAACCGCAATCGTGAATTTACCTCGGGCAACGAGGTGAAGATATCGCGCCGCAGCGTACGCGCGACCATTGCCACCACCAACATGCTGGTGAGCAACGATCTGATGTTGAAGTTTCTGTTTAATGCCTCCACGCGGGGATTGCCGCGACCGTCTTGGCGGCCGACAGCCGATTCGCGCCGCGTCCAGCCGCACTCGACTAACTGAAAAAGGAATTGGACGCGCTCACAGGAACGCGCACCTGCTCTGTCGACCTCACTGCGCGACGCTGGGCGGGCCCTCCCGGGCGGGGACAGC
>FXBF010000148.1_pt1 | contig 21358 bp, 22 predicted proteins | sample 5335321 | NCBI WGS metagenome assembly FXBF01 (sample SAMEA103928391, study PRJEB20085) | sediment metagenome | isolation source: sediment
AAGGCTTCAGCCCAAAAGGCAGCTGCCAGCAGACCAGCGGCGAAGAAGCCGGCGAAGAAAGCAGCTGCTGACAAGACGGCTAAGAAAAAGGCTGGCAAGAAGAAAACTTAGATCGCGGCGCTGAATGGTTTAGAATTCACACAGCCTGGACATGACGATGTGCAGGCAGTAAATAGGACAGGAATAGATTCGTGGCTCATAAAAAAGCAGGCGGTAGCAGTAAGAACGGTCGCGACTCCGAATCAAAACGCCTTGGCGTGAAGATTTTCGGCGGTCAGCAGGTTGTTGCGGGCAATATTATTGTTCGCCAACGTGGCACGAGGTTTCATCCGGGTGTCAACGTCGGCGTAGGCCGGGATCACACGCTTTTTGCGAAAGCCGACGGCAACGTCAAGTTCAAGAAAAAGGGCCCGAAGAATCGCCAGTTTGTGAGCGTTGAGACCAGCTAGATATTCAAGCTTTATGGAATGAACCGGAAACCCCGCGATTGCGGGGTTTTTTGTAGAAAGGTGCCGGTGTAAAGTTTCTTAAGTTTTCCAGGAAATGTAATGCCACAATAGTGGAATGTGGAAATGATCGCTCAGGGTTTCCTTGTCTAAATGCCGAACCAGCCAACCGTGTCGTAACGGAACGATCGTTCTCCGAAAGAAAACTTAAGAAACTTTACACCGGCACCTTATCTACTACATTTTGTAGCCGATCATGAAATTTGTTGACGAAGCCACAATCAGAGTACAGGCTGGCAACGGCGGCCATGGTTGCCTGAGCTTTCGACGCGAAAAATTCATCGAAAAAGGTGGCCCGGATGGTGGCGACGGTGGCGACGGTGGCAACGTCTTTCTGGTTGCGAATGATGGGGTCAATACGCTTGCCGATTTTCGCGTCGCGAGAAAATTCAAAGCCGGCAACGGCCAGCCTGGTGCCGGCAGAAACAGGACCGGCAAGTCCGGCGACGATCTCGACGTGATCGTTCCTTGCGGCACCGTTGTGCACGATGTCGATACCAGCGAAATCATTGGTGACCTCACCGAAGCCGGGCAACGGGTGATGGTCGCCGAGGCTGGGCGGGGTGGCTACGGAAATACCCGATTCAAGAGTAGTATCAACCGTGCTCCCCGCAAAATAACCGAGGGATCGCCCGGGGAAAAACGACACCTGAAGCTCGAGCTAAAGCTCCTCGCAGACGTCGGCTTGCTTGGATTGCCGAACGCGGGCAAGTCGACGCTCATACGCTCGATGTCTGCCGCGCGCCCCAAAGTTGCAGATTATCCATTCACAACATTGCACCCGAACCTCGGCGTTGTTTCGGTCGGGCCATTTCAAAGTTTTGTGATGGCAGACGTGCCCGGGCTCATCGAAGGTGCCGCCGAAGGCGCGGGCCTGGGTATTCGATTTCTGAAGCATCTGCAGCGAACGAAATTGTTATTACATCTCGTCGATATAGCCCCCATCGATCCCGAGGCCGATCCCGTGAACGACTTTCGTGCCATCGAACAGGAACTCGTCAGATTTTCTGAAGATGTATCAGACAAGCCGCGCTGGCTGGTCCTCAATAAGACCGACCTGCTTACTAAAGACGATGTCGCACTCGCCCGGAAAGATATCCTTGATCGATTAGGCTGGGATGGGCCGGTATTTGAGACCAGCGCGGTCTCCGGCGATGGCACCGAAACGCTCGCTCAGGCAGTCATGCGCGAGCTGGAAAATATGAGCAAGGAAGACTCTGAAGCAGCAGTCCGCCAACCGTAATCGACCGTCAGGACGGGCTCCGACCAGGCACTGTCAACACTTTCCATAACGCAGGAACGGCTTCACAAATATGAATGTGAGGCCTGTACTTTCCGGTGCATTTCCGACATGCATCGCAGACGCAAAGTCCCGTCATCAGTAGCATGTAGCCTGTAAATCGAATTTTCAGATTCCTGGCCACGGCCGATCTGAAAAACGATGCAAACAGGGATTATGTAATGTTTAGGGAAAGAGGTTTTTCACTGGTCGAGCTGCTGATCACCTTGGGCGTGGCAACGATCCTGCTGTCGATTGCCGTGCCCAGTTTTCGGACGATTTCCATGAATTCGAAGCAGGCCGGCACGGTGAATGAACTGGTTGCGGGAATGCATCTGGCGAGAAATACCGCGATCACACTGAACGCGCGTGTTGCCATTTGTGCCAGTAGCAACGGACAGAGTTGTGAGGTCGTCGGCTGGAATGAAGGCTGGATTGCGTTTCACGACGAAGATAGCGATCAGGTTCGTGACGCGGATGAAACTATTCTTAGCACCGGCTCTGACGTTGACGGCATTACGATCAATTCTTCGCAGTTTCCCAGCGCCTATACATACCGCCCGAATGGTCGCGTCATGAACGGGTCTCCGGGGACAAACACCGGAGAGTTCGCGCTGTGCGACACGCGCGGCAGTGAGCATGCCAAAGTCGTGATACTGGACATGTCCGGGCGCCCGCGTCTCTCTGAATACAAAGCTGATGGAAGTAAACCGAGCTGCTCTTAAGCGCAGTCGGTACCAGGCAGGACGCATCAATGACTAAACGATCCAGACAATCAGGCTTCTCTCTTGTTGAGCTGCTTGTCACAATCGTCGTCTTCAGCGTCGGTCTTCTTGCAGTTGCCGGGCTGCAAACCGTTTCCAAAAGCGCAAATTTCGAGAGCCTGCAGCGTACGACGGCATCGAATGTCGTGTATGGACTCCTCGAAGACATGAGAACAAACGGTAAGGGAATCGATACATACCTGGCCAGTGCAGACCTGGGTGGCGGCGTAATTGCAGACGAGCCTGCACCAAATTGCAGCACGATGGGCGCTACCTGTAATGCGGCGCAGAAAGCGATCCACGATCTGTGGTTCTGGGAAAGCGTTCTTGATGGTGAGATGGAGACCGGTGCAGAAGGTGCAGCAGGTGGTCTAGTCCAGCCCACGATCTGTATCGATGGCCCGGCTGGCGGTGGTGCCGGCATCTATACGGTCACGATCGTCTGGCGTGGTGGCGTTTCGCTCACCGATTCGGGACTTAACACCTGTGGTGATGGGTCCGGTAAATACGGCGCTGGCAACGCGTTTCGCCGCATTGTCCAGGTACCGACTTTTCTTGATCCGAATATTTGACCGGTTGCAGCTTTAATTAAATGAATCAGTCACGAACAAATAAGGAATACGGCTTCACGATGGTGGAGTTGATGATTGCGATGGTGCTGTCGCTTGTGCTCGGCGTGGCGATTATCACGATATTCGCGAACAACAGTCATAGTTTCAATCAGGACGAAAATTTTCTGCGCATGCAGGACGATGCCAGATACGCACTGCGTGAGATCGCGTTTGAAATCAGCATGGCGGGTCATTACGCCGATCTGCTGCTGCCCGGATCCATAGTTCGTGACACCAGCCTTACACTTGGTGTCGACTGCGGTCCTGCGGGCTCGCCCGCATGGATGTATCAAACACAATCGGCGGGTACGGATCAGAATTTGTCAATAACCGCCCTGGACAATGTGATCGGCGCCGAAGCAGCGGCCAACCACACCTGCATTGCTGGTAACGAGTTCAGGGATGGGACTGATGTTGTATCAATAAAGCGAGTAGCTGGCGCGAGAACAGCCGTAGCAAGTTCCGGGCAGGTTTACCTGCGAACGAATGGAACCGTGGGCCTGTTATTTAGAGAGCCGGCCAGCCCCGCGCCGCCGGTTGTCGTAGCACCGCCGATGGCGGAATGGGAATACCGACCGAGCATCTATTTCATACGGAACTACTCGAATGCGCCCGGTGATGGCATACCGGCTTTGTGCAAGAAAGTATTGCGTGGGGCCGGGCCAAGCATGATTACCGAGTGCCTTGCCGCCGGGATTGAGGACCTGCAAGTCGAATACGGGCTTGACATCAGTGACGACGGCAATCCGAATGTCTTCCTGCCAAATCCGACGCTTTTACAGATGCAGAACGTGGTGTCCGCAAGGATTTTCCTGCTGGCGAGAACAACGGAAGTAGATCCGCGTTATCAAAACATCAAGTCCTATACGGTAAGCAACGCACCCGTGTACACACCCGCCGACAATTTTCATCGCCGGGTAGTTTCAACGACTGTGACCATTCAGAACATTCGCAGCCTCAATATGATGGGATTCTAGATGAATAAGGTATTTGCCAATTCCTACGCGCGCCAGGACGGAGCAATCCTCATAATTTCACTCGTCATACTGATTGCGATATCTCTGCTGACAGTATCGTCCATGCGTTCAAGCAACATCGGCCTGCGCATGGCACAGAACGAAGAATCACGTATTGCGGCGGAGCAGGGTGCGCAGGCGTTAGCCGACGCGATCGTCTCCGACCCCCAGACGACGCCAGTAATCGGCGGTTCCGGGTATACGATCTGTACACCAGGGGAGGGCGGATGTAATCGCTACGATCTGCCCGTCGCTAACTCGGTAATCGCATACGACATCTCAACCGGAGATCTTACGGCTCGCGTACGGCGACTGGGCCCGATATTCAGGCCACCGCCGCGGGTCGTCGAGTCGAGTATCGACAAGTTTTCGAGCGCTTCGTTTGAAGTAACAGCAACTTATGACCGGGCGGACGAATCGCTCGGCCGGCAACAAATTGTCGAAGGTGTGCTGGTTCTGGTTCCAAAACAGTAGGTAATACATTCCTCCTGGGTTTCAAAAATAGGTATGGATGCCATGCGTAGTAAATTCTTCTTAACACCGGCCATTGCCATATTGGTTGTATTGAGCGGAACGGTTCAAGCCGATGACACGGACGTGTATATGAATGCGGGCGCAGGTCTGCCGCCAAATAGCGAGCCGCTGGTCATGTTCTCTCTGGACTTTCGACCCAACCTGGGTTCGACCGCCTGCAACGGAAATACCTGCGACACGCTGATCGCAGAAGGCTACATGAGCCCGACTGGCCCATATACGTTCTTCGATGTTTTGCGCGGGGCACTTCGAAAAGTGATGGATCCGCTGGAAGGCGTAAAAGTCGGTCTGATGATGAATCACGACAACATCAACAAGTGTGCCGGATTCGGCCGCACCAAGTGCAGTAACGGCGGTTACATCTTGATGGGCTTCGAGGAATTCGTAGCTGATGACACGAACGGCGCGAAAGCCAAATTTCACGGGCTCCTTAGCTCAATCCCCACGCCGCAGGGCAACCTGAGTCATAAATATCAGGGCAAAGAGCTTTTCTTCGAGTTTTTTCGCTATCTGACAGGGCAGGGCGTATATAACTCGCACAACGGCTATACCGACTACGGAACGAGCAATAAATTCAACGTGAATGTCGATAATCCGGCTATCGACTGGGATTCAAGTATTGAGACTGGCCCCGCTAACAATCCGGATTACATCAGTCCACTTACATCGGCCGGTGAATGTACCAGCATTTATACGGTCAATGCGATGTTTCAGGTTTCGCAACAGGAAGCTGACTCGGACAGCGCGATCGGAGCTGCGGTGACTAGTGGTGGATTCGGCTCGTCGCAAAAAGATTTCCCTGACGTCATTCAATATTTGAACGACGCGGATCTCGCGAACGGCAACTACGGTACGGTTCCGGACCTCGTAGACAAGCAGAATGTTGTTTCTTACTTTATTGTCGATCCGACAAAGATAAATACAACGACAAGAGGCTACGCACAGGCCGGTGGCACTGGCACGCCGCTGGCCTTGAGCGAGAATCCCGATGAGTTGGTGGCGACTCTTCAGGAAATCTTTAAACAGATCCTGAGCGTCAGCACGACTTTCGTCGCCGCATCGGTACCGGTCAATGTGTTTAACCGCGCGGAGATCACGGACAATATCTATATAGGCCTGTTCCAGGTGGACAAGGACGCGAAGCCTTACTGGGTGGGTAATGTCAAGAAGCTGAAGCTCGTGGGCGGTAATAACTCGAGCAACGGGGCGCAAGTAATCGACGCGATTGGTAATAACGCCGTAGGGGCAGACGGGCGCATACGGTTTGGGGCTCTGACTCACTGGACTTCCGCGGGAGATTTACCGCCGGCAGACGCGGCTGCCGGTGAAGTTGCCAACAGGGACGGTCGCAGCGTTGCCCGTGGCGGTGCCGGACAGCAGATTCCAGGATTCCTGTCCGGCAGCCCGGGCGAAGCAAATGGACTCGGCGGCCGTACAATCTACTATGACAACACCCCTAACTCCTTGACGGGCTTGAACGTCGATTCGACAACTGCCAATGCCCTCAAGTCGGACTTTGGCGTTTCAACAGTGGCCGAAGCATCAGACCTGATCAAATACGCTCGTGGTCTTGACGTCGATGATCTTGATGGCGACTTCATTCAGAGTGAAGCGCGAGAATGGATACTGGGTGATCCGCTGCATTCACGGCCATTGCCGCTGAACTTCGGTGCTCGCGCCGGGCACACTCAAAGCAACCCGGCCATTTACATCGCAGTGGCATCGAACGACGGCATGCTACACATGATCAGGAACACGCGATCGAGTGGCGGCGAAAGTGGCGAGGAAGTCTGGGCATTTATGCCTCGCGCATCGATGGGGGCCCAGACAACACTACGCAATAATGCGACCGGCGTCAGGCACCCATATACGTTCGATGGTGCGCCTGTTGCCTACATCGAAGACAAGAATCAAAACGGAACGATCGAGAGTGGTGAGAATGCCTATCTGTTTGTTGGCATGCGCAGAGGTGGCAAGGCCTACTATGCACTCGATATCTCGAATCCGGATGTACCGAAGCTTATGTGGACGATTGGCAAGTCTGGAGAATTTTCAGAACTTGGCTACACATTCTCAACGCCTCGCGTCGGGATGGTCGATACCGGTACCGGCCCGAGGCCGGTCGTCATGTTCGCCGGTGGCTATGACACAAACAAAGACAAGCGAGGAACAGTTGGTACGAACGACTCTGAAGGTAATGCCATCTACGTCGTGGATGCCGAGACAGGTAGCCTGATCTGGAAAGCGCGCGGCGGTTCAGGCGGAGCGTCGAGCACGGTATTCGAGCATGCGCAGCTCGTGGACAGCATTCCATCTACAATATCGGCCGCTGACACGGATGGCGATTCGTTGACCGATCGGATAGTCGTCGGTGACACTGGCGGAAACGTTTGGCGCGCCGATCTCAAGGGTAAGAGCACTGGCGATTGGAAATTGTCGTTGCTCGCCTCCGTCGGACGGCATGCGACGGGCGCGGCTGGCAAGGTTTCGGACCGACGGTTTTTCCACCGCCCCGACCTCGTCCAGACCAAGGACAGCTATGGCAACTTCGACGCTGTACTTCTTGGCTCGGGTGACCGGGCGGATCCACTGGACGCCGGCGGTGTGACGTCCAATTTTTTCTATATGATCAAGGACCGTAACGCAGCGGTCGGCTCAGGCACTGCGACCGATTACGAGCACCCGGATTTTGGTGATGTAACGGACAATTGCCTGCAGCAAGGCAACAATTGCAACGTCAATCTGAATCTGGGCTGGCGCCTGCGAATGGAGGATACCAGCGAAAAAATACTGGCGACGCCGACGACGATTGCTGGGAAAGTATTCTTTTCATCATACCTGCCAAAATCTGCGGGCTCGGCCTCGGCGTGCTCCCCGTCGGAAGGGGCAGGCCGCCTGTACGCCGTTGGGTTGCAGGATGCCAGGTCGGTTATGAATTACGACTCTTCTGATGACGACCCGGACCGTCCGGACGAACCAACGACAAAGAGTGACCGCAGCACTGATTTGATTTCTGCCGGCATACCTGCCGAAGTGGTTTCGATTCCCCCAAACAAGATACTGCGACCAGACTTGCAGATCGAAAATATCAAGTCGACTACTCGATGGAGAACTTACTGGTATTTGCAGGAAGACTCGGATCTCTAGGCTCGACCAGGGATTATTACTGTTTCCTAAATCATTAAACGATGTGGACTCTTACTATGAAATTAATCAACTCGTACGAGACAAAAAAAGGCGGCAACAAACAGACAGGTGTTACGCTGATTGAATTGCTGATCGCCATTGTACTGATCTCCATCATTGCAGCGTCCGCGTATCCTTCATACACGCAATTTGTAGTCAGGGCAAAACGCACAGCTGGTAAATCCATGCTGCTTCAGGTCGCTGATCGCCAGCAGCAGTATTTTATGGATAACAAGCGCTACGCAACTTCGCTGACTACGCTCGGCTATCAGGAAAATCCGTTCATGGTTGGTGACGATGGAGATTACGTTGCGATCGGAGATCCCGACCGTGTCTACATGATTGCATTTGCAGCTACGACGCCGACAAGTTACACGCTGGTCGCTTTGCCACAGATGATAATGGCCAGCAAAGATTCCGAATGTGCCACCCTGTTTCTTTCAAACACCGGCCAGAAAGGAAGTACCGGCGGAGGCGATAGATGCTGGTGAGCGCCTGGAAGACAAGCAATTAGATATGCCCTATAAATAAAGGGGACGGAGCCCACGGGTTCCGTCCCCTTTATTTATAGGGCATTTTTTTGTTTGCTATGCAGCGAGGGCTTTAACCATCTTATTCAAGCGACTCTTGTGTCTCGCGGCCTTGTTCTTATTGACAACGCCCTTGTTAATCATCGAATCTATGACAGGCACGGCGGCGTTGTAGGCCGCTGCCGCCACCTTCTTGTCGCCTTTCTCGACGGCTTTAATCACGTCCTTGATATGGGTTCGCATTTTGGAGCGAAGCCCCATTTTGTGAAGTCGGGTCTTCTCCGCCTGACGGGCGCGTTTCCGGGCTGATTTGATGTTCGCCACTGCTGTGATTCCGTGTGCCTTGCTCTAAAGAGCCGCGTATTATTCGTGCCCTCCCGGCGAAAGTCAATGATCGCGAACGCGGTGCTGCGCAATACGCCCGGGCAATCCGGCTATCGCAGCTAAATCACTGATTATGAGCCTCATCTAAGGATAAACTAGCGTCTGCCATGGCCTCAGATCAATCACCCGAATCCGAGTCTCAATCCACTGCCGATGCCGGGAAACGGGAGGTAACCGGCAGGCGGCTGTTGCAATCGACGTCAGTCGTCAGCTCGATGACGCTGTTGTCCCGGATTCTTGGCCTCGCCCGGGACATCGTATTCGCCCGGTTTTTCGGTGCGACAATAATCATGGATGCGTTTGTTGTGGCGAATCGTATCCCCAATATGCTGCGACGATTTTTTGCGGAAGGCGCTTTTTCCCAGGGCTTCGTGCCGGTCATGGCGCGTTACCGCGAAAAACATGACCAGGCCGAGGGCAGGCAATTCGTTGACGCCATCGCCGGCACGCTTGGCCTGATCCTGTTCCTGATAACGCTCGCCGGAGTCGTTGTGGCGCCAATACTCGTGGCGATCGTCGCGCCGGGGTTCATCGGCGAGGATGGGCGATTCGACCTCGCGACGGCGATGTTGCGCTTCACGTTTCCGTATCTGCTGTTTGTTTCACTGACCGCGTTTGCAGGCGGCATTCTTAATACATACGGCAGGTTCGCCGTGCCGGCCTTCACGCCGGTCATATTGAACGTCGTCTTAATTGCAGCTGCCCTGTGGTTGGCGCCAACGCTTGAAGAACCGGGGATGGCGCTGGCTTACGCCGTTTTTGCCGCCGGTATCATTCAATTGTTGTTCCAGATCCCGTTTTTATCGCGAATTTATGCCGTTCCGCGACCGCGTTGGCGGCCTCATCATCCCGGCGTCAGGCGAGTTATGAAATTGATGCTTCCGGCGATCTTCGGATCGTCGGTTGCACAAATCAACGTTCTCCTTGGCGGGATAATTGCATCGTTGCTCGGTGTCGGAAAAATCAGCTTGCTGTATTTTTCGGATCGGCTGATGGAATTCCCGCTTGGCCTGTTTGGCATCGCGCTCGCGACCGTTACCTTGCCCTATCTTTCGCGCCAGCATGCGAATGAATCAACCCGTGAATTTTCAAATACAGTCGATTGGTCGATGAAACTCGTATTGCTGATTGCCGTGCCGGCCGCAATCGGGCTGATCGTTTTGGCCGAGCCGCTTGTTGCGACCATTTTTTATGGCGGCGAGTTCACAGTATTCGATGTGCGCATGACGGCTTTGGCCCTGCAGGCTTTTGCGCTGGGGCTCGTTGGTTTTTCATACGTAAAGATCCTGGCGCCGGCATACTTTGCCCGCGAGAACACGCGGACACCAGTGAGATTCGGGCTTATTGCGCTTGCGGTCAATTTTGTGCTGAGCGTAGTCCTTGCTTATGTTCTTACCCGCGCAGAATACGAAGGCACGCACGCCGGCCTCGCTTTGGCGATTTCGGTGTCGGCGATTCTAAATGCCTGGATGCTGTATCGAGGCCTTCGACGTGAAGATGTACTCAGACATTCGTTGGGGTGGGGAAAATTGCTCGTGCAGGTTATCGGCGCAATCGTCGTCATGACGCTGTGCCTCATGACCATGGAAAGACCGCTTGACTGGTGGGTTGCGGTGACGGTAATTGACAGGCTGATCTGGCTCTCGGCCAGCGTCTTTGCGGGTATGGCCCTCTATATTGCGGTACTGCTGTTGCTGGGCCTGAGGCCCTCGAATCTGAAACTGAGGTCGACATAAATGCACCTTGCACGGCGGCCAAACAATATTCCGTTTAACCTGGTCCGCGATGGAAGTGTCGCGACTATCGGATCCTACGATGGGGTCCACCTCGGTCACCGAAAATTGTTGGATGCGGTTCTTGAAAAAGCCAGTACCGACGGCGTGCCATCGGTCGTCATGAGTTTCGAACCGACGCCCAAGGAATATTTCTCGACTTCCAGTCCTCCCGCCCGGCTGATGAGGTTCAGGGAAAAATTCGAAGCGCTTGCCGATTACGGAATTGACCTGTTTTATTGCCCTCGATTTGACGAACAAATGAAGAACATCGCGGCGGACACTTTTATAAGGCAGCTGTTGATCCAGTCGCTGAATATCAGGCATCTGGTCATTGGCGACGATTTTCGCTTTGCGAAAGGGCGCCAGGGCGACATCGAACAACTCCGGCGCGCAGGAAGCGCACTGGAATACGACGTTCATCAGGTAGCCAGTGTCCTCGAAGACGGTGAGCGGGTCAGCAGTACTGCGATTCGTCAGGCGCTCTGGACCGGCGAACTCGATGATGCAACGCGATTGCTGGGGCGCCACTACAGGATGTCTGGCAAGGTGATCGAGGGCGATCATCTGGGCAGGGAGCTCGGATTTCCCACTGCGAACGTCAATCTGCGGCGCAGACAAAGCGCAGTTATGGGGATTTTTGCGGTACGAGTTTTCGGACTCGGCAGTCGATCGTTGGACGCTGTCGCCAGTGTCGGTACGCGTCCGACGTTTGGTGGTACGAAGCCGATACTCGAGGTTCACATATTCGATTTTGACGAAGACATCTACGGCAAGTACATTCACATAGACTTTGTTGCACGGTTGAGAAGCGAATTGAAGTTCGATGAGGTCAAGGACCTCGTCGAGCAAATGCATCGCGATGCGGAGAGTGCAAGGGCGATACTCATAGCCTGAACAGGATTTTACGTTGACTAATATTGAGATTAAGACTGACGAAGCTGGCCGAAAACCGACATTCGGCATCTGGGTGGCGGTTGCCTCTTTGATTGTATCGTTCGATCAGCTAACGAAGTGGGCGATCCTGAAATGGGTGCAATACGGGGATCCACCCATTCCAATCAACCCCTATCTGCAATTGACGCATCGGCACAATTCCGGCGCGGCTTTCAGTTTTCTGGCTGACGCCGGAGGTTGGCAACGATGGTTCTTTATCGCATTGGCCGTGTCGGTAAGCGCGGTCATCGCCGTATGGCTGTGGCGCCTGAGATCAGCCGGTCAGGCGGTGCTCTCAACAGGACTTGCTCTGGTTCTTGGCGGGGCACTCGGTAATGTCATTGACCGTATCCGGCTCGGATATGTCATCGATTTCATTGAAGTGCCGAATTATTTCGGTTTCCTGATCGGTGGCACCTGGTTTCCGGCATTCAATGTCGCCGATTCCGCTATTTTCGTGGGTGCCGTACTGCTGATTGTCGACGCGCTATTCATTTCCGGCCGGGAGCAAGCAGCGCCGGAGCCTGTCAAAGAAGATAAGAAGAAGAAATAAGAAATCGCCCGTCAGGACGGGCGATTTCGGTTATTTAGCGCGTTCGCGTCCAGCAATCCAGGTACGGCAAAGATGTCTTTGCGCCGCGGCCGTCAATCTGAAAAGTTGCACACTTTCCGGCTTCAGCGTCAGCGTTCAGGTATGTCGCGGTCGCTGTAAAGTTGTTGGGATCGGCCGCGCCTACACTAACATTGTAAGACCCGGTATCAGTCGTATATACAGGCGTGGTCGCAAAGCCAAGCGCTGTCAGGTCCTGCGTATAAGTATTGTTCTGCAAATAGAACCGTTCCTGATTCGTTGCGATCTGCAACAACGCCGCCTTCGCTTCGTTACGCTTCGCACGTGCCGCGTACTGGCGATAATTCGGGTAGGCGATCGCCGTCAGGATGCCGATGATCACGACAACGATCATCAGCTCCAACAGTGTTACGCCGCGCATAGATTTACGCATCGATACGTTCTCCATAATCATCATTGCTGACATCTACTCGATACCGTCTTGCGTCCACAATGTTCTGACCGGATTGTTGCCGAAATCCGGATTGAAACATTCTACACCGACGCATCCGATCGGTGGCGGCGAGCAGTCTGTGCCGCTGCAACCCTCATCCGGGGCCGGGAACAGGAATGCCGGCGTCGGCGCGATACCGCCCTGCGCCAGCTCCTTGACCCGTTCGGTATCGGCATCGGCCGGATCGAGCGTATCCAGGTTGTTGACGACCGGATCACCGTTCTCGACGCTTACCTGGTACAGGAAGTTCCTACCGGAACTGGGCTGACAGATATCCGCCAGGTTTGTTTCCGGCGAGAAGCCGACAAAGAACACAGAGTCGTCAAACGTTACCGATCCGGCGAGGACTTTCTGATTTGCCGGTAGCGTGAACTTCCAGCCTTTCCTGTTCGGAGCGATAATAGTACGAACCTGCCCGCTCACTTCGACCAGATCAGAATCCGTAATGATGTTGTAATTATCGTATGCAGTTTGCGTCAGCTTGGCGAATACGTCCGGGTCACGCACCGAGTAGAACTTGTCGGCCGCTGAATTATCCAGCGGGTGTGCGCGGTAGCCGCTGCCGATACTCAGCGAAATAAAACGCCGGTTCTGGGCTCTGTCGGTAAAGATCGACGCGTCGGGCGTGTTATAGAAGCGCCGTAAATCGGCATCAGCAGGAGCGCCCAGTCCTTCGGCGCCCAACTGAGCGATGACGCCACCCGCGACGAGGTTCGCCGGGGTCTGCCCGTTCAAAATATCGAATCGTAGCAACTGACCGCCCATGTCTGAGGCATACATGCGATCAGCGAGGCCGTCGCCGCTCATGTCGATAACCCGGACCTGGGTCGGAATCGAGCGGGTCATGCTGGCCAGTTGCAGATCGGCTCCGGCATCCCGGCCGGCGCGCCAGAGTTCGGTACCGCTGACGAGGTCGAGCATGTAAACGCCTGCGCCCGAGACATCCGGTGCTGCCGGAAGTGCCCGGGTGTCATGCACGTTATCGTATCCACCGCCTACTATGACGACGGCTTTGTCCGCATTTTGTCCACCGGTATTGATGTCGACTCGGGCAACCGTCGGCTGTGACCAACTCTGGCCGCCATTCGTAACTTTTCTTTGCCATAGCAATTTAGGGATGTTCTTGTTCGTTACGTCGAGGGCATAAATATTGTCGCCGCCACGACGCATGCCGAACAGAATGTACACGAAGTCGCTTCCGTCGATGATGCCGTTTTTATCTCTGTCAACGACGATAGGTATGACATCGCTATCAATGCCATAGACTTTGTATTTGGACCTCGGATCGAAGAACAGCCGTGTCATCCCACTGAGTAACTCTTTCGGTGCGAAAGACCAGAGTTCGACACCCGTGGTGCCGTCGATCGCGTGCAGGTAACCGTCATTCGTTGCCGCATAGACGACGACATCAGGCGAGCCAGCGGATCCGCCATATACGATGGCGGCCGGCTGCGCATGCAGCGGATCGCCCATGGCGTTTCGAACGGTCGTTGATGGATCGAAATCAGCGTCGTTGACGTCTTCGCCACGCATCCATCGAATCAAATCATCGACCGTCGGTTCGCCGACCGCTCCGGTCAGGCCGAAGTCAGATGGTGAGAACGCAGCAGCGTTGGATGGCGTCAGCGCGTTGCTGCCGCCGGTCAGATTATTGTCCGAACCGTTATTCGTGTACAGCTTGCGCGAGGCCGGGACAGGCAGCAGATTAGCTGCACCGCCCAGAGTGACTTCGTTGCCGTCCGGTCCGCCCGCGGTCCAGAAGCTTTGAGCGGCGTCGTCGAAGAAGCCGGTTGCCGGGTTTACCGCACCAAGGCCGTTGGAATCAACGATTTGCCCGTTGTCGATCCGATATTTCTTGACGTTGCCAGGCCAGTGCGCCCGGGTCTTCGGGGAAAATACCGTGAGGTACAGGTCGTTCAGGTTCTGGGTGCGATTGAACGCGTTGACCGATACGGCCGGTGCGGTGAAAGACAGGTTCCTTGCATTGATATCACTGATAATGTTGAGGAGTGTCAGCGCGAGACTCTCAACGTCGTTGGCCTGGAAATACTGGCCGCCGGAGCGCTCAGCGGTAGTTCGCAGAATCGGTAGATCAATCGCGAAACCGATCGTGTGAGTCGTTACGAACTGATCGCCCGCCAGCGGGACATCGATGTCCTCTTTCGACAGGTATTCCGTAATGTCATCGAGGCACATGCCATCGCCGGCACCGTCACAGTCTGCACGTCCCAGCGCAGTTGCGAAATTGGGCAAGGTTTTTGCGTAGGTCTGGGCTTCGGTGTCCTGGGTAGGGCTTCCGTCTGTCAGCAAGACGTTGTAATTTTTCGAACAGACATTCGTTTCGGGTTGTTTGTAATTTTCGGGCCCTGTCGAGTCAAGCGCCGCCGGGTCCGTCGTATATTCATTGATGCTCTCACCATAGTGAGCGTCCATGCCGCGCCAGTACAGCGCGGCTTCATACATCGTCTCGGCCAGTGGTGTCCAGCCGCCCGGACCCAGGCTGTCGATCGCCGCGAGAATACTGGGGCGGTTCGCATCAAGATCGCTCAGCGCATTGATCACCGGCCCGCCGTCTCGATTGTTAAAGCGCATGATGCCGACATTAACGCCCGTAATCGACTTCATTACGGCTTTGGTCACCTCTTTAACAATGTTGATTCGAGAAAGACTTACCGTTACCGGCGAATTCTTCCAGTTCAGATAATTGCCGTCATAGACCGTATATCCGAGGTTTCGTGGTGCGCTGCCCCAGGAGATCTCGCCTTTGGAATTATTGGTAAACGGATCCGCGAGATTAGTACCGCTCGCGGCCCAGAGGTAGGCCGGCCTGCCGTCGCCGTGTTTGCCGGAGTCCGCCTGGCACTCCACGGGCTCGCTGTTATATCCCGGTGCGAGATACTGCCATACCTTCGGGCCGCTTGACGCGCCGCCTTTACCGCCATCCCGATACTGAGCCATCGTATCGGCGTAGCTGCCGATACCGAGCATCTGATTCCTGGCGAAGTCGCAAAAGAAATTGTCATCGTCAATATAATTGTTGCTGGTGGCGCAGACCGGCAGGACGTCGACATCCGTCCAGTAGACGCGGTCTGTTTCGCAGTCGCCACCGTAGTTCTGCGTGCTGTCATAAGGCTCAATCGTTGTTTCGGTCGAACTCATGCTGCCCGAGGTATCCAGAATAAACAGGATATTCGGCTTGCTGACCTGACTCGTGGTTGGTGGCCGAAGCAGGAGTTCGGTGTCATCCGCAATAGCGGGTGCGCCTGCGGCCAAGGCAAGAAAAAGTCCGGCACATGTCCATGTGATATTTCGCATATAAGCATTCATTGTCGTTCCCTCAAATAATCTGCGTCAGACGACGATCAGAGCCTGATCTTTATCATCGAAACTGTGTTCGATTCGAGATCGTGCATCACGCTCGCCGCTGCGTTCCCTGCGCCTGCGATGCGCTTCTTGAACTCGGTCAGCTCAAGGTCGCGATCGTTTAACACGTAACGTGTCCTGCTGGTGACAAGCAAAGTCTGCGCTTCGCAGTCCGCGCATTGCTTGAATGTCACCGTGCCGCCAACATTGAGCGGCATCCTCAGATCGCTGACCGCGACCTCATAAGCTTCGATGATCGTCGTAAATTGAGCTGTCGCCGTAAGGCTCAGTCCTATCAATACCAAAGCCAGTAATTTTCGAATGTGCATGGTTTCTGCTCCGTATCCCTGGTTGCTTCTATCAACTAATGATTAACTTAGAGTGTCGAGGCCTCTGGCCCGACTACGTAAAATGATTGTGAATGAACCGCAGACGCGTCCCTGTCCGTCGTTCCGCCTGCATCGCGCTTGGATTCCGCCGTAGCAATCACGTTGAAATGATAGGCTGCGATGCCGCTACCGACACCCAGACTGAATGCCCGGTCCGGTACAAGCGTTGAATCTTCAAATATGATGATGGAGGTAACCGTGTCGTTCGCGTTGATGTTGTAGACAAGATTGGTGTTGGCGAGCGTATTGAACGACCCCTGCGAAAGGGCATTTTCGAGCCCGGTCTCGGCAGCCTGGAAAGCGTTTTCATAGTTCTGGTCGTTTCTCGCCATGGCCAGTTCGGTAGTCGCCGTATTTATGCCGGAAATAGCCAGCACGGTGATAACAACCAGCAACACCAGCCCGACAACGAGTGCCGCACCGTCTTGTCTTTGTATGGTGTTAAACTTTTTCATGGTTCGTCTCGTCATTAATCTCTAACTACGATCTTGCGTTTCGCAGCAGAATCGTCTTCGATACCTGCATGCGGCGAAATACATCGTTGTAAACACCAAGAACGACATCTCCCGGCGCGTAGTTCCGCAGATCCTGAATGCCGGGTTCCGGTGACACGCCTCGCACGATCAACCAGACTCTTGCCGTCATGATTCGTGCGCCCGGGATAAAGCCGGCTGCCAACGGATCGAGAACGGGATCGCCGGGATTGACGTAGCGGTCAACGGTGTTGTCCTGGTCCACATCGAGCCCAAACTGAAACTGAATGTTTTCCACACCCGGCGCGACCTCCTGATCGACAACCGTAGGGGCTCCGCCGATGGAGGCGAGCGTCTTGCGCCGCAGCGTAGGAACGCCCGGTATCAAATTGGAGCTGTCAGCAACGTAGTAGGTGCTGATCAGCAGGTTGTGCGTTTCCGACCCAACGGGGTCGAATGAGGGCGGAACATTGCCGTCGGCAAACAGTTCACCCTGAATTCGGGTCGATTGAACCTGTAGTCGGCCGACCTGCGGCAGCGCTACCGCGACAGTCGTACGGCGTGTTGTAACCGTGTCGGAATTCGGCTGAGCAAGGCCGATGCCGAGTGGATCGGGAGGACAGGCTAAAGCGTAGTTATTGTTGTCGCCCGTGACCGGGTTGGCAAGATCCAATGCCCATAAGTCGCCACAGGCGGCTGGTGCAGGCAGTGTGAGTGGATTCGCGTCGCCCGCGACTGAGCGCCCAACAATGGCGTTGCCGCGACTTTGTCGTCCCCAGTTGCTGGCCATGCGGAGGTCGGCTTCAATCGTGTCCATCGCGAACTGTGCGGTTTCCTGTACTCGGGCGATCGACTCATTGATGACAAAGGCCTGACGGCTTTGGTTGTAGACCTGCACCGCGCCAATCATCAGGAATGACCCGATCGACAGGGCGACCATCAATTCGATGAGCGTTACACCGGCTTGTTGTCGTAGATCTTTCATTATCGAATACCTGTTCGTCATGAGATCAGATCGGAAAAACGGGAATTGTGATTACGTATGTTCGAACCGGATTGACTGCATCGGGCTCATTCCACTGCACCGTGATTTGATAGGTCGGTGGCACCGGAGCGTTATTGAAGACGACGTTGACCGTGCCGGTCGGCAGTGTGTCTGCTGCCTGTAGTGCCCAAAGGAAAATATCGTTTGCTGCCATTTGGGCAGGCGTGCAATCGATGCCGCCATCGACGCAGTTATTGTTCGCGCCGGCCAATGCGTAAGCGCCCACTGCTCTCGGGTTTGCCCGGATGCGATCGGCGACATCGCCGGCAAGCGTCACTGCATTATGGCGGAACAGCGATGTACGGCCCGCCTGCATGCTGTGCACATAGAGACCGGCGATGCCTAGCATGCCCACCGACATAATAATGAGTGCGATAAGCACCTCGACCAGCGTAAAACCCTGGACGCGTTTTGATGTCTTTGATGTGATTCTTTTTGATCGCATGTGTCTGGATCCAGCTATTAATTAAGGAAAGAAACGACGCCCGAATCTACGGACATCCTCCAGCGCCGGCAATTTGCCCGACGTCGCGCAGGACAGTGGCACGCCCGATCGGTGTCACTACAAGAAATCTGGCAGCAGACATCCCGCCGGCTGCAACGATGTTGCCACGTCCATCGCAAATGACCGCGGTCTGCACTGCTGGCTGACCGCCGACATCACCACGGCCGAGACCAGTCGGCGCGAAGCCGAAATAATCCGCGCCGGCGTTCGTCGAGATGTCGATTGCGACGTCTACGGGCGGATGTGCACGGAGAACGTTTTCTCCCACTCCTGCCCGTTGAAGATCGCCATTCAGATCGACAAATATGATCCATCCGTCATCGAACGTCGCACCGCCGCAGGTTGCTGCGCCCATTGAGTTCACGCTCGCACATATCGTCACGGGAGACTTGGAACGAGCCGCCTCGGAGCGCGCGAGCTGAAAGCTCGAGTGCAGGTCATTGGCGGTACTTGTAATGCGGCTGTTCTGCGTGAAATCGCTGAAACTCGGGATGCCGACGGTCAGGACGACACCGATCACCAGCATGGTGATGAGCAGCTCATAGAGCGTGAAACCGCGTTGGTATTTACTGGTCATGCGGGCAATATACGCATGATTTTCAGACACTTTATAAGTATCCGACGAGCGGCAAAAATGGCCCGATAAGCGGTCGAAAAGGGCCCTGGCAACTTAACTTAATCCGGGCATCGGTACGGCTTGCCGCGCCTGTCCTTCCGTGTGACGCGAGGCCGGCCTGTGTAGCTGATAACGAGTGCCCGCGGGGTCGCCCGTCCACGGCGATCACAGAAGACCAGGGTGCCATTCGTGGCCCGAAGCTCGGTCGATCGCAATGTGAAGGCCTTACGATTGGACATAATCCGGACATTCTGATCGGCCGGATGGTGGCTCAATATGGCCTCGTCATCGTCTCTGACTGCCGGGGAGTCACGGTCCGTATTGACGAACATCATCCAGCCCATCGACCAGTCGAGGCTCGGCTCGCAGTCGTTGCCGCCGTAGCTTGGACAAATCGTAATGGCCCGCCGGCGCACGACTGACCCCTTGCGTGCGAGATGGACAGCATGAAACAGTGCGTCGACTTCCACCTTGAGGCGGTGGTTCGCAACGATGCTGCCAAATGAGGGTATGCCCAGCGTTAGCACCAACGCAACCAGGGTCATCGTCATCAACAGCTCGTACAGACTGAAGCCTCGATCGCTGGTCGGATTTTGCATGACAAACCTCCCTGTTTGACGACACCAGCTTAGGCCCTGCGAGCAGCGAAATATGCCTGCAAATTCAGGCGCTAGGCCAGGAAATGGCCACAAAACAGTGCGGCTGGCGAGAAATTGGGCTTAGAATTAGTCTATACTTCGGAACCATCTGAAATATTGGAAATCGCGCCATGTCCAGATCGGACATCCTGTCATTGCTGAAGAGCCACGATGTCATGCCGACACCGCAGCGCATGGAAGTTGCCGAGGTGCTGTTGGATCGTGCCCAGCATTTGTCTGCCGACCAGATCATGGATCGGCTGCGGGACGCTGGCAGCCTTGTTTCCAAGGCGACGGTCTATAACACGCTGAATCTATTCAGCGAAAAGTCGCTCGTCAAGGAAGTGAACGTCGATTCCAGCCGGAAATTCTATGACTCGACCACCCATGCCCATCATCATTTTTATCACGTGGATTCAGGTGAGCTGAGCGATATCGCTGCGGATCAGGTCAGCATCATGAGTCTGCCGGACCTGCCCGAGGGCACCGAGCAGGAAAGCGTCGAAGTCCTGATCAGGGTCAGGGACAGAAAGTCCTGACACTTTAAATTAGGCAACGCTATATTCGCGCCACTGCCGGTGGAGCGGGGCGCAGCGGTGCAGGGTGGAGCGCCTCACTCATAACGCAATCGGTTGGCCAAAAAAACGATAAGTTATAGACTATCAGGCGAAAATTAACAGGAAGCCGCCATTCCCTTAATAGAGCAGGGGAGCTTACGGTAGATTCAAGGAACACCGTGCCGGTGTAGCTCAGTTGGTAGAGCGCAGCTTTCGTAAAGCTGAAGTCCGTGGTTCGATTCCGCGCACCGGCACCATTTACCGAATAGGTGAATAGGCGAATAGGTGAATAGGGACATCCATGAAGGTGAATAGGGGTGAATATGGACATCCATGATTCAACGGGCAGAAGTTGAATTCGTTTAGGGTGCTCCGGAAAATCGTTGACTTGGCTCGGCCCGACTAGTCGCTGTTGACGGTAAATCAGGACTTGATTGCTACTTACTTTGGCAAGTTGAACTGGTTGTTGATAGTCAATGGGCCAACCGCCGCAGTTAGGCGTCGAATGGCATCTCGGCAGTAATTTAGTGAAGCTTAAGTGGTGGCGATTCGGATTTTCCCGGCACCCTTGAGCCATTGTTGTCCAAGGTGATGGCAGTAGCGCTCCAGCGCCTGTGCGGATCCGACCGCCCGGTAATACCAGCGACCGTAATACCGCATGTCGGCTAGCCAGTGCTTCTGCTTAAATTCCAGACGCTCAAATATCGGTGGCAGGTTCGCGGGGATCGTTCGCAATTTGTCAGTTCGTAAGGTACGACCACTCCAGTCGACCAGTTGCAGGTATTCGTCTCTGGAGAGAGGAATCGGGTTGCCGGGTTCATATGAATGTAATAAGGGAAATAGATGATGATCCCGGCGATGGATGCGGGCATGGATGGAGGTGTGCGACGAGGTCTGCGGAGTCTTGGCAATACCGGCGCGGATCGGGTTTAAATCAACATAGGCCATGCAGCGCAACAAGGCGATCTCATCAAGCAGCGCCTGAAGCTTAAAGCGCCCCTCCCAGAAGCGGCCACAGCAGCCGTCTTCCTTATTGGCGTAACGGGCCAAAGGTTCGTTCAGACAACGCATGAACCAGCTGATGCTCGACAATCGTGTACGCCATTCACCAATCAGATCAACATCATCGACAGCATTCGGCACCCGGAACAGTTTGGCCCAGCGCTCCAGGATTTCCTCATCGGACCAGG
>FXBF010000149.1_pt1 | contig 21265 bp, 21 predicted proteins | sample 5335321 | NCBI WGS metagenome assembly FXBF01 (sample SAMEA103928391, study PRJEB20085) | sediment metagenome | isolation source: sediment
GCGCTGTCCTACGCACTGTTCGTTGGCTTGCGCCCACCGCCGCTCGCCGAAGGCGCCTTATACGGCAACGGCCACATCGAGGCGACCGAGGTGACCATCAGCGCCGAAGTGGGCGGCCGCGTTGTGCAGAGCAATCTCGTCGAGGGAGTTACAGTGGATAGTGGTATGACGCTGGTGCGCCTCGATGACGCTGACCCGCGCGCCTGGCGGCGCACCAGCGCGTCAAGTTTCTACAGTTGCAGCTCGCCAAGACCGTGATTCAGGCACCCATCGGCGGCACCGTGCTGGTCAAGGGCATAGAGACGGGCGAGCTGGCGGTACCCGGGCGACCGGTCGCGGTGCTGGCCGATCTCTCGCGCCTTGAGCTGAAGGTCTATATACGTGAACGCGACTTCGGCAAAGTGAAGCTGGACGCCGCGGCAGCGCGCCGGCATTACAGGTCTTGCTGGATGGAAGCAATTCTAACACTGCGGCGATCGCCCGCGGTTATACGCGCAGGCGATCGACCGCTTCCAGCAGCAGTGGCGACGGGAACCCGCCGCGGCGGGCGTGGCAGTACAGCCGGTCATACGCGTGTGGTACAACCCGGAGCAGTCCTTTACCGCATTCATGGTGTTATCGATGATCGCGCTCGCAGCGCTCATGGTCGGCGTGATCCACCCGGCCGCCTCGATCGTGCGCGAGAAGGAGGTGGGTACCATCGAGCAGCTCATGGTGACGCCGATTCGCATTGGCGAGCTGTTCCTCGCCAAGACCGCGCCGACGCTGGCGATCGGCCTGGTGTCGGTTTTTCCCAGCCTGCTCATCGTCTGGTGGTTCGGCGTCCCGCTGCGCGGCAGCCTGTTGTTGTTCTTGCTGCTCACAGCATTGTTCCTGCTTAGCGCCATTGGCCTCGGTGTGCTCGTGGCCACCGCCAGCAACACCTTGCAACAAGCATTGCTGCTGTCTTTCTTCGGCCTGTTTCCGCTCATGTTCTTGTCCGGAACCCTGGTGCCGGTGGAGAGCATGCCGGGGGCGTTGCAAGTGCTCTCGCTTGCGAGCCCATTGCGTTATTACATGGACGTGATCCTGGGCGTGTTCCTCAAGGGCGCCGGACTTGCCGAGCTATGGCCGCAGGCAATCGCACTGGTAGTGATCGGCGCTGTGCTTTTTGGTGTCGCGGCGGTAGCGTTTCGACGCACGCTGAGCTGAAGAACTAGTTGGTCGTTCATGGTTTATCGCGCTTTGGGTTGTGATTTTGCTCACCCCGTGCGATCCTATCGCTTGCGCCGATGCAATCACGGCGACGGCAGGAAACACACCAAAGTTGATTTGGATCAAGAATCTCGGGCGTAAGTTGCGATTTTAATTCAGAACCAATCACCTCAGGGAGGTCACCTTCTATTATGACGCGTCGCACACGACTTTCTTCCTTAGTTGTAATGGCCGTTTTCCTGCCGGTTTTCGCGGCAAGCGCCTCGGAAGGCAAGCATGAGCCCACGGTGAAAAAGGACGAGCACCAAGGTGCCTCGGCGGCAGAGACGGAGCTGAAGACCGCGGATGATCTCAAGGAGGAGATCAAGGCGCTGCGCCGACGGGTCGCGGCGCTAGAGGCCATGAGGCCGTCCTTTACTGGATTCATGCCCGACTTCGCCGAGCGCTTCCACGTTGTGCACCGCTCCGGCGAAGCTGGCGACTGGGCAGTGGCCAACCACGAGCTCAGCGAGATGAACCGGTTGATCGGGGTCGCCATGGTGATCGACGCCAAAAACGGCGCCTTGTTGAAGAGTTTCATGAGCGCAAACTTCAAAAACCTGGATGAAGCTATTGAGCACGGCAACCTCGACGACTTCAACAAAGAGGTGGCAGCAACCGTGAAAAGCTGCAACGCGTGCCATGCAGCCACCGGCAGCGCGTTCGTGCAGGTCACACTCGATGTTGACAAGAGTCTTTCCCTGCGCCACCCGCATGCCTTTGACAAGACCAAGGTCCCGAAGGAACACGGTCACTGATTCGGGAGTCCGGCCCCAAGATCCGGCGTGGGTAGGTTGGCATTTGCTAGAGCCGGACAGCGCCGCGTACAGGCGGCCCGCGCGGTCTTTCAGTTGACCAGTATATGCGGCGGCAGCCGTGTGGCGAGTGCTTTGCGCAGGGCCATCGCGGCATCCGAGTACAGGATGCTGAAAATATTATAGTCATCGGTGACCGGCTCATAGCCGGCCAGGTCTCGCGGTCTGATCAGGCGCCCGGAGGACATCGTTGCGCTGACGGGCGCGACCAACGATGCCGGTATGCGACTCATGTCGAGCTGGAAGTTCTGCGGGACCGGGCCCGTGGTCGCGACCACGAAAGCGTTGCCACCGACTGAGCGGAACTCGAAGACGCGGCCGAATGCCGCTGCGATCGTGGCAAGCAACCGGAGGTTCGGCTCTTCGTTCTGAAAATCGAAAAAGGCGTTCATGATCATCGCTCCGCCGGCGCGCGTGCACCGGCGCAGATCACGGAAGAACTCGGCGGTGAGCAAGTAGTCTGGCGTGTTCTCGTTTTGGAACAGATCAACCACGACGATGTCGTAGCGGCTCCGGCAGCGCCTGGCGAACGTGCGCGCGTCTTCCCAGTACAGTGCGATTCCGTCCGGGTCGAATCTGAAAAACCGGGTGGCCGCATCGAGCGCATCAGTGTTGATCTCGACCACCGACACCTCGAGCCCATCGCGCCTGAAGTGCGCCGGCACGATACCCGCACCTAGGCCCAGAACGACGGCGTCTGCGGCGCCGGGCGCGAATGCATGGGCAAGCGCCTCGAGCACATGCGTGTACATGGACACCGATACACCGTCGGGGGTTGCACGGTTCTGGATCAGCCCGTCCTGTATGTAGGCCAGCACAGGAACGGCCGTCTCGTCGCGTGCCCGTATCTCGACGACCTTGATGTTTCCGAAGACCGATGTGTACTCGGCCTGCACGTCGAACTCGTAGCGGCCATCTGCATAACTTGCGAGCGCATTGAGGTAACGCTGCTGCCCCACCAAGAGCGCGCCGGCGAGTAACGCCCCGACGATGCAACCCAGCAACAGGTGCCGTTTTCTGCGCGGCGACAAGGTTGCCGACTGTAGCGTAAAGGCGGTGGCGACGCACAGCACGAGAGCGAGCGATAACAACGCCCGGTAGTTGGTCATACTCGGAATGAAAACGAAGGCTGTCAACAGCACGCCCGCCACCGATCCCACGGTACTTATGAAAAATACCCTGCCGGCGCCGGCGTCACCGCTTGCGCGCGCGTCGCGCAGCGCGATAAGCACCGGATTCATCGCCGACAGCGCCACTAGCGGCAGCGCGAGCAGTATGGTCGCGCTGGCGAAGCTCCCCGGGATCAGACCGATCGCGGACAACATCGGGAACACGATTGGGTACACAGCGGACGCCAGCGCAATAGCAATAGCCGAGGCGACCGGTGCGGCCAGAAAAAGCAGCGTGAGCGTGCTGTGCTCGTAACGCACGGCGACGCGGCCGCCCAGATGATAGCCGATAGCCAGGAAGATCAGCGTAATGGAGAGGATCCCTGCCCAGATATACAGGCTCACGCCGAAGTAAGGCGTCATGATTCTCGAGGACAGGACTTCGAGCGCCAGCACCGCGGCCCCGGTCATGAAGATAAGGGCTTCGTACAGCCAGATCCTGTCAGTGCGCATTGTTCGAGTCTCGTTAGTCGTGCGGAAGTTCGCCCGCATCAGCGGTGCGCCTCAGCAGCGCCCGCAGTCGGTGCACCGGGAGCGGCCGTGTCGCTGCCTGCTCGTCGCTGGTTCAATGCCCGAGGTTCACGCAGGCAGCCATTTACCGTCGGGTAACGCTATCCTGCCGGACCCGGCTCTGACAGGCAGTGCTTTCAATGCTGCCCTCGGCCTGCGGCGCGTTTTCGCCTCCTGCTGCGCACGATCGTCACTGCTATCGGTATGCCTGTCACTGCTCCGAGCGCCAGCGCCGCGATCGCGATGCGCCGTTCGTTGGCCGATACCATCTCGGCCCCGAAATGCGCCAGCACGAAGCTCGCCGGCACGATCCCGGCCAGCGTCGCCACGGCGAAACGCCAGAAGCTCAACGGTGTCAAGCCGGCGGCGTAGCTCACGACGTCGAAGGAAATAAAAGGCAGCAGACGGCTGACGAAGACGATCGCCATCAGGGTGTTCTGCGAGCCCAGCAACCGTACCGATGAGTTCTTTTTGACAAATTTCTCGACGATGTCAAAATCGAATAGGCGTGCGATGGCAAAGGCGATCAAGGCGCCGGCTTCGGCCCCGATCAGGACGTAAACGGTGCCCCACGTATGGCCATACGCGGCCCCGGCAGCCAGCGCGATGGGGGCGCTCGGAATCGGGCTCAAGACAATCGCGCCGGTCATGAGCGCCACCACTGCCAACGGCCCGAGCACACCAAGCTCGGCGATGCGTGCCCGCAACGCCGCGCCGTCCATCAATGTGGCCAGCGCGCCGCTCTTCGCCAAGATTCCATAGAGCGCCACGAGCGCACCGACGATCGCGAGCCCGGCGGCGATCCGCATCCACGGTATGCCGTTGCCGGCAGCGGCGACACGAGCGTTCGCCGACTCGTCAACAGGCGCATGGGTGACCGCCGGTTTCCTATCGGCGTGTTCGCTCATGCCCGCTGCATTCGGAGAGAAAACATCTGCTAATCTATTTCTCGCCGGCAGCGTGCGCCATCCTACCCCGATGTTGCATGCCGATATGTTCCTAAAACTCCTTTCCGATCAATCGGTCGAGCGAGAACCGGCCGCCACCGCGGAATAGGATCGCCAGCGCCACCACGCCCCAGAATAACGGGTACTCATAGCCGCCCTTGATCCAGAGAAAACCGTTACTCCAATGTACGTAGAATGCGGCAACGGCCATAAAGCCGATCACCTGAATCACGACAAGTCGCGTCAGCAGGCCGATGGCCAGCATGGTACCGCCGACCAGCTCGAGTACGCCGATATAGGTTGCCAGCGCATAGGCCGGCTCGAGCCCGATCTTGCCCATGAATCCGGCGGTGCCCTGAAGTCCGCCGCCGAAGAACTTCAGCCATCCGTGCGGTATCAGCATTACGCCTGCGACAACGCGGATCAACGGGTAGGCAAGCTCGGCCGTTGCCCGGTAAAAGCCGCCGAGCGCCGGAAGGATAAGTTGCGGATGCATCGTTGTGTTTTGCATGTGCTCTTGTTCTCCGTGTTGGTGGTTGAGCCGCGCATACCGGGTCGACCCAATCCCTACCGGCCACGGCTGCCGGCCCGACAAAAGCTGTTCTGCGCCGGCCACAGTCGCACGAGCGTTCGCCGGCAGCATTCATGGCAGGGCGAGCCTCCGGTGCGGATGTTATCGCTGCACGCGGGATTTTACGAATGCATCCGACGGACTCTGCGTGCAACGTCGCCGCCAGCGAGCTCAGTCTTGACGCGGCAAAATGGCCTCAATGCCATTTTGCAAGAACGCGCGGTTAAGCTCTCCTATTTGACGCTGCCGGATTACCCCGTTGGGGTCGATAAAGAACGTCGTCGGCAGGCCGATGCCGCCGAAGCGGTTATAAAGCGCCCGTGTTCTGTCGACGCCGGGCTCATTGGCAGGCGCGTCCACCCAGATCGGGTAGCTCACGCCGATGGACTCGACATAGGCCTTGACCGCGGCGGCGGGCTCCTCGAGGTCGATGCCGACGATGGTGAGGCCGCGCGGGCCGTATGTCTGTTGAACAGAGTCCAACAGCGGCATCTCGCGACGGCACGGTGGGCACCACGTGGCCCAGAAGTTGAGCACCACGGCGCGTCCCTCGAGGCTGGAAAAGCTCACGCGTTCGCCTCGCAGATTCATCAGCGTAAACTGCGGTACGGTGTCGCCGTTGCGCAACACGCCGGGGGCGCTCCTGATCTGCATGGCAGCGAGCACGGCGACTATCAGTAACGCGCCCAGCGCGAAACCGGTTGCGAGCGCTTGCAGATAGCGCTTGCGTTCTTGCGCCTGCCGCTGCCACACGCGCCAGAGCACGTAGCCGGCGCCCACCAACAGGCCCGTCGCGGGCAGGTAGCCCGGCTGCCACACGTAAAGCGCGGTCCACGGTGCCTCCTCGAAGGCGCCCCAGTTGACCGCGACGTAGCCGACCCGTGCCCCGAGCAACCCCAGCCACGCGCCGGTCTCCGCGAGCTTGCGCGTCCAGCTCTGGTCCAGGCCGCTATGTTTCCCGACTTGCCCAGCAGCCCATATGGCGAGCAGCAGCGAGAACACTACGCTTGCGCGCAGGGTCGGGATCAAGAACGTTCCGACCGAGATCGCCTCAGGCATGCGCGCGCTGCTCCTCGCCGCGGTGGGTGACCGCAGGGCCTGCAACGAGCGACCACACATGGCTCAACAGAACGTCAGGTCGGTTCGTCATCAGTCTGGATCCACGGAAGCGTCACTCACGCGTAGGGGCGGCAAAACCAGGCGCACATTAAATATTAATGACCGCTCAGGAGGCGGGAAGTTCTGTCCGGCATGCCATCGATACGGCATTGTTTCTGCTGACCTGCGCGCATAACTGCGCGCCAGCCACCCGCGTGCACGATTTTCCAACACCGTTTGGAACTGGGGTGCGTCCGATGGCGCATCGCCGCGCATACTCACAATTCTTACTCTTGAATGCGAAGGGTCGCGATATCAGGCTCGGGCGCAGGCGAGAGCGGGTTTTTTCATAACCGCCGGGCGAAAGCGGATGCAGACAACCACGGACCGATTAGCGACGGGCGAGGCCGGCACTGCCGGTCTCGAGCATCTCCAACAGGCGCTTCGGCGGTACGTAGCCAGGCACCATGCCACCGTTGTCCAGCACGATGGTCGGTGTTCCCGTAATCTTGATCGCGCGGCCCATGTTGTACTGATCTGCCACCGGGTCGTCACAGCGTTTCGCCACTACGGGAAACCCCGCGTGTGCGTCCGTCAGGGCCTGTTTTCGGTCGTCGGCGCACCACACCGAAACCATATCATCATAGGTTTTCGACGGGATCCCTGCGCGCGGAAACGCCAGGTGACGTACCTTGATGCCCATCTTGTTCAGTTTCTTGATCTGACGGTGAAGCTTCCTGCAGAAGGGACACGTAATGTCGGTGAACACCGTGATCGTGTACTTCGGATTCTCGGGGGCATACACGATCATATTCGTCTCACCGAGGCTCTCAATGGCCTTGAGCCGCGCCTGTTTTCGTCTTCCTTCGGTCAGGTTTTCGCGTGTAGCGAGATCAAACACATCGCCGCGCACCAGGTAGCGGCCATCTTTCGTCACGTAAACGACGCGTGGGCCGAACTCCAGCTCGTACAGACCGGGGATCGGCGAATGTCCGACCCGGTCCAGTTTGAGACCAGGAATGGCCTTCTTCATGGAAGCAACAACGGCAGGTGTGATTTCTTCGCTCGCCAGCGCGATCCGCCAGCCGAGCGTCGCGCTAACGAGCAATAGCAAAACTTTCTTGATCACCTGGACATCCCTTGAGAGACAAGCGTCATCGAGCCCGCAATTTGCACATCGAAGATCGAAAGAGATTTCGCGCCCATGTCGACGGTCTTGATTTTGCCCGCATGTGTTTTCCGCGCGTGACTACCGCATCCCCACGCCGCCCGCGCTACGATGAGTGCCGCGAACCCGGTTCGGCCGACAATACAGTCGCGGTTGACGGCTCGAGCGCCCCAACCAAGAAATTATCGGTGTGATCACCATACACGTCGTTCCCTGAAAATCCAAGCAGCTAGAGTGCCGTCCCATGAGCTCCGAGCATAGCCTGATACATGTCTGTGTCGACCGGAGCCCATTCGACAAGCACTCTCTAGCAACCTGTTGAAAAACTCTTTTCAGCGGCCTGCTAGAGCGGTGCAGGGAGGCAGCGCACATCTTTCGACTATTTAAGCGTTTGAGAAGTGGCACAAGAACACGGAGCTGAGGACGCAGGAGTGGGTCAGGGGTGAAGCGGACAAGATGAAGGTCCGCTGGGTGAGCCGGATAAAGACGAGTGTCCGGTGGACGCTCGTCCCGGCGAGCGCCCGAGCCAGAAAGGCTCGGGCCGGTACGCAAGCGAAGCAGGGAAAGCGGAGCGCAGGGGCGAAGCGCAGCAAGGACTTTTCCAGCATCCTGCTAGCGCTGGCGAGCGCACCGAGGTCAGGACCGTTCCGCGGGCAGCGGCTTCGCCTGCACTGTCGTGCGCTGGCCCCGATGCCCCACGATTCCTCCCCGTTTTTCGCGTGAGTGGGAGCATTGCCAGTGGCGAGTCTTTCCCTTTTTCGGTGAAAGCAACTGCTCGCAGTGGCGGTCTAATAGTTCGTCACAATCCAAAGGCATCAATACCCCGCGATGCACGTCGGCTGTGAGGTCGGAAGCATGTCGTCCTGCGTATACACGATGCGATTTCACTTCTGGCGGCTTGTAGTCGCAGCGCTGTCTATGTCTGTGATGGCAATGGCGGCGGGGCCTGCGGCCGCTGCCCCGAAGGCAGAGCTGTGGACGCGCTGGCAGGCACACGATCCGACGGCCAGCACCACAATTGACCACAGCTCGTGGCAGCGCTTTCTGAAGGCCTATGTACGCCCGCATCCCGACGGCGTCAACCGCGTGGCGTACGCGCTCGTCAGCGATGAAGACAGGAAGGTGCTGGCAGACTATTTGGACGAGCTCGCCGCGACCCCGATCAGTGCCTACAATCGTGACGAGCAGCGCGCCTACTGGATCAATCTGTACAATGCGCTGACGGTCAAGGTGGTGCTGGATCACTACCCGGTGAGGAGCATTCGCAAGATCAGGATCTCACCGGGGTTGTTGGCGGTCGGGCCCTGGGGCAAGAAGCTCGTGACGGTAGAGGGCGAGCCGTTGAGCCTGGATGACATCGAGCACCGCATCCTGCGGCCGATCTGGCGCGATCCGCGTATCCACTACGCGGTCAACTGCGCCGCGATCAGTTGCCCGAGCCTGCAGGAAGACGCTTTTACCGGATCCAATGTAGACGCCCTGCTCACGCGCGCGGCGCGCGAGTATGGCAATAGTGCCTACGGTGCCGAGGTCAGGAACGGCCGGCTCGTCGTCTCGAGCCTCTACCGGTGGTACAAGGAGGACTTCGGCGGCAGTGATGAGGGCGTCATTAATCACCTACGCCAGTACGCCGACGCGCCGCTGGCGGCGTCGCTAAGTGGCGCTAAACGCATCGCCGACGACCGTTACGACTGGGGACTCAACGACGTTCCGCTGGGACCATGAAAAACGAGCGCTTGGCCGCACGCAATCGGTATCCCGGCGTCATCTCTATGGCGGTGGAAAGGACGCGCGCATGTTTCTTACTTAACTGTCAGTACGCCTTGCATGCCTTTGTCCCGGTGACTTTTTCCAAAGGGCAGTTTGACTGAGCAAAAAAACGCAAACTCACCCTTTTTCTCCGGCGTGAAGGCGATTACGGTCGCTTTGGAGGAGCTCAGCTTTTGTTTGATGTCCAACCCCGACGCAGAGTCATTAATGGTGAAGTTGTGTGGTGTCATGCCACTCTTGGTTATTTTCAGTTCAACCGGGACACCGACCTGAATGATGATTCTTGCTGGCGAGAAAGAGTAGCTCTTGGCGGTCATCACGACTTCTTGTACGCCTCTGTCGTTCCTGACGGCACTAAATGATTCGGCGCCTTCAGCGAAGGGAATGCCTGCTACGAACACCCATATCGTTAGAGCAATTAATCGATTCATGTGTGCTTCTCCTAACGTCTGTCCGCATGTGCCGGCTTTCTGTCGAGCGTCTCGTGTCATGACAACGCCTTGGCGCATGGGCTCGTTGAAGATTCAACTGGATACTGCTTTTTTTTCCGATCAGCCGTGCCCGGCGGATCGAACCCAAACAGGGGTTGTCTGCCATCGGCATCAACGCGCAGCGACGACGCGACGTACCCGCAACAAATACTTTGACCGGAAATGCGGTTTCCCGTTCCTGTTGCGGTGCAAAAAACACATGCTAGGTATCTATAAATATTTGTTGGCCGCACGCAAAGGCCATAACTGAAAATGCAATCGACCCGTTAAACGGATTATGCAGCAGGCAGTGGCGGATCGAAGATCATGGGTCAACGGCAGCCGCGCAGGTGCTGTTAAGGTAGAGCCTGCGCCTGGATTTCAGCGACGTTATCGGAATTATCTACTTTATTTGCCAGCCATGCGGTTTGCGAGAGAATCCGGTTAGCTTCCCTGCTTATTTGTTACGCTAGTCGCAGGCAGCTTTGTAGACGTTATTTGGTTGCTATTTTGGCGAGGACCGGGCGCAAGATCCAGGGTAAAGCTGTCGTCGGCCCGCCTGTATCAGTATATTTCTTTTGCAGTTATGCTGATCTTAGGCGAGGCACGGGATGCTGGAGTTTCCGCGACTGCTCCGGTGGGCGCATTGAAAGTGAGGGGACTGCTCCAGAAGGCCGGTTAAAATGTTATGAATCAACGAGAGCCTCAAGACCGAATGACAGAGTGGTTTGTTCCGTCGTTTGGTCCTCTAAAGTTTCGGGTTTTTGTAGGACTGCTGTTTCTTCCCTACACGGGCATGGTGCTGGCTTACACAGTGATCGGATCGATGCTGTCAGCGCAGCTGCACTGGGATCGCGTTGCCGCGATTGTCGTGATCTATTTCTTGGCCCTGGGCGTCGGCGCTCACGCATTGGATGCGCTGGGCAGTAAAGCCATCAAGCCCTGGGGCGAAGTGTTTTCGGAACGTCAGCTTTGGACGCTCGCGATCTCCACCGTTAGCATCGCTTACGTTATCGGCATTTATTACATGGTCCTCTATGCACCGCTGCTGTGGCTGATCGCGATCCCGGAGGGGTTTTTCCTGCTGGCCTACAATCTTGAATGGTTTAGGGGGCGCTTTCATACCGATGGATGGTTTGCCTTCTCCTGGGGCAGCCTGCCTCTGCTGGCAGGATACATCCTCCAAGCCAACCGAATTTCAGTCGCAGTGTTGCTGGTCGCGGCCGCAACAGGATTTCTGAGTCTTGTCGAGATAAAGGCCTCACGCCAGTACAAGCGAATGAAGCGCGCCCTAAGGGGGAATGGGAGTACTGTCGATAGAACGCAAATCCAGCCGTATGAATCGATTCTAAAAGGCATCAGTCTCGGCGTAATCTTGCTCGGGGTAGGTCTTCTGACCTGGCGAGGTATCGAGTAATGTCACAGCCCCCCCTGCCGACACAACCAAGCCTCACGGAGTTCCGCAATTATTGGAGCGCGACCAAAGCTCAGCTCGACCAGGAGGTCGTGCGACAGCTTCCGAAGTTTTTGGGAGATCTCCCGGCAGCGCAAATCGAGGCCATCCACCAGATCCTCGATGGTGGAAAGCGCATTCGCGGTTGCCTGGTTTGTCTGGTGAACAATGCGCTCGGAGGGAAGATCGAGGACGCGATTCCACGGGTCGTGGCGATCGAATGCATCCACGCCGCCTCTTTGATTCACGACGACTATGTCGACAACGACTCTGTTCGGCGAAAGCGTCCAGCGATGTGGACCGTGAAGGGCCCTCGCAAGGCCGTACTTCTGGGAGATATTATTTTCGCGACTACTGTGCAGAAAATGATCGAGATGAGCCGTGGAGATGGTTTAGTGATCACGCAGGCCATCGCCACCATGGCAAATGGCGCCTACCAGGAGATTTCAGATCCTTTGAGCCTGTCGAGCGCCGTTACCGAGGAACCGTACCGACGGGAGCTTTACAATCTCATTCTTTATCTCAAGACCGGGGTACTCTTTGGCGCCGCCTCGCAATTGGGCGCTCTCTCGGCGGGTGCCTCTGCAGCGACGAGTGCGCTTGCCTTTGAGTTCGGCGCGCGCGTCGGCGAGGCCTATCAGATCGCGGACGATCTTCAGGAAGTCCTCGCCTTCGATGCGCATGCACCAGATTTGTCAGAAAAGGTTTCTCTCTTGGCTCCGGTCATTCTCCACTTCTCCGGTGAAACGAATGCGCAGTTAGTGCGACTTATCCGAGGACCGGCAGCTGATCTGCAGAAGTGGTTTGACAAGACCCGACCCGTTCTAATGAGCCAAATGGAACATGAAATCAAACTCTGTCTGGATCGGGCCATGAAAGAAACCAGAGATTTTCCCGACAATTGTTACACTCGAATGTTGCGCACCGCGCCTGCGGAGATGGTGCAAATGATGAACAATACGATCCCTATTTGATATCGACGTCTTCATTGATTCCCTGGTTGTGGGCGGTGACGATCGCAGAACCGAAAGCGGTCAGGTACTCTGTTTTGATATTCGTGAACCCGTTTTCGCGTAGCGTTTCACGCAACTCGGGAAGCCAACGCGTTTCCTGGATTAGGGCCGGTAGGCCATAGAATATCGTGCGCCACGCAGGAAAGAAGATAGCGCCCACAAGTTGCAGGACCTTGAAATAGACCCGCCAGATCCAAATCAGATACGCCTTGGGCGGATAGGTGAAGTCGTGCATGAGGACGAGCCCGCCGGCCTTAAGCATTTTCTTCGTGTTGAACGTAAGTCGCCTCAAGTCCGCGTACTTGGCAAGGTAAGAAGAGATTATGCAGTCAAACGGCTCATGCGAGTGGTAGTCTTCCGCGCGACTCAGCACGAATTCTATGTTTCGAATGCCTAGCTTTTCAATCTTCGCACGTGCAATCTGCAGATATTCCTCTCGCAGTTCTACACCAACGACGTGGCAATCTGGGTAACGCTTGGCGATCACGAGGGTAGAGATTCCGGTGCCACAGGCGAGATCCAGCACTCGCGTAGAGCTCGGTGGAATGAGATCCGCAATTCGTCGCTTCCACCGCCGGTCAATGCCGAAAGTGGTAAAATTGACCATGAAGTCGTAACTTCTACCGGTGCCGGCGAAGAAGCGGTGAACTAGGTTCAGTCTCAGGTCTGGTTCAGGTATCACATGCAGCTTTCTGGATCGGGTTATCTGCGTCTTGTCTTCTGCTTCTGGCCCCTTGCTGGCCTGCGTTTTCGCACGGGCCCGATGTGATTGGCAATAGTGATCGCTGTTGTTGGCGGCGCTGGCTCTCGGCCGCTCAGCGACCGTAGATCTCAGATTCAGCGTTGAACGCCAGCCACGCAAATGCGAAGTGCTGCGCGCTCTCGGTCGACTTGAGACGCTGACCTTTGAGCTTTCCGCCAACGGCGTTGCCGAAGAGGTCCCATTGCGAGCCGGTTTCCCGATCGACTATCTTTCCGTCGCGCAGCTCGAACGTGAGCACGCGGCCGTTTACGGTGCGCTCGTATGCCGTCGCCGACGCTACCGCGCGCGAGCGCGCAATGGCCTGCTGATCCAGCACCGACAGCGTACCTTGGCGGCTGAACACAGCCACTGCGAGACCGTTTACCCTGTCATTGATGATCGGATTGTCCACGAATATCGAGAACGGGTAAAGCTTGGTCTTGCCGTTTACCGTGACGTTGATCACCCGCTCCATCGCTGGCAGGCGCGGATCGACGGTGTCGGTGAAAAGGAAGGGCTGGTCGCCGATGCGGTCGTAACCGCGGTAGGGATTGTTGCCGTAGGCGCGGCGGTAGCCCGTACGCCGCGACAGCACCTTCCCGTCGGGGTAGGTTTTGGTAAAATCCTCGAAAGCCACAATGCTTGCAGGCACCTGCGTGAGCTTGGTCCCGACCAGATCGCCGACGATCGCGCGTCCAGTCAACTGCTGCCACCAGCTCTCGGTTTGCCGGTCGTACATCACGAGATTACTTTTCTGCAGCCGCCCGGTAGTACCGAAGTCCAGCAGGCGCGTGCCGACCCGGCGATCGAATACCAGCGATGAGTTGCATAACGGACAAAACGTGACCGATACCGGCTGGCCACCGACGGTGTCATTGACGATCTCGTGCCAGATCAGGATCTGCAACGGATAGGCACGCGCGTCGGCTGCCACCGACACGACGATGACCGGCTCCTGTGGATTCAGCCAGTCAGTCGCCTCCCGAGTCGAGACAAAATCGGGCTTGTCGATGGCGGGGATCCCGTCCTTCGGAGGGCCGCCCGAGATGATCTCACCCAGATCGACCAACGTCTTGCTGAAATCGGTCCGCGGCCACTCGGCGTCCGTGTACCCCTGGGCGTGGCTCACGGGGATGCCGGCGGCCGACAGCCACATCGCCACGAGAAAAACGGCAGTCCCAGGCGATCGCTGACAAAGGTTGCGGCGACGCGGGGTTTCTTCCATGGGTTCAGGCCTTTGCTGGGGTTGTTTGATATTAGACCGCGACCTGGCGCGCAAGCTTTCACGGCCGCAGACGCATATTTCCAGCCTTTCCTGCGAGACCGTGCGCGCCACTCCCTGGCGCATCACCGTGTGGTCATGGCGCGCAACTTCCGCAACCTATGCGCTAATTACGGCGGCCTGCGACCGCAGGCAGGCTCGCACAACACCGCGCACCTGCGCATGTAGGCCGTCAGGCTGTTACGGTGCTCTCGACCGCCTGCTCGGCGGGTATGCCGGTCGCGGTCGGCAGGCCCGCGGCGCGCAGCAGGCGCAGCCCGTTAGCCACCACCAGCAGTGAGGCGCCGACATCTGCCGCGATCGCCCCCCACAAAGTGGCGAGACCGATGAACGTGAGAACGGCGAACACAATCTTCACCGCCAGCGAGAATACGATGTTTTGCCGAATGATTGCCAGCGTGCGCCGGGAGTGGCGCACGAGCCAGGGCAGGCGCGACAGATCATCGGTCATAAGCGCGATGTCCGCCGACTCGATCGCTGCATCGCTGCCAATCGCACCCATGGCGATCCCGAGGCTGGCGCGACCCATTGCGGGCGCGTCATTGACGCCATCGCCGACCATGGCTACGGAACCGTACTTCTCGACCAGTGCCTCGACCGCGGCCACCTTGTCCGCCGGCAGCAGCTCGGCATGGACCTCATCGACGCCCGTATCGCGGGCGATGCTCTGCGCGGTGGCCTGGTTGTCCCCGGTCAGCATCACGATGTGCTTGATGCCGGCGCCACGCAGCGCCCTAATCGAACTCGCCGCCTGCGGGCGCACGGTGTCTGCCACTGCGATCAGGCCGCACACGTGGGTATCGTTCCCCACCACGATAACCGTGCGCCCGTCGCGCTCCCACGCCTGCGAGCGCGCACGCACTTGTTCGCTTTCCTGGCCGCGTTCCAGCAGGTAGCGGTGCGAGCCCAACCAGTAGCTACGCCCGTCGAACGTGCCGGTGACGCCTTTGCCCGGAAGGACCTGCACGTTGTCCGCGGCCACCGGCTCGAGCCCACGCTTGCGAGCGAAGTCCGTTACCGCCTTTGCCAGCGGATGCGCGCTGCGCGCCTCGAGTGCGGCGGCCCGCGCCAGCAGCTCGGCATCATCGTGGCCGTCGAGCGGCAACACCTCCACCACCACCGGCCGACCCACCGTCAACGTGCCCGTTTTGTCGAGCGCGATGGCCTTCAGGTGGGCTGGGGCTTCGATGTAGACACCGCCCTTTATCAGTGCACCGGCGCGTGCGGAGGCGGCCAGCGCGGCGACGATGCTGACCGGCGTGGATATCACCAGGGCGCACGGGCAGGCGATGACCAGCAGCACCAACGCCCGGTAAAACCAATCTTCCCATACGCCGCCGAACAGCAGCGGCGGCACCAGCAGCACGGCCAAGGCGAGCGCGATGACGGCCGGCGTATAAACGCGTGCGAACTTCTCGACCCACTGCTCAGAGCGTGCCCGCCGACTCTGCGCCTCTCGCACCAACCGGGTGATGTGCGCGAGCGTCGTATCCTGCGCTGCCTTGGTGCTTTGGATCTCGAGCGCGCCGTCTCCGTTGACGGTGCCGGCGAACACCTCCGACTCCGGCTGCTTCGATACCGGAATGCTCTCGCCCGTGATCGGCGCCTGGTTGACATGGCTTGTGCCCGCGACGACACGCCCGTCGAGCGGAATACGCTCGCCGGGTTTGACGATAAACCGCGCGCCCACCGGCACCTCGGCCAACGGCAGCTCCCGCTCCTGGCCGTCATCGAGCTTCACGCGTGCGAACGGCGGCGCCAGGTCCAGAAGGGCCGCGATAGCGCGCCGCGCGCGCCCCACGCTCCAGCTCTCCAGTGCCAGCGACAGCGCAAATAGGAACGCCACCGTGGCCGCCTCGAACCATTCGCCGATACCTATCGCTCCGGCGACTGCGATGGTCATCAGCAGGTTCATGTCGGGTCGCAGGCGCCGCGCCGCGTACCAGGCTTTCACCACCACGTAGCGCGCACCGAAGACAATTGCGAGCGCGTAGGCTGCTATCGCCGGTGGCGGTACCACGTGCGCACCACCTGCCTCGAACAGGCCGAAGGCAGCAGCCAGGCCTCCCGCGAGCCAGGCATGCAAGCTGACCCCGATGACCACGAAGACCCCGCTTGCTGCCGTAAAGAGCGTCTGTTTGCGGCGCTGGCGCGCACTGCCGGTGCCGGACGGCTCCTGCTCCGCCACCACGATCTGCGCCTGCATCCCTGTTCGTGCAACGGTTTGCTTGATGGTGTCGGCCGAGACATCGTGTGCAGCGCTCGCCACCATCATGCGACCGCTGAGGACATCGAATGCGAGCCGGTCTTCGCCCCCCACGATCGGACCGACCTCCCGTTTCAGCACACTGACTTCCTCGACGCAATCCATGCCGGCGATCTTGAAAACAAAACGATAGGCGCCGGGCGATTCTGGCGTTTGCGTTTCGACTGCACAGGTGTCGGGCGAAACATCCGTGCTGCAGCAGGCGTCGGCGGTCGCCGCGCGATGAGGGTGGACGTGCTTCACGGCACCTCCTCGTGCTCATCGGGTTCCAATACGTGCGCGACCATGTCCGCGAGTACACAGCGCACGTGCTCATCGGCCGCGGAGTAGAACACGTGCTTGCCGCGGCGCTCGGCCCGCAGCAGGCGGGTTGCCCGCAGCAACCGCAAATGGTGGCTCACCAGCGAGGGCGAGAGCTGTAGGCGGGCGGCCATGTCCTGCACGCACACAGCTTCCTCGATGCAGATCAGTACGATCCGCAAGCGGTTCAGGTCGCCGAGGATGTGGAACATCTCCGCCAGCTCGGCGGCCTGATCGACTGCCAATGGGGGGTTGGTCATGTGTGCGAGAACTATTCAAGTGAACAGATGTTCATATGTTAAATCATCTGAACACGAAGTCAAGGGCCGTTGGCATGACCCGGTCACTCGTTACTGTTTCGTTATGATTAGCAGTCTGTTGAAGAACACTTTTCAGCCGCCTGCCGGACTGGCCGGCAGGTGACGCGTCAGCACGCGAAAGTCGGGCGGGGAGTGTTGCCGATTTTTGTGTGGTGGCGCGGGCGCTCGTTTGTAGCCGGACGCCGGTCAGCAGCGGGACGCCTGCTGTGTGGTTAGCCGATGGTGTTCAGGACGGGGAAGGTCCTGAGCAGCCACCATGCGAATGCCGAAAGATAGCCGGTCACCATCGCGATTCCCATAATGACCAGGAGCACCCCGGCGCCGATCTGCAGCGGCCGGCTGACACGGCGCATGGTCCCCATGCGGGCCAACAACGCTCCGGTAAACACCGCGGCGAGCAAGAACGGAACCCCGAGCCCCATAGAGTACACGCTCAGCAAGGCGATGCCGCTGCTTGCGGTTACGGAAACCGCGCTTATCGTGAGAATGGCGCCCAGGATCGGGCCGATACACGGCGTCCAACCGAACGCGAAGGCGAGCCCAAGCAGGTAGGCCCCTAACGGCCGCCCGCCTGGTATTTTGGTATGAAATCGCAGATCGTGCTGCAGCCAGGAAAAATTCAACACCCCCATCATGATTAGGCCGAATACGATAACGACCGTGCCGCCGATGATGTTCGTTTCGTAGCGGTAAGACAGCAGGAACTGACCCAGCGCGGTGGCGCTGGCGCCGAGGCTCACGAACACCGTTGAAAACCCGAGCACGAAGAACACGCTCAGCGCCAGCGCCGCGAACCTGCTTCGGCTATCCTTCGGCTTGCGAACCCCATCCAGCGACTCGCCGGCCACATAGGATACGTAGCCCGGTACGAGCGGCAGTACACAGGGCGAAAGGAACGAGATCAACCCTGCGGCGAATGCCGTGGCGATACCGATGCCCGATATTTCAAACATAGTTACTCAACCCGCTATCGAATCCCAAGGAAGCTTCATCGTGCGCCGAACATGGCCCATGTGCGCCCGCCGTCGGTGCTTGATAGTACGTTGCCGCTGGCCGTGAGCGCATAGAAATTCTCGGCGTTTCCGGGGTCTACGGCCAACTGCACGATGCGCGCGTTTCCGAAATCGTTACTGAGACTGACCCAGCGCAGCGTTGGTTCCGTGCCCCGGATAAGTCCGACCCCCTTGACGATAGCGTACAGCTCACCGCGCTTCGTCGTTTGTACCATGGCGGCGGCCCGGCCCGGCATATAGGCGCTTTGCCATGTCTTTCCCCGATCGAGCGTAACGTACAGCCCTTGCTCGGTGGCCGCATACAGACGGTCGGCATCGATGGCCGACGCTGCCAGATCGACCAAACGATCCGGCACTTTACCGGAAATCTGCCAGCTGCGCCCGCCATCGCGACTGATTTGTAGGCCCTCGAAAACCGCGTAGATAATGCTCGGATCGGCCGGACTGATGGCCCAGAGATGAAAATCATCCGCGCTGGCTCGAACTGCGGCGAGCCGTTGCCAGGTCTTACCCGCGTTCATCGACACGATGAACTCGAGAGTGCCGTTGCCTGCGGCATGCGCACTCGCGTAAAGCCGTTTCGGGTCCGCGGGATCGCGTACGAGACTGAGGAAATCAATGCGGCGCGTGGGTATGCGCCGCGCCGCGCCGGCGCCGGCGATCGCGAATAATCCGCGATGAGTAGCGAGGTAGAGACGATCAGCACCCTGGCGCCCGACGGCAAGGCCATGGATGTGCGTCGTTCGTTGCAGCGCCGCCAGCGTGGTGGTCTCAGCAGCCCGGAATTCGGCGGCATAGGGGCTGCTGAGCGCCAGTAACTGGGTAATGGCCACGGGATAGTGCAGCCACTTCTTGGTCTGCCGAGCCCGTCTCGCGTCAGGCATTTTCAGCTTCGGCGCCCGGAACGCCGGGCGTTTCCCGGCGGCTGTGCAGGCAGTGGCCTGCACGTGACACGCCCGGCAGTAACTGCCGGCGCCTGCGGTCGAGCGCCTGAGCTAATGGCTGTAAATCAGTGGTGGTGGCGAACATGGTTTTTCGCTTTTTCCGTCGCACCGGAGTGACGCGTTCCCTAGCATACTTGACAGGGGAATGCCGGGAAGGGTTCCACCCGGATCATGACTAAAACCATACTTGCCACTAGCTTACAGGTCTTACAGCCCGCGCGGCCTGGTAATCTCTTGGCAGTGAAGTAGTGCAGCGCTGTACACTATGAGCGATCGCTGGATCGGGCTGTGCCTGGAGCTTGGGCGGCAGCAATGCGGCTCAGGCCGATGAAATCAAAATCGCCCGGATCGGTTCTATATGAATAGTGCAAGCGCCCACACCCGTTTCGAGGCCTTGGTGCAGACGTGGTCGGCGGATCTCTATCGCTATGCCTACTGGCTGTGCCACAACCAGATGCAGGCCGAGGAGCTGGTGCAGGAGACGTTTCTGCGTGCCTGGCGTTCCTTGCACAGCCTGCGCCATGAGCGCGCGGCGAAGAGCTGGTTGATTACGATACTCCGGCGTGAGCATGCCCGTACGTACCAACGCCGCGTACTGGCGATAGATGAAGACGCTGACCCTGACGAATTCGAGGCCAGCAGCTCCGACGTCGGGCCAGAGGGGGTGCTGTTGCGGCGCGCGCTGCGGCAGATGTCGGAGCGCTACCGGGAACCGCTGCTGCTGCAGGTGCTGGGGGGCTACAGTACGAATGAGATCGGCAAGACGCTCGGCCTATCCAAGGCAGCGGTGCTATCGCGCTTGTTTCGGGCTCGGCGGAAATTGCGTGCTACCCTTGAAGGCGGCGAGGACGATAGAGTAGAGCAAGAGATGAACTTATGAACTGTCTGGAATTTCGTCGCCAGTGTCTCGCTGAGCCTGCAAGCCAGGACAGCGCCTTCCTGCACCACAAGGGTGAGTGTGAGAGCTGCGCCGGCTTGGTGGCCCAGGTAGGCCAGTTTGACAAGCGGTTGTCCGATGCGCTGCGCGTGGACGTTCCGGAAAATCTGGCGTCGCGCATCATCTTGCGACAGTCACTGGCGCAGGCACACAAGTGGCCCGCACGGCTACGATCGGTATATGCCATCGCCGCGGGTGTGTTGTTGGCGGTGGGGCTCGCGGGCCTACTTACTGCTGTAACGCGAGCGCCTTCGTTCGAGCAATCGGTAGTGACTCACCTCGATACCGAGTGGAACCGGCTCATTGCGCAGCGTGACGTCACCGAGCAGAAACTGGTGCGCGTGCTCAGCTCCCTGGGCGGTGAGCTCCAGGGCGAAATCGGCGATATCAGGCATGCCAGCGTCTGTGACTTCGCGAAGGAGGGCGGCGCTCATCTGGTCTTTGATGGGCGCAAAGGCCCCGTGGTCGTGCTGCTGCTGCCCAAGAAGCACGTCGAGGCCCCCAGGGCGGTGGCCACCAAACAATTCGACGGATCCATTGTCCCGACCAACCACGGCAGCATGGTCGTCATCGGCGCCGAGGGCGAAGACCTGCAGGACATCACGCGCAAGGTTCGTTCCGCCATAGTCTGGCGCTCGTAGCACAGTATCGCGCCGCCCCGGCCCGCGGTGGTCTACAGAAGAAGGCCCGGCGGCGTGCTGTCGGCAGCAGGCGCAGCTTCGCTGCCCGCGCGAGGCCGCGGCTGACGGAACTTGCCGCATCTATCGGACCGACCTGCGCATGACCGCAAATCCCCGAGAAATCGTCAGAACCTGGCTGCTTGACCTGTAACCTGCACACAGGTTGTATAGTCGTTTCGTAAGAGAAAACAAGGCAACCCAACTTCCTGACAGCGGAGGAGGAGCACGATGATACAGTTGAAGATCGAGGGCATGACCTGCGGGCACTGTGTGAAGACGGTCAAGGAAACGCTATCGAAAGTGCCGGGCGTGGATGACGTGAGCGAGGTGAGCCTCGAGCGCGGCGAGGCGACCGTCTCGGGCGAGGTCGACACCGCGGCGCTGGTCGCCGCCCTGCGCGAGGAGGGCTACCAGGCACGTGTGGCTTGAAGGCGCCTGCGGACGTATTAATAGGCCGCTCGACGACAAGAGTGTGCCGCGGCGGTGCGTTTAGCGATCGTCGGTGCGAAAGGAGAGAGAGGTTGGATACGAATCAAAAGGTCACTTTTTCCGTCCAGGGCATGA
>FXBF010000150.1_pt1 | contig 21203 bp, 23 predicted proteins | sample 5335321 | NCBI WGS metagenome assembly FXBF01 (sample SAMEA103928391, study PRJEB20085) | sediment metagenome | isolation source: sediment
GCCTGGCACCATGCAGACCGGCATGCTCCATCGCCAGAATATTATGGCAGGCAGTAACACCGGACCCACACATTTGAATGACCTTGTCCGGGCTTTTGCCTGCCAGTAAATTCTCATATTCGCCTCGCAGGTCGGCTTTACCCAGAAACTCACCCGAAAAACCGAGATTATCTTCATAGGGAAAGTTGATGGCGCCAGGGATATGACCGGCAACGGGGTCCAGGGGTTCGATCTCGCCACTAAACCGTTCTTCGGCGCGGGCATCTACTAATATAGTATCGCCATGCCGCAGGGCCTCCTCGACCACGGCCGTCTCCACCCACAGATCATGCCTCGGTGTAGCGTTAAACGTTGCTGGTATGACCTCAAGCACTTCTGCAGTCAGGGGCCGCTGCTCCCGCTGCCATTTCGGTAGCCCACCGTCCAGTAACGCCGCCCGCTCATGCCCCAGCCAACGCAACAACCACCAGAGCCGACCGGCCATGGCACCAAAGCTGTCATCATAGGCGATGACCTGAATGTCATTGCCAAACCCCCCATTCGCCAAGCTTTTTCGCCAGTACTTCCGGATTTGGCAGGGGATGGCGACCGCTGTCCCTGGTCACTGGTGCGGACAGGTCCTTATCGAGACGGGCATAGCGGGCCCCTGGTATATGGCCCTGGCGATATGCCCATTGCCCGGCCACGGTGTCTGTCAACACGAAGCGGCAATCGAATACGACCCACCTCGGATCGTCCAGATGGACTGCCAGCTCGTCTGTACTAACAAGTGTTGTGTAAGACATAAACAATGTCCGAGGGGTGAGGAAAAACAGATCCCTCACCCCTCGTTACTCGTTCCCCGGAACTGATCAATACCCGCCTTTACGACGGGACTCCGGCAAACCGCCGATGCGCCCCGCCTGCTTGGAGGGATTGCCAGGAAAAAGATCAAACAGTGTTTTGCTGTCTACTTTCTTATCGCTCCACTTGCCGGCCATGGCCTTGACCATGTTACGCATATTCGGTTGATTGCTGTTATTGTTGAAATATTCATCGCGAAGATAATCAATCACATCCCAATGGTCCTGGGTCAGCTCGATACCTTCGTCCTTGGCAATAATCTCCGCCAGACCCTTATCCCAATCTTCCTGGTTGGCCAGGAAACCGGTTTCAGTGGTTTCGATGGAATTGCCATTATGCTCGATTGCCATTTCTTTCCTCCTTCTCGGTAAGTTTTTATTGGCAAAATGAAAAAATCTATCCTTCCTTTTGATGGACCTCCTTGATGTCCTTATGCGGTATAAACAGGCCGCAACCTAACAATCGGTTCGGGCCGATACCGAATTGCTGCAGCCTGATGGATTCTTCGATATCGAGATCGGCCAACATCAGACTGCGGGTATGGACAGTTGACTCCTCGGTACGAATTTCTGACTGCGTTCCACATAACATCTTTTGTGGCCGTACATTTATGACTTCCAGATGTTCGGCGACCCGTTCCAGAAACTGCTCCTCACTTTCAGCCTTGGCGATGTCAACATAGTGTGAGTAAAGCGTAGTGATTGTACTAAGCCGTTTGATATTGGCCTGTTTGACACCTATCCTGTGGCCTGCCACCTCCAGACTCTGGCCTGTCAATGTCCTGGCATCTTCAACCCGAGCCTTTGGTAACCGTAACACCAACCGGGTCCGTCGTGACGGATATAGCAGATTATCCGGGTTATTCGGGCGCATCCAGCCATTCTGGGAATTGGCGACAAGAATCTGGTGAACACCGGTGCTGTCTTCGCCCGCCAGCCATGGTAATAGCTGCAGCAGTGCCAGTGATAGCCGATAGGCATGATCGACGGGCAGACAACGGCAGTCGATCTGGAAACTGAGATCGACTACATCATCCGGGACGATAAACTCTTCTTGCGTGGATGCATTCTGCCAATACATATCAGTTCAACGGTAATTTTGACTGCAAGGCCTCGCGTTCAAACCACCAATTATCCTGCACCAGGACATCGACAACATTCCGCATCCGTGGCAGGAACTTTTCAGGATCGTTGAGTTCCAGTTTCTCAAACCAGTGCTCGAACTGTTCCTGTGATTCAACATCCTGATGCCGGCGGGCGACAGACCCTAACAGGTTATTGGTGTAAAAAGACAGATCTTCGAGTTGCTTGCCCTCAGCACGCAGGTCAACGATATAATGTGCTACGGTCGCGGCGACCGCAGCACCGTCTGCGTCATCCGGAGTTTCCTCAACCACATGCTCCAATAGAGCGACAGACAGTTCCGGGTCAATTGGATAGGTCACCGATAACCAGATCCCCTGCCCCAGTGCTGCCAGCGAGTCCGGTTGGTCGGCCTGATACATCAAATCACAGGCGAGCGTTGCCTGCTCCCAGTCATATAATTTTATAAAGCTATCAAAGGCGTCCCGTGCCTCCTGCCAGGCCTCGTCACCCTGTCCGAGCGCTACCAGCGCCGCAGCGGCATCCAGTTGCAGACCGGCCTTGGTGCTGGCGTCATAACCGGGGGGCAGCTCGATCATTGCCTGTCTGATTTCATCGAGTTTCTGTTCGATCAGTACCGTTGATTCGACAGCGTCCTCGGCACTATCTGCATCTTGCCTACCGATATCATCTTTAATGTACTTCATCGTTGCTGTTCATTCCTTGGTTACTGACACCATAATTCAGTAGGTGACAGAGTTTACCCCAACAAAAGCGCCCTCTAACAAGTCTTCCCAGTTGGGGGGCGTGTCCGGGTAAGGCGGTTTAATATCGATCCGGAAAAAGATCTCGCCTTCGCCGGCCTTTCGCCTGACCACCTCGATTAATTCCTCGAAAGTCTCAATATGGTGGTTCTGCAGAAGAATTTCACTCAAATTTAGCACGATTTACCATCCTGTCGATGAGCCTGCACGACGTCTGTATCGGCAATCCGGTCATAATAACGGGCACGATAGAGCAATCTGCGATCGCCCGGCGCCGGTGCATCGACGACAGCCGTCCGATTGTGGAGTACATTATTGCTCAAGTTTCCCTGCCCCGCCGCCAACCGATGGCGAAATAGTCCGGCTTGCGCGCTGTTTAGAAAATCCCCCAGCCAACTGACTGCTGCCAGTGTCGTCGGATCCTGCCGCCATTCGATGCTGCGGGTACGGGCGGTATAGCGCATGTGGAGATTGCCGGCGTCATCGATGGAGAATACCGGCCCGGTCTGGGCCGGCCGCATGTGGCCGGCAGCCTCCTCGTTAGCAGGGATTGTCATCGCCTGGGGATGCATCAGGGCGGCGATATAATCGGGATTGCGGTCACGCATAGCCATATAGACCATTTCCGGATCACAGAGTGCATTCTCACCACCCTCCGGTGCCGGCCTGACACAATGCAGGATAAAGGCCCGGATCTGCTGCTCAGGCTGATTATAATAACCATCCGTATGCCATAAGAGCCGCCGATTGCTGTATGGGATATAGCCACGACCTGATTTGCCCGCGACCACTTCTAATGAGGTAATGCCATCATCATCGGCGAGCATATTCGAGTCCAAGCGATGCAGGCCAAGCTGTCGCCCCAATGCGCGCGGAATGTCTTTATCAGCAACATCTGGCAGAAGACAATGGTAGACGACCATATTCGTTTTCCGGATAACCGCAAGTAAGCGCTTCTTTTCTGCAGCCGTCAGGGACATGGGATCAGCTACGGGAACCAGTAAATCGCCGCCGTTAGTCGGGTAATCGATGAGTTTCCGTTGCCGCCAATCCTGGTAGTCAGACTCATTTTCCAGGCAGAATGGGCTGGCTGGAGGATCGATCGCAGATTTTCTTTCCTGAGTATTCACAGGCCGATGCCTTGCTGGTATGATTCGCGCCCCATAAAAAGTACGGGTTTTTTAACGGTTTCAATATTTGTTGCGTGCGCTAAATCTAGAGTAACGACGCCAATTAAGGAAGCCTCCCAGATGGGGTGTGGGCAGAAAAAACGGGTTCAAGGTGCAAATCAGAAAGCTGAAAAATACAGCTAGAATCCATCCTAACTTATTGGATTAAATAGGTTATTTAGCTGAATCCGGCCGGGGGGGCGAGTGTTTTCCCGGGCCCAGCTATATCTCTTTTGGGTAGGGGCTAAAGCTAATTTATCCCCCCCCAAAGAAGGATTAACGGGGGTTGTTACAGGGTCTAGACTGCGAATGTTATTTAACCGTAATCGCGCATACGTCTCAGGTTACCCGCCAAACGGTATGGCAGGCTGGGTAAACAAAGGACAGAAACGACTAGACCCTGGGTTGTTCGCAATAGACACCCCGGGATCAAAAGAATAGGAGATTACCTAATGGCTGAGCAGAAACCAATAGATCCTAAAAAGCACTGCACGTATCTACCTGATATCAGCGAAAAGAAATCAAAGAAACCGTTCTATGACACACCCATGCTGGACCAGTTAGAGAGTGGTCCGTGGCCGAGTTTTGTTACCAGCATCAAACGCATGGCAATGAATAGCGACATGTCAGTTGACCTGTTGGGACAACTAGAACACTCCTACAAGACGCGCCTGGGTTACTGGAAGGGCGGCACCGTCAGTATCTTCGGTTATGGCGGCGGCATCATCCCGCGGTTCTCCGAGGTCGGTGACATGTTCCCGGAATCAAAAGAATTTCACACCGTACGTGTTATGCCCCCAGCGGGTATGCACTACAGCACTGATCTATTGCGTAATCTCTCAAGCACATGGCAAAAGCACGGTTCTGGCATGATCGCCTTCCATGGTCAAAGTGGCGATATCATGTTTATTGGTACAGATACCGAAAACATACAAGGTTTTTTTGATGAGATTAATGGATACGGTTTCGATCTTGGTGGCGCTGGTCCTGCAGTCCGCACTAGCATGTCCTGTGTTGGCGCCGCCCGCTGCGAGCATTCATGTGCCAGCGAACAAAAGATTCACCGCTTACTTGTCAACAATTTTTTGGATGATATGCATCGCCCGGCTCTACCCTATAAGTTTAAATTCAAGGTATCGGGCTGTCCTAATGATTGCATGAACTCCATCCAACGCTCCGATTTTGCCGTTATCGGTACCTGGCGTGACGACATGAAGGTCGATCAGAAAGAGGTCAAGGCCTTTGTTAAGGACAGGGGTCGCAAATATGTGATCGACAATGTCATCTCCCGTTGCCCGACGAATGCCTTGTCGCTGAATGATGATGACACGCTGGATGTCGACAATCGCAACTGCGTACGTTGCATGCACTGCATCAACGTTATGACCAAGGCATTATCTCCGGGCGACGACAAGGGTGTGACCGTGCTGATTGGCGGTAAACGTACCCTCAAGATCGGTGATACCATGGGTACCGTTATTGTACCTTTTATGAAGCTGGAATCAGACGAAGACTACGAGCGTTTGGTAGAAATCGGTTCCGACACCATCGACTTCTTCGCCGAAAATGCATTAGAGCATGAGCGTACCGGTGAAATGATTGAGCGTATTGGCTTGGTCAACTTCCTGGAAGGCATCGGAATCGATGTTGATCCGAACATGATCAACCATCCACGCGAAAGCTCTTACGTTCGTCTGGACGATTGGGATGCCGAAGCCGACAAGTGGAATCAGCGTCAAGCTAAAGCAGCTGGTTAAACAACTAAGGAAAACAAAAGGCCCGCTTAGATTTAATAGAGCGGGCCTTGTTTTAAGCGAGTAAAATACCTGACAGTTTTTGGAGGTTATTATGTCTGAAGCAAAAGCCACACCGCGGTCGCCAATCGAGAGTGGTGTTCCTGATGGCTTCCAGTACATGCACCCGGCCTATATCAAGAATTACGGTCAATGGAAATACCATGACCGCCCACGTCCCGGCGTCCTGCACCACGTTGCCAATAGCGGTGATGAGGTCTGGACGATCCGTGTGGGCACTCAGCGCCAACTGGGGCCCTACGAGCTGGATCTGTTGTGCGGCATTATCGATAAATATGCTGACGGATACGTTCGCTTCACTATCCGCTCGAATATGGAAGTCACCGTTACCGATGAGAAAAAGATCGAACCATTAATCAAAGCATTCGAAGATGCAGGTTACCCAGTCGGGGGAACCGGTAACTCCATCACCATGATTTCTCATACCCAGGGCTGGCTGCACTGCGATATCCCGGCCACCGACGCCGCTGGTGTGGTCAAGTCACTGATGGACGAGCTCCATGAAGAATTCACACACGAGCGCATGCCCAACCGGGTCCATATCACCACTTCCTGTTGTCAGATCAACTGCGGCGGTCAGGGTGATATCGCCATTAATATCCAACACACCAAGCCGCCGAAGATCAACCATGATCTGGTGTCGAACGTCTGTGAGCGACCTTCTGTGGTAGCCCGTTGCCCGGTCGCAGCGATTCGTCCGGCCATGGTCAATGGCAAGCCGTCCCTGGAAGTGGATGAAAAAAAATGCATCTGCTGTGGTGCCTGCTTCCCGCCTTGCCCGCCGATGCAAATCAATGACCCCGAGCATAGCAAGATCGCTATCTGGGTCGGTGGCAAGAATTCTAATGCCCGTAGCAAACCCATGTTCCATAAACTGGTCGCGGCAGGCATTCCTAACAATCCGCCGCGCTGGCCAGAGACCGCTGAGATAGTTAAAAAAATCCTGCGCGTCTACCAGCAAGATGCACGTGATTGGGAACGCGTAGGCGACTGGGTTGAACGTATCGGCTGGCCGCGCTTTTTCGAGCTTGCTGAACTGCCGTTTACCAAATTCCATATCGATAACTGGCGCGGTTCCCGCAAGAGCCTGAATGCATCAACACATATCCGTTTCTAGCTTCTTGTCAAATAACGAGGAACAGATCCAATGAAATTTGGTATCCAGGTCAATGAGGGTCCGTATACGCATGAAGCGTCTGATACCGCCTATCAGTTCACCAAGGCGGCGCTTGAAAAGGGCCATGAGATTTATCGTGTTTTCTTCTACCACGACGGCGTCAATAACGGTACACGTTTGACTACACCGCCGCAGGACGAACGAAATATCGTCAAACGCTGGACTGAGCTGGGAGAGAAACACAATCTGGATATGGTGGTTTGTGTTGCCGCAGCCCAACGTCGTGGTATTACCGATGCCGACGAGGCAAAACGTAATGGCAAAGACGCCAATAACATTGCCCCTGGATTCCGAATTTCCGGTCTGGGACAATTAATCGACGCCTGTATCAATGCAGACCGCCTGGTCGTTTTCGGGGATTAAGGGGAGATAAGTATGGAAGACGAAATGTCAGACACCGGTGGCGTTACCAAAAAACTAATGTACATCAATCGTAAGGCACCTTACGGTACTGTCTATGCGTTAGAATCTCTGGAGGTTGTGCTGATCGGCGCAGCTTTCGAGCAGGACGTCTCTATGGCCTTCCTGGACGATGGGGTTTTTCAGCTAAAGAAAGGTCAGGATACGGAAGAAGTCGGTATGAAAAATTTCTCCCCGACCTTCAGGGCGCTGGAGATGTACGATGTTGAGAAACTTTATGTTGAAAAAGAATCCCTGGAAGAACGAGGACTGGCCGAAAGCGACATGTTGGTCAATGTTGAAGTCAAGACCAGGGAGGAAATAACAGCTCTGATGGAAGAGCAAGATATAGTTCTGAGTTTTTAGCGAGGTTAGTTTAGATATGTTACACACTGTCAACAAATCGCCCACAGATAAAAATACCTTGGAAAGCTGTATCGGTCACGCAAAAGCCGGTAGTGCGATCCTGTTGATTGAAGACGGCGTTTATGGCGCCCTCAAGGATACGCAGTATAGCGGTAAAATTGAGGCGGCTATGAAAAACGTGACGATATATGTCCTATCTGCAGATGTGAAGGCTCGCGGCATTCAGGACAATATAATGGATGGTATCAAATTAATCGGTTATGACGGTTTTGTCGACCTCACCATTGAGCATGATACTGTTCAATCCTGGCTTTAATTTGTTGATCTCTAACTGAGGAGGTAATACACCATGCCTATTGAAGTAAACGGCAAACAACTGGAAACCGATGAGGAAGGTTACCTGGCTACCCTGAGCGACTGGTCAGAAGAAGTTGCCAAGGCTCTGGCCGAAGCGGAAGGTATCGATTTATCCGAAAATCACTGGGAAGTCGTTAATTTTCTGCGTGAGTACTATACCGAATATCAGATTGCCCCGGCAGTCCGTGTGCTGACCAAGGCCATCGGCAAAAAACTGGGTCCCGATAAGGGCAACAGCAAGTACCTGTACGAGCTGTTCCCGTATGGCCCGGCTAAACAGGCCTGCAAGATCGCCGGCCTGCCCAAGCCTACTGGCTGCGTATAAAGCAACTTAATATGAAGTCGTGGGGTTAAGATCCCACGCCTATCATATTTTCCTGGGGTATCATGGATCATGTCGGCAGTAACAGTCATCTACGCGACTTTATTTTACCTGGCCACGGCCTTTCTGGTTTTCGGTCTGGGTTATAAAATCTACATTTATGCGCGCACACCCTCGCCGCTGAAAATCCCGACCACACCGGCACCGACAACGCGCACCGGCGTGATTTGGCGGATCCTGAAGGAAATCATCGTCTTTGAGAGCCTGTTCAAATCCAACAAATGGATCTGGATTTTTGGCTGGATGTTCCATTTTGCCCTACTCCTGGCCCTATTGCGGCACTTGCGCTATTTCACCGATCCGGCCTGGGCCATTATTACTGATCCGATCTGGACTGCCATCACCCTGATCCAGCCATTCGGTCAATATGGCGCTTTTGCCATGATCATCGGTCTGTTGGGCCTATTCGGCAGGCGGATGTTTGTCGATCGTATCCGCTATATCAGCAGCCCGTCCGATTATTTGATGCTGTTGCTGATAATTGCAATTGCCGGCAGTGGCCTGTGGATGAGATACATCAGCTATACCGATGTCACTGCAGTTAAAGATTTCTTTCTCGGCTTGATAGTATTGAGACTGGCGCCGCTACCGGGAGACGTCTACCTGCTCATCCATCTGTCATTGGTGTTGATCTTGATGGTAATTTTTCCAATCAGCAAGCTGCTCCATGCCCCTGGCGTTTTCTTCAGCCCCACCCGCCACCAGGTCGATGATCCACGCGAACATCGCCATCTGGCACCATGGGCGGCAGAGCTGGAAAGTACAAGCAAGTAAGAGGTGGAATTTATTCTAGAAACGACTCATGGCTGACTTCGAAACCCCGGCACTACAGAAATTTCCCACTATCCCTAAATTGCATGAAGGGGTGATGGCGGGCTGCAAGCCTTTTGTCGCCAAACCGGAACACCAGGAGGCCTTGGGTTTCCCCGGCGAGCTGGTCGATAACTGGGAACAAGTAGCCGTTGAAAAACTTGGAGAACTGAAAGGAAAATATCGCGGCCTCCAGGTTTTTTTGGATTCCTGTGTGAAATGCGGTGCCTGTACCGACAAGTGTCACTATTATCTGGGCACCGCCGACCCCAAGAACATGCCAGTCGCCCGTCAGGATCTGTTAAGAAAAGTCTACCGTCGTTATTACACCTTCGCCGGTAAGTATTTCCCCAAGCTTGTCGGTGCTGAAGATATGACCAAGGAGGTCCTCGACGATTGGTACAGTTATTTTCACCAATGCTCCCAGTGTCGCCGGTGTTCGGTCTTTTGTCCCTATGGTATCGATACTGCTGAAATCTCTATGGCCGCCCGCGAAATTATGGATACTGTCGGCGTTGGCCAGAAATACTGTAATGAAATTATCGCTAAGGTCCATAAGATCGGCAATAACTTGGGCTTACCGGAACCGGCCCTGGTCAACACCCTCGAGGGTCTGGAAGAAGATGTCAAAGAAGAGACCGGCGTTGATGTCAAATTCCCGGTCGATGTAAAAGGCGCAGAGGTGCTGGTCATTACCCCCTCGGCAGATTTCTTCGCCGAGCCCCACATCGACGGCCTGATCGGTTACGGCAAGGTCTTTCATCAGGCCGGGATCAGCTGGACGTTGAGCTCCTATGCCTCGGAGGCGGGCAATTTCTCGATGTTCATCGGTAATTATGAAAATCTGCGGAAGGCCGCCATGCGTATCCGTGATGCCGCCCTGGATCTCGGTGCCAAACGTATCGTTGTCGGGGAATGCGGTCACGCCTGGCGTGTCGCCTACAGCTTCTGGAATACCCTGATCGGACCGTTTGATTTTCTCGATCCGAACTACAAGCAACCCTCGCATATCTGTGAGGTGACCTACGATCTGATTCAAAGGGGTGCCCTGAAGCTCGATAAATCAGCGAATGATGACCGGATCGTCACCTTCCATGACTCCTGCAATGTCTCCCGGGCCTCGCGCATGGGTGACAAGCCGGGCGGCCAATTTATAATACCGCGCGAAATCATTAAGGCCAGTTGCAATCATTTTTATGACATGGCACCGGATACCATCCATGAGAACACCTACTGCTGCGGTGGTGGTGGTGGTCTGCTGACTGATGACCTGTTGGAACTGCGCGTCAAGGGGGCGATGCCTCGCATGCAGGCATTGAATGAAGTTGTCGAAGAGTATGGTGTTAATTATCTGGCTGCGATCTGTGCTATTTGCAAGAGTCAGTTTGCAAAGGTACTCCCGTATTACAAATTCCCGATGGATATGATCGGCAGCCTGCACCAGTTGGTCAGTTCAGCGATCGTACTGGGTGCAAAAGAATAGTTTAGAACTAGTTTAATTATCGATAATCAGGGGACGTTTGATGGCAACTCCGGCAGACAAAATGAAACAAGACGAACACGAACATACTTTCCGCAAGTACAAGGATGGTGATCACTCTCATCTTCCCTGGGCAAAGGAAATTTTTGAGGGCGATCATACCCACAAATGTCCGACTTACGTACACAAGACGCCGCCGTGTCAGGGCAGTTGCCCGTCTGGTGAGGATGTCCGTGGCTGGCTGAACATTGTCCGTGGCATCGAGAAACCTGCTGAGGACACTCCCTGGCAGGAATATGCCTTCCGGCGCTCAACAGATGCCAATCCCTTCCCTGCCATCATGGGTCGTGTCTGCCCAGCGCCCTGTGAGGACGGTTGCAACCGCAATGAAGTCGAAGACCATGTCGGCATCAACTCGGTCGAGCAATTCATTGGCGATTATGGCCTGAAGGAAAATCTGGCATTTGAAGTTAGCCAGGATACCGGTAAAAAGGTCGCCATCATCGGCGGCGGTCCCGCTGGTCTGGCCGCGGCCTATCAGCTACGCCGCAAGGGTCATGGCGCCACGGTATTCGATGATCACACCGAACTGGGCGGGATGATGCGTTACGGTATCCCGGGTTACCGGACACCGCGTGACGTCCTTGATGGCGAGATTAATCGCATCATCGACATGGGTGTTGAGCTCCGCTTAGGTACCCGTATCGGTACCGATGTCACCCTGGAAGAATTGGAGAAGGAATTCGACGCGATTCTGTTCGCGATCGGCGCCCAATCCGGACGGCCGTTACCGATTCCAGGCGCCGAGGCCACCAATTGCATTACCGGTGTCGCCTTCTTAAACGCCTTCAATGACGGCCGTCTCAAGACCGTATCTGGCAAAGTCGTGGTTGTCGGCGGTGGTGACACCTCCATTGATGTCGCCTCTGTCGCCCGCCGTCTGGGCCACATCAAGAATATCCACGATAAAGACCGAACGGAAAATATCGTTATGGGCCATACCGCCCATGATGTTGTTGATATTGCCAAGCGCGAAGGTGCCGATGTGCTGCTGATGTCTCGCCATCCAATCGATAACATGACCGCAGCCAAACATGAAATTGAAGACGCCAAGCGTGAGGGTGTCGATATCCGTGGCGGCCTGACCCCGGTCGAGGTGATCCGTGGTGACGATGGCCGTGCCACCGCCCTACGAGTAGCTAAAATGGAATACACCGATGGTAAGGGTAAGCCTGTTGAAAACTCTGAATATGATATCGAGTGTGATCTGATTGTTGCCGCTATTGGCCAGACCGGTGACTTTACCGGCCTGGAGGGATTTGCCAATGACAGAGGTCTGATTGATGCCGATAAACACTTTCAGATCCCTGATAAACCGGGTTATTTTGCCTGTGGCGATATTATTCGTCCACACTTGCTGACTACGGTCATCGGTCAGGCCTCGGTCTCGGTTGAGAGTATTGACCACTATCTGAAGCACGAGGAACTGATGAAACGACCCAGGGTCGATGTGCACTATTTCAACCTGCTCGACAAACTGCGTGAAACTAATCTGGAACCGGAGGAATATCATCCTGCCGGGTCTGCAGACACGCGTGGTATTGATCGGGGTCTGCGCGGCACCGCCGAGGAAGGCAAGAGTGTCGGTGGCTTTGCTATCCACAACTACGAAGACCGCTCCTTTGCGGAGATCATCCCGTCAGATGAGTTGTTCCTGGCCCACTTTGATCACGAGGCACGAAATAAGCGTGAGGAAAGAGTACCGACGGCAGAAGAAGTGCTGGGCCACTTTGAAGAACGCGTGATTGGTCTCTCAGACGAACAGGCCATTGCCGAGGCCAAGCGTTGCATGAGTTGTGGTATGTGTTTTGAATGCGACAACTGTGTCATCTTCTGTCCAATGGATGCCGTTTTACGCACCCCCAAGAGCGAGGCCACCATGGGTCGTTATGTCTACACCGATTACACTAAATGTATTGGTTGCCATATCTGTGCCGATGTCTGTCCGGCGGGGTACATCAAAATGGGTATGGGCGAATAATCTGCAGGGGCTACTGACGTGATACAAAATTATACCAAGTGGGTGCTGATTGCTGTCTTTAGTGCTACCCTACCTGTGGCATCAAGCATTGCGGGCAGTGAGAAAGACGCTAAATCAACACTGCCGACGATTAGCGCGATGCGATCAAGCCACGTATTCAAAGGTAGGGGCGATAAATGCGTGGTCTCTCCGACCTCGAAAATGCTCCGGAATCATCCGGCTTATATCCTCGATCAGCGCGATAAAACAGTTTATAAGGGGATCCGCACCAAGCAGTTTCGACTGCAAAACTGCGTCAACTGCCACGCCGACCCAAAGACCAACAGTGTGTTGGGGAACAATGGATTCTGTCAGAACTGTCACACATACACGGCTGTCAAAATTGATTGTTTTTCCTGCCATACCGACAAACGCCAGGAAAAAGACAATAAGCCAGCTGTGATGAAGGAACAATAATGGCCATGAACCGCAGACAGTTCCTGGGTGCGACTGCCACGGCTGCTACTGCCGCCGCGATTGCGCCGGGTATCCGTATCATTGAGCTGGCAAAGGCCAAATCAAAAGCCAAATCACCTGATGAAGCTGTAAACAACCTGAAGCGCTGGGGCCTACTAATCGATTCCGCTAAATGTGATGCCGGTTGCACTGCCTGTGTCGATGCATGCTTTGAGGAGCATGGCATCCCCAAACCGCGCAAAGACCATATGGAGCACGACGTCCAATGGATCCGGAAACTAAAGATCAAAGATAAGGCCACCGGTTATGTCCAGTACCTTCCCATGTTGTGTCAGCACTGTGAAAGAGCGCCTTGTGTCGATGTCTGCCCAACTGGTGCGTCCTTCCGCCGTGCTGATGGGATAGTCCTGGTCGACAAGCATATTTGTATCGGTTGCCGCTATTGCATGATGGCCTGCCCATACAAGGCGCGTTCCTTTGTCCATGAAACAGTAACCGACCAGAGCCCGAACGAACCCCGTGGTGTTGGTACTGTCGAGAGTTGCACCCTTTGCAAGAACCGCATCGACAAAAATGACTTCAGCACCGCCTGTGCCGATGCCTGCGCCAAAATGGGCAACCGTGCGATCATCTTTGGTGACCTGAAAGATCCAAAGAGCGAGATTTCTGTACTGCGGAAGAGCCAGCCAAGCCGTCAGATCCGTGCCGATCTCAATCTCAATACCGGTGTCCGTTACCAGAATATCTAGCCAGAAAATTACCATGCAGAAAATACACTACAACATTATTGAAGGAAAAAGCCCGGGCTACTTGGCACTCTTCGGTCTGTTGGGCTTGATCGTCCTCGTTGGTCTCTATGCGGCTTTTACCATGGAAATCCGCGGGCATATCATCACCGGCATGAATAATTCCATTGTCTGGGGCACCCCCCATGTATTTGCTGTCTTTTTGATCGTGGCCGCCTCTGGCGCCTTAAACGTAGCCTCGATCGCGACCGTCTTTGGCCGTTACATGTATAAACCGTTGGGCCGACTCTCTGCCTTGGTCGCAATCGCTCTACTCACAGGTGGTTTAGCCGTCCTGGTACTGGATCTCGGTCAGCCGATGCGAGGCGTGTTGCCCTTCATTAAACTAAACTTTATGTCAATATTCTCCTGGAATATGTGGCTCTATAGTGGTTTCTTTATCGCCGTCGGCATTTATCTATGGATGGATATGGAACCGCGTATGAACAAATATCACAAACCGGCCGGTTTTCTCGCCTTCTTCTGGCGCTTGACCCTCACCACCGGTACCGGCTCTATCTTCGGTTTCCTGGTCGCCCGGCCGGCCTATGATGCCGCCATTATGGCACCGATGTTTATCATTATGTCGTTTCTCTTCGGTCTGGCTATTTTCAACCTGGTTCTACTGGCTGCCTACAACTGGACCAAGCGGCCACTTGGGGATGCCGTTATTGGCAAGTTGAGGAATCTGCTTGGGATCTTCGCTGGTGCAGTTTTGTATTTTACTGTTGTCCAACACATTTCCAATCTCTATGTCGCCGAACATGCCGGCGTGGAACGATTTATTCTGCTTGAAGGTGGGATAATTACAAACATGTTCTGGATCGGACATGTACTTATCGGTACAGTCATTCCGATTGCCCTGGTTTATTTACCTATGTTTAATAAATCGCGGCTGGCGTTTGCCGTTGCCAGTCTTCTGGCCATCATCGGTGGATTGGCCCAGGTCTACGTCATCATCATCGGCGGGCAGGCCTACCCGCTGGAAATGTTCCCGGATAAGATCATCAGCAGTAGTTTTCAAGATGGACAGGTGATGAATTATTCAGCCAGTATGCTTGAGGTTTTGCTTGGTATTGGTGGTTTTGCTATTGCTTTAATTATAATCGTTTTTGGCATCAAGATCTTGCCGTTTATGGCGACCAGTCTCGCTGATGCAGATGTTGACCCGCGCTTATCCGGTGACGACAGCAAATCTGAAACCGCTCCTGACGTCGCCACCTCATAAACGGATCTACTGGGCTATACTGGGGAAACTGACCCTCCCCCCTTCTCTAGCCAGGTTGTGATCTATGGCACATTTCCTCATTTCGGCAGCACATAAATCTTCTGGGAAAACTATCGTTAGCCTCGGGATCTGTGCGGCGCTGAAACAACGCAATTTGAAAGTCCAACCATTCAAGAAGGGTCCTGATTATATCGATCCCCTCTGGTTAGCCAAGGCCAGTCAGACACAATGCTATAACCTCGACTTTTATCAGATGCGCGAAGATGAAATCAAACAAACCTTTCAGCGCTACAATCAAGCAGCTGATATCAGTCTCATCGAGGGAAATAAAGGGCTGCATGACGGCCTGGCGCTGGATGGAAGCAATAGCAATGCTGCCCTGGCAAAATTATTGACTGCGCCAGTCGTGCTGGTACTGGATACACAGGGGATCACTCGCGGTATTGCGCCCCTGGTAAAAGGCTACCAGGAATTTGACCGGGAGATAAATATTGCCGGGATTATCCTGAATAAGGTCGCAGGTCCGCGGCATGAATCTAAACTAGTCTCCGCCATTGAATACTATACCGATATCCCGATTATTGGGGTCGTCCACAGAAATGAACGACTGACCATCCATGAGAGACACCTTGGCTTAATACCCAGCAATGAGAGTAAACAGGCGCAATCTATGGTGAATGCTATCGCTGATATCATCAGCGATCAGGTAGATCTCGATCGTCTGCTGGATATCGGCCAACAGGCACCAAGCGGCCTTTCTAAGCCATCAGACACAAACATCGATATTAATCCGAGAACTAAGGTACGCATTGGGGTGGCTTCAGATGAGGCCTTTGGTTTTTATTATGCCGATGATCTGGAATCCTTGCAGTCAGCCGGCGCCGATATTGTCTATATCGATATGCTCAGGGATGGAAGCCTGCCAGAGGTTGATGGTCTCTTCATTGGCGGGGGCTTCCCGGAGGTCTTTATGACGGACCTGGCGGGTAACAAATCTTTGAAATCCAGCGTCTATGAATCGATAAACCGTGGTTTGCCTGTTTATGCCGAATGTGGTGGCTTGATGTATTTATCCAGATCAATAAGCTGGGATGACAACACCCACAAAATGGTCGGTGCCCTCCCCCTTGATATCATCATGCATGACAAGCCCAAGGGGCGCGGCTATGTCAGGTTAGCTGAAACAGCTGATCATCCATGGCCCGCTAAGTCAGATAATGACGAATCCACTGACATCCTGGCGCATGAATTTCATTATTCTGATGTGGTGACGGAGGTTATGGATTTAAAATACGCCTACCATGTCCAACGGGGACGTGGTATTGATGGCGAACATGATGGCATCGTTTATAAGAATGTTCTCGCCAGTTACAGCCATCTCCGTCATACTGGGGGAAATAACTGGACCGGACGTTTTATCGATTTTGTAAGAAAGAAGTGTTCCCATGAACCGAGAGAACAGCGACATATAGTTTAGGAACCTCTGAGCAAGTCATTCCCGCGGCACTGCTCCCGGCCACACCCCTCAAGGGGGCTCTTTTTAGTACCCCCTAGAGGGGTATACCGAGGTCCATGGCCTTCGCAGTATTAGTACATCCTGTACGTCATGCGGGAATGCGGTCGCGCCGGGATGACGAAAAGATACTTAATCAGAGGTTCCTTTAATTAAGCTTTGGAGTAGATAATGGTTAAGGTTACCTCTGCCGCCGCAGAACAAATCAAAAAACAAATTCAGGAAAATAATGCTGAGCATATGTACTTAAGAATTGCAGCCAAGAAGGAAAATGATGGTGCGATTGATTATGGTATGGGTTTCGATGAGATTCTGGATGATGATTTATTGGTCAACTCCGAAAGTGTAAGGCTGATAATCTCCCCGGCCTCACAGGCATTGCTCCAAGATGTTGTACTCGATTATGTCGAGCTGGAACCAGGCGATTACAACTTTATCTTCTTTAATCCCAATGATCCGAGACACACACCTGTAAGCTCCTGACCTGAAACGGTGTTACACCTAATAATAATATAGTTATTTCCCTGCCCTGACGACCAGGTCTGTCTGCTATACCCATATATTTGGTATCATTCGTATGTATTCCGGGTATTCTTCCAGGCAGCTAAACAATGGCAACAGCGCAAGATAATTTTTCATCTAAACATCGGCATTCTATCCACCAATCTGTCCCCTCTCCGTTGAGAAAGCAGACAAGATTCAGTGCATTGGCAAGGGGGGGTCTGATCTGGCCGCTAGTATCGATTGCCGCTATTCTGGTGGTCATGTTCATCATTACATTTCTCGGCTTTCAACAGATTATTCCTCATGCCCTTGTTTTAATCACCCTGCTTATTCTTATATTTTCTGGTTTATTCGGAATCGTCTATACCATTCACCGGATCCGTCATCAGCTGCTGGAACCTCTTGACCATCTACGTGACAGCCCGTTCCTCAGGAACCATTTGTCACCATCAGATCAAGGTGTCAATCTGGATTCATCCACAGACCTGGCTGAGGATATCAGCCATCTTGGCGATGAGTTGAAATCACTGACTGAAAACATGGATTCCAAAGTCAGGACGCAAACACAACATATTGCCAGCAAGAGCCGATCATTGGAGATTCTCTATGAAATTACTACCAGCCTGAGTACTGCCCAGAACCTGGAAGAATTACTGGAACAATTTCTCGATACATTGATGATTCTTGTCGATGCCAAGGCTGCAACTGTTCGGTTCCTGACCAATGACGGCAATACCCGTTTAGTGGCCAGTCGTGGTTTATCTGAATCAGTCAAAAAACAGGAAGAAATGGTGGCACTGAACCGTTGCCTCTGTGGCCAGATTGCAACGCATGGCGGCCTAGGTATTCAAAACGGCATAGCAGAATGTAATAGATTCCTTGATTGTGCCATGGTAGAAGGCACATGTAGTGAACTTATCGTCGTACCGTTACAGTATCGCGATCATATATTAGGTGTATACAATCTCTTCCTGGAGAGACCGAGTTCAGAACTCGGCCGAGACGCTCGCGATTTGCTCAACAGTATCGGCAAGCACCTGGGGCTGGCGGTGGAGAAATCGCGTTTGGACGATAACGCCCGACGTCTGGCTATCATGGAAGAACGTAATATGATCGGAAATGAACTCCATGATTCTCTGGCACAATCTCTAGTCAGCATGCGTTTGCAGATAAAAATGCTTGGTGAAATTCTTCATCGCAAAAATATCAGGTCGGCTCAAAATGAGGTTCGTAATCTCCGTACAGCTGTAGAGGAAGCCCATACCAGCCTGCGCGAGCTTCTTGCCAACTTCAGATCCAGCATGGATAGCCGCGGTCTGCTCCCGGCGATTGAAGACCTGCTGCTAAGATTTAAACAAGATACAGGCGTTGCAACATTCCTCCAGAACGAATGTAAACGGTCTGATATTTCTTTATCACCATCTCAGGAGATTCATATATTTCGTATTGTCCAGGAGGCGCTCTCTAATGTCCGTAAACACAGTAATGCCTGTACAGTCAGGGTATTGATGACTGGAGATGAAGATAAGTGTACCATTCTGATTGAAGATGACGGGGTGGGTATGCCGGATAATCAGCAAACGGGCAGCCCTGGAGAACATGTTGGGTTATCAATCATGCGCCAACGTGCTGCCCACTTACCGGGTGAAATATCGATTGAAGGCGAGCCTGGTGAGGGTACGAGGGTAAGCCTGACTTTCTCGCCAAATGCGAGTGATGCAATATCAAAAATTATAGGTTCGGAATAAAACTGTGCGTGTCTTACTGATTGATGACCATGCATTAGTCCGCAAGGGTATTGAAGAGCTGCTTCAAAGCCGCAATATTGATGTAATCGCATCTGTCGGCAATGGTGACGAAGGGATTAATAAAGCCAGGGAATTACAACCTGATATTATCCTGCTCGATATCAAGATGCCCATTAAAAATGGCCTCGATACCCTTATCCAGATGCGTCAACAGGGTGTTGATATTCCCGTGCTCATGCTGACTATGAGCCGAGATGAGCAAGACCTGGCCACCGCGCTGCGTAATGGTGCTCAAGGCTATTTATTGAAAGACATGGACCCGGATGAACTCATTCCAGCCTTGCAAGATACCCTGTCCGGGAAGAATGTGGTCGCCAATGAACTAATCGGTTCATTAACACGGATTGTACAAGGTAAACCTGAGAAAGAGCCCCTGACACCGGCAACCCCCCTGTCTGAATTAACGCCCCGCGAGCAGGAAATCCTCACTCATATCGCCGAGGGTGAGAGCAATAAAGTCATTGCCCGGGCACTGGATATTACCGATGGTACTGTAAAGCTGCATGTAAAATCGATATTACGCAAGCTTGGTGTTCACTCCCGCGTCGAAGCGGCAGTTATCGCCGTGGAACAGGGATTGGGAAGAAAATCACATTCCAGCACCAGCGCTTAGACCTCAGGCCGGAACCACTCCAGTTTCTCATGCAGGTTGACAATATCGCCGACAATAATCAGTGTCGGTGCCTTCACTTGAGACTTTTTGACGATATTCGGTAGTGTATTTAGTGTCCCGATATAGACCCGTTGCTGGGCGGTGGTGCCCTGCTGGACCAGTGCTGCCGCGGTCTTGTCGCTGAGGCCGTGGGCTATCAATTCCTTACAAAGCACTTCAACCCCGATTAGTCCCATATAGATAACGATAGTCTGATTCTCATGGGCCAACGCATCCCAATTCAGGTTCATGGTATTGTCTTTTAGGTGCCCGGTGACAAATACACAGGATTGGGAATAATCGCGGTGGGTCAACGGGATCCCACTATAGGCCGAACACCCCGATGCGGCAGTAATCCCCGGTACCACCTGAAACGCAATCTTCTCCTGCGCCAGGGTCTCGATCTCCTCACCACCACGTCCGAAAATAAATGGATCTCCGCCTTTGAGTCTGACAACCCGTTTACCTTCCTTGGCCAGTCGTACCAGTAAATGATTGATGTCTTCCTGCGGAATCGTATGGTTATCTTTTTCTTTACCGGCGTAGATCTTTTCTGCATCCCGTCTGACAAGATCAAGCACTTCTTTTGAAACAAGTCGATCATAGACAACGACATCGGCCTCCTGCATTAACCGTAAAGCCCGAAACGTCAGGAGGTCGGGGTCACCCGGCCCACCGCCGACCAGATAGACCATACCCTGAGTCGAAAAATTCTTGCTATCATCGATAGCTGTCTGTATCGCTTTTTCGGCGGCCGCCCCCTGGCCGGCCATGGCCATATCGGCGATCGGTCCTTGTAATACCTTTTCCCAAAACAAGCGTCGTTCAGACCCACGTTGAAAAGCCTTCTTAACTTTATCTCTGAAACTATTCGCCAACTTTGCCAACTGCCCATATGTCACCGGTATTAATGTTTCCAGACGCGCCCGCAGCAAGCGGGCAAGTACGGGGGACGCGCCGCCTGAAGACACGGCAACGATTACCGGCGATCGATCGATAATAGACGGCATGACAAAGGTGCATAAGCTTGGAGTATCGACCACATTAACGGGTATATTTTGCTTCTGTGCCGCCACTGAGACTTGCTTATTCACCTCGTGGTCATCGGTCGCGGCAACGACCAGCGCACAACCATCAATCGCCTCTGGACTGAACTCGCCCTTGATGTAACTGATCTCACCCTTTTCGACTCTTGCTTGCAGAGATTCATTCAATGTCGGTGTTATCACGGTAATAGCCGCCCCTGCCCGCGCAAGCGTTGCCACCTTGCGGGCAGCGATCTCACCGCCGCCGATAACGGCACAGGGCCGGTCCTTGATGCTCATGAAAATAGGCAGAAAATCCATCTATTTTTACCTTTTAATACAATATATTATGAAATATTCTGGATGCAGATTATTAACTTTATTAGGGTCATTTTACATTGAATCTGGGAAGAGAAACACCTTGGAGGTGTTAGGGAGTAATCAATGAATAGTGGGGGCAGATCAGAATGGCACTTACTTAAGCCAATAAACTGTCATTCCGGGCGGAGCGCAGCGGAGACCCGGAATCCAGCGTTTTCAATTCAGTC
>FXBF010000151.1_pt1 | contig 21182 bp, 17 predicted proteins | sample 5335321 | NCBI WGS metagenome assembly FXBF01 (sample SAMEA103928391, study PRJEB20085) | sediment metagenome | isolation source: sediment
GTACTTCCCTGTACTTCGCGACACTCGGACATCCTGTCCATCGCCGCGCGTATTTTGCGCTCCGAGTTCGACGAAGCCGCTCTCGGCCATCCCTGGCCTCCGCGGCACTAAGACGTCCTGTCCGTCGCGCACCGATTTTTACTACGGAGTTCCGGGTCCCGTGGAACGGGCGAGAGGCAGGGGCGAATGGTTTTGCCTACTTTTCCCGAAAGAAAAGTAGGTCGCCCGCCGGGCGAAAACCGGCATAGTAGTCGCGTTAGCGACAAATCACCCTCATCCTAACCTTCTCCCGAAGGGAGAAGGGATATCAAAAACACCCATCAACCAAAAACCCCTCCACCAACCGAGCAGCCTTCCCCGAAACCACCAACCCCGCATGGGTCGTGTGGACCACCGCCCGGTCGGTCGCCCAATCCGGCAAGGCCTCGGCCACCGCTACCGCGCCATCATTCGGCCGCGGCAGGCCGCGCAGGAAAAGACCGAGGCCGAGCGGAATATCACCGGCGATCGCCCCGATCTCCCGTTCCGGCAACGGCCATTGGCGGGGGATGCCGTCGGCGATACCACGGATACTGCGGCTGCTGATCGCCTGCCCGAGACGAGACTGCATCAGGCGCTCGACGCTGTGGCTGCCCTGATGGGGGGTGCCGAGGGTAACAATCCGGCCCGGACGCTGGTCCGGATGGAGATAAAACAACCCACAGATCACCAGACCACCGAGGCTATGACCGACAAAATGGACCTGATCGGCCTCGATCCGGCCGGCATAGGCCGCCAACCGTTGGATGTTCTCTTCAAACGAGCATCTGACGCTTGGATAGGAGATGCTGTAGGGTGCAAAACCGGCGCGCCGCAGGCGCCAGGCCAGCAATGCCATCGTCAGGCCGCTCATCCACAGGCCATGGACCAGGACAACAGCGCTTTTTCTTGTCGAGGTGGCAGACATGATTCACAGAAGAATACCTAGGCCTGCTGACAGCGAAAGCTTTCTAGGTTTTGAATGGCGTCGCGATTACTCCATGAGCTCGCCTGCGCCGCCGCTGTCTCGGCCGGCAGCCACCGATGATCGCTGTGTTCACCGGGATTGATCCTGATCGCGCACTCTTCGGGGAGTTCGAGCTGGAATAGATGCTCGGTATTCTCGCTGACATCGGGTCGGTAACGGTGCCGCCATTGCGGCAGGATGGGATACTGATAGCGTTTGTGGCAGTCACAGAGGACCGCTGCATCCACCAGCCCGGTCTCTTCTTCGAGCTCACGGCGGGCGGTGACAATCGGTTCGTGCTCGTCCCGATGCATACTGCCGGTCACCGATTGCCAGAACCCCGTTGGTTCTTGCCGCTCCAACAGCAATACCTTACCGGTCAGTGTATAAACCACTACTAAAACTGATTCGGGGCGTTTGTAATCCATGGCAGTTAGTGGAAAAGCATTCGCCGTTCACGTCTCACGATTTACGATTTACGATTCACGACTCACGACTCACCGTTCACGATCCACCGGCTTACGCAATTTCAGATTCAGCTCCCGTAACTGGCTATCGTCAACAACGCTGGGGGCCGCCATCAGCAGACACGAGGCCCTCTGGGTCTTGGGGAAGGCAATGACATCGCGGATGGAAACGGCACCGACCATGAGGGCGACGATGCGATCCAGGCCGAAGGCGATACCGCCGTGTGGTGGGGCGCCGTAACGCAACGAATCGAGTAGAAAACCAAATTTCTCATTCGCCTCCTCCTGCTCGATGCCCAATACCGCGAAGATCTGTTGCTGGACATCGAACTGATGGATACGGATGGAACCGCCACCGATCTCCGAACCATTGAGCACCATGTCATAGGCCCGTGAGCGGGTGTTGGCCGGGTCATGGTCGAGATTGGCGATATCCTCCGGACGGGGGGCGGTGAAGGGGTGATGCAGCGCAGTCCAGCACTTGCCCTCCTCGTCATATTCGAACATGGGGAAGTCGGTCACCCACAGCGGCTGCCACCCCCCCTGTAACAGCCCCTGGTCCCGGGCCAACAGGTCACGCAGGGCGCTCAGGGAATCATTGACGATCCGGGCCTTGGCAGCACCGAAGAAGATCAGGTCACCATCCTCGGCACCGGTCCGTTCAAGTATTCCGCTGATGACCTCATCCGGCAGGAATTTCAGTATCGGTGATTGCAGGCCCTCGCGGCCCTTGGCGACCGCATTGACCTTGATATAGGCCAGACCCTTGGCGCCGTACTTGCCGACGAAGGCCGTATAGTCGTCGATCTCCTTGCGGGTCAACGCCCCACCCTTGGGTAAGCGCAGCGCCGCCACCCGGCCATCGTCCCGCTTGGCCGGTTGTGAAAAGACTTTGAAGTCGACCTCCAGCATGAGATCGGCCAGCTCGACCAGCTCCAGGGGGTTACGCAGATCGGGGCAGTCGGTGCCGAATCGGGACATGGTCTCAGCATAACTCAGGCGCAGAAACGGGTCTGGCAGGTCGACATCCAGTACTTCCTTGAACAGGGTCCGGATCATGGTCTCCATCAACGCCATAATGGCCGCCTCGTCGAGAAAGGCGGTCTCGATGTCGAGCTGGGTGAACTCCGGCTGCCGGTCTGCCCGCAGATCCTCGTCACGGAAACAGCGGGTGATCTGGAAATAACGCTCAAACCCGGCAACCATCAACAGCTGTTTGAATAATTGCGGCGACTGCGGGAGCGCGAAGAACCGGCCGGGGTAGTTTCGACTGGGGACAAGGTAGTCGCGCGCGCCCTCCGGGGTCGACCGGGTCAACACCGGCGTCTCGATCTCGATAAAACCCTGATCCTCCAGATAACGTCGCAGGGTCTTGGTCGCCTGATGACGCAGGCGAATATTATTGTGCATGACCTCCCGACGCAGATCGAGGTAACGATACTTCAGTCGCAGGCCCTCATTCACATCCGTCTCATCGAGCTGGAACGGCAACACCTCGGCCTTATTCAGGATCTCCAGTCTTTCACCCAGGACCTCGACCAGTCCGGTTTTCAGATGCGGGTTTTCAGTATCCGCCGGGCGGCGGCGGACACGCCCGTGGATCCGCAAAACGAATTCACTGCGGACACCTTCGGCAATCTTAAAGGCCTCGGCCTGATCCGGGTCGACCACGACCTGGATGATTCCCTCGCGATCACGCAGGTCGATAAAGATCACGCCGCCGTGGTCGCGATGGGTATCCACCCAGCCACAGAGTATGACCTCCTGATCAATCAGACCTTCATCAACATGTCCGCAGAAATGTGTACGCATTATTATTTATTCTCAGAACGAGAATGGACGATCAACTCGGGGTCAGTCTTTTTCTTTTTCCTTTTCTGACCGGGCACGACCACACCGGCAGAGATGATCATCTTCAGGCCATCATCGACATTGATATTGAGATCGAGGATATCGTCCTTCGGTATTATCAGGAAAAAACCGGATGTCGGGTTAGGTGTTGTCGGCACGAAGACATTGATCATTTCCTTGCCGGTCTGTTCGTTGATGGCCTCCATGGCATCACCGGTGAGAAACGCCAAGGTCCAGATCCCCTTGCGTGGATACTCGATCAGGACGACTTTGCGAAATGATTTCCCCCCCGAAAACATGGTCTCCATCACCTGTTTGACACCAGAATAGATAGAGCGCACCAGGGGGATGCGGGCCAGTATCCATTCACCCAAGCTAACCAGCTTACGGCCGAACAGGTTTGCCACGATGATGCCTGTTACCAGGACAATCAGCAGCGTCAACAGCACGCCCAGGCCGGTGATCTTGTAACCCAACAGTTGTTCCGGTCGCAGCGATGGCGGCAGCAACAGCAGGCTCTTGTCCATCAGGTCCACCAGGAATTTGATGACCAGGACAGTGACACCGATGGGCACCCAGACAAGCAGGCCGGCAATAAAATATTTGCGGAGTATTGCCAGACTCGCACCGATGATTTTTCGTATCAGCTTGATCATCTCAGGATAAGACGTAGATATAACTCATTTGCTTGTCTTGGTGCTCTTCTTGGTGGATCCATTGGCATCAGATTTAGCGGCTTTATCGGTCGTCGGTTTCGTCTTTTTCTCTGCCGGTTTCCCGCTGTGCTTGAAATCGGTCTCATACCATCCGCTGCCCTTGAGCTTGAAACCGGCGACAGAGACCAGTTTTCTCAACCCGGATTGACCACAGGCCGGACATTCCTTGAGGGGTTCATCACTGATCTTCTGGATGGCCTCAAGCTCGTGCCCGCAGGCCTCGCACCGGTATTCATAAATTGGCATCACCAACCTCCAGACGCTTAACGCCCCCAGATGTGGGGGCGTTCGCCAATATCCGAAAAGAGGCGAATTATAGCGGTCTGGCGCCACCGGCGCATTAATTTGCGCTCCGTCAGGGTCTGTTTATAGGCTTTTTGTCGCCCTCATCCAGGCACTCTGCCGGCGATCCAAGCTGATGCAGCCAACGCCAGGCCATCCAGCCCAGCAGGACTACCCCGGCACCCAGAATCAACCACAGCAACCATTTTTTCCAGGACACCGGTGGGGGTGGCGGTTGCAGGGCTGTCAGGCCGCCGAGGGTGCGCGGGGCTCCGGGTCGCGCCGGGCGCAGGCCCAGGTCATCACTGCTTTCGCTACGGTAACGCTGTAACAGCGAATCGACCGTGGACGCTGTCGGCTGGATAGTGGGCCGGGCACTGCCATAGGCCAGTTTGAATGGCCCCTGACCGCGGGCGACAAAAACCAGCTGCTGGGGCAACCAGCCCATCACCAGGCTGGGGGCGGACCTGCCAACCCCACCTTCGGTGCGATCGACGGCCAGGCGCCAGTAGCGCGCACCTGCCGGCCGGATGATGAAGTCGGCATTATTCAGCGATTTACCACCGATTGTCAGCTGGTATAACAGACCGCCGGCGCGGAATGCCCAGGTCTCATCCGGTCCGTTGCGTGAAAACAACTGGGCACTGACCAAGGTGTCTCTCTCCGCCAAATTGATGCGGAGTCGGTCGATCGGCATCAGGCCGCCGAGGTCATAGACATATTCGCCCGGTTTATCCGTGGCAAGCTGGGCCGTCAACGCGGTCCAGTGCCGGGGACGCTCGGCATAACGGTTGACCGGGATCGCCTGCACCCCGTCGAGACGAAAGGGTGCTGTTTTACCTGACCAGGATAATCGCAAATAACGTGCCCGGACATCACCCAGCTTGATCGACCGCCGTTCCAGCCGGCGGCCACCGTATTTGAGGCTGGCCACCGTGGATTTTGTAGCCAGCCGTTGCCAGCGTCGCAGGTCATTGCTCTTGGCGACATTAACAGCCCGAATAAAGCCCTTGTCCGACGGCAACCAGGAGAGATTCAATGCCTGCACCGCTTGGTTGAGTCGACTAAGATCCAGCAGGTAGGCCACCACCCGCTGGCCGCGCCCACCGGCGCGGTTTTTGATGTCAATGATATGGCCACTGCGATTCCGTCTGACCTGGATGGCCAGGGTATCGAGGTCTTGTGGTCGCCTGGCATGGATCGGGAAAAACGGCAGTTCCTCCGGCTCGACCGCCGCCAGGTCCCGGCTTACCGACCGGCGCACGGCATGCGGGACAATCTCGTCTTTGCCGTTAAAGACCCGGATATCACCGAGGTCACGGCGGGTCACCACTCGATAGATCGTGTCCGGTAATGGCAACTTATAGACCGCACCCTGCCCGCTGATGGTTAATGGCAGGTAATAGGCAAAATCGCGCAGGACCGGCGTCCGGCCCGCTGGCGCCCCCGCCCAGACCACCGGGCTGACGGCCAGCAACAAAAATGCGCAGCTAATTAAATTACGCAGGCACACAGGCTGACTGCCTGGTTGCGTTCTCATGGTGTCGCCAAGTCGACAATGACTATGTCGCCGATCAATACGAATGCAATCATGTCTCCTCCATCGGGTTGGGCGATGATACCTGACGTGGCATGAGGCTCACACAGGCCCTGTTGGCTTATTTTCAAATACCCGGCGACTGTGGAACACTATCGCCCTGAACCGTTGTTTATCCAGCTGCAGGTGGCGCTTCAACACGAAATCGAACAACAGCGGATTATATTGGCGGATCCGGGATAGGACCTGGGCCGTGGGCTTCTCCAAATAACCGCGGCCGATCAATTGCCGCATTGAAATCGTCGGCATCACCCCGGGCAGGGGGTAATCGGAGCCATTAATCAGCCGATGATGCAGGTCTTGTCGTCTGATCAAACTATCAAGCTCCTCACCGACGCGGATAAGCTGGGTCAGGGCCGAGATCTCGCCGAAGAGCCGTCCCTCATAGCGTTTTTCATCCATCATGCGCATGAACAGTTTGAAATTACTCACCCTGGGTCCGTTTTCCCCCTTGTCGGTATCGATATTGCTGCCGAGCGAGGCGCTATGGGCGACGATGACGCGGACGCCCTGTGCCAACGGCCGCCGCAGGTGCAGGGGGTTACCCAGGGCCTGGGCACCTTTGCCTTGCACGGCGAGCTCGTCCCCGCCATGGGTCAACAATGGCAGATCGAGTCTGGCCATGGCGGCGTAAAAGCGATCACAGAGCGGCGACGAGGGGTCCATCCCCATGGCCGGCGGCAACCATTTGACCGCCCGTGCCCCCTGGCGCTTGGCCCGATGGAGGGCTGCGACGGCATCTCGACGATAGGGATGGATCGAGGCGATCCATTCGAAGTGTTGCGGATAGGCCCGGGCGACCCGGGCGGCATAGGCGTTAGGGGTATAGTAAGACGAATACTTGCGCCCCCGCCGGCCCGATTCATCGTAGTAATAATCAAAGGCAAGCAGCATGGCACGGGTAGCTGGCGGCATGCCCTGCTGCAATTCGATCAGCCTTCCGAGAAAACGCCGGTCGATCTCGCCATCTTTCTCGGCACAACCGGCATTCATATAGAAACGGCGCTGGATAGTCTGAATCGGGTGCGCCAGGCTTTGCATCGCCGGATTGACCCAGATCCCTGAATCGCTATCGCCGACACCGATCAAATGGCTGTGGCTATCCCAAACCTGGGCCGGTTGAATCCCGGCCCAGGCCTGTTGAACCAGGTCATGGTCGGCCAGATCCTTCGGCAGCGGCAACGCCCGGCAGGGATTCCACACCCCCTCATCTGGCCAGTAACGAACACCGACACCGGCAATAATCCCTGCCCCCGCCATCACCAGAAAATGTCGCCGCTTCATCGCCTGTCGGCCTGGCTCCTTTTCAAAATCGATTTATTCATCGGTCCCAGCGCGATGTTGTCATGCGCGGTTACTGACACCATAGCTTCTGTTCTTCCCGACTTATTCATTGAACAGCTAAGGCCTCCCCGGACATCACCAGTCCATCGAGAAAATTGTCGACCAGCACCTGGATCAAATGCTGAACAAAACTTGAGCTGGTAATATCCATCTTCCCGGTCAGATGCAACATACAAACACCATGCACCCCGCTCCAAAGAGCCCGGCCTGCGTCCCGGATTTGGCTGGCATCGGCATGGGGCAACATAGTTTGGAGCATGTTCTCAATCAGACCAAACATCTGGGTAATTTTTTGGAGGTACCAGTCTGGTGTCTGATTTGCCATCTCACGCTCAAAGATAACCGCCCAACGAGAACGGTTTGCATTGGCAAAACTGACATAACCCTGGGCCACGGCCAACAGGCATGCCCGCGGGGAGTCGCAGGCGCTGGCGATTTCTTCCAGATGTTCGTAGAGGTCATCGAGTGTGCGGCTGTTGAGATGCCACAGCAGGTCATCGATATTCTCGAAGACCAGATATAGACTGCCGGCGGTGTAGCCGATAGCGCCGGCAACCTTGCGCGTACTGAGGCCGGCTAACCCCTGGTCGACAATAATCTGCTCGGCCGCCTGTAACGCCAGCTCCTTGAGCTCCTCACGACTGTGGTCGCTGCGGCGTGCCAATGTGCCCCCTCCCTGATACCAGATCGATTAATTGAACACTGTTCAATATTCCTCCAAGTTTATTGAACACTGTTCAATTTGTCAAGTTACACTTAAATAACAGTGTTTTCTGATACGCTAATATTGATTTAGGTTAAGATCTGCCGGGCCCGGTCGAATTGTTGTGGCCGGTCGACTGGGTGCCTGCCCCGGTATCCCGGCCTCATCTATGGAAAGTCAGCGTTCACTGCCAATCTGATTGTTGGTACCTAATCACTGACAAGTGGAAGTCTGAGAAGAAATAAATTCCAAATATGATGTTGAGCAACTTAGTCATGTAAGTTGTGGATAACTTTCAGTGGCGCCAAGTGATAACAAAACCCGGTCTTCATATTCTCATAGATCGAAAAAAAGACTTGCTTTCAAGCCAATTTTCAGTCACTTTATGATTGTCTAATAAAAAAAATTTCTACATAAAAATAATTAAAAATTAATATTTTAGATGCCAATCTAGATGCCATTTATTAACATCGCCCACAGAATTGTTTTGAGCTTTATCATTTCTGGATATAATTGCAACGGAATAACAAGACGGCTACCAGGGAGGTAGATTCTCAGTGAGTTGTTTGGCGGAGGAATTCGGCTATCCCAGGCAACTGACCCCGACTAACAAATACACAAATACTAGGAGCTGACCACAAAGATGAGCAACGCTGGAAAACCAAGAACCAAGTCAGAGATCTTCGCCACCATTGCGGATGAAACTGGCCTCAAGAAAAAAGACGTCAACAATGTATTTGATGCCCTGTCCAACATCATCCGCCAAGATCTCAAGGGTGGGCCTGGGGTCGTGAACCTGGCTGGCCTCATGAAGATCAAGGCGGTACACAAACCGGCGGTTCCGGAACGTGAAGGCATCAATCCATTTACTAAAGAACCGACTGTCTTCAAGGCCAAACCGGCGCGTAATGTCGTTAAGATCTCGCCATTAAAATCTCTCAAGGACATGGTTTAATACCCGGGCAGTGATCATCGACCAACCGGTCGTTGATCACTGCGTGGTGGTTCTATTTCTCAAAAGGAAGAGCGCTATTGGGGTGTTAGGTAGCTGCCAGCGACCTTTGGCAAGCGCCTGAAGCAGGCCTTGTAGTCGGCCTTGTCGAGAATATTGTCCTGCTTCTGCTTTTGTGCCTCCTCGGCCTCGATCAGGTCGTCCTCATCCAGGTCGATATCGACTGTTCTGCCCCGGTATCTCCCCTGGCAACGCTCATTGATCAGAAACCCTGAGGCATCGAATTGCCGGTAGGCATGGAGCTGGCGATGATAGCTGTGGATATTAATCAGTGTCTGGATCGGGGCGGCCCGGCGGTATGGCAAAAAAGCTGCGGTATAATCCCTGATAACCCGACCTTTTTTGTCATAAATAAACACATCTATTACATGGATATTGCTCGGCTTAGTCCGTTCCCACTGGATCCGACTCAGCAGGCGATTATTGGCGCTGTCATAGTAGCTGACCTCCCGATAGTACTTGAGGTCACGGGCATAGCCATCGATGCGGGAGGTGGTTCTGATTTTTCTGCCATTTAGTTGTCGCTGATGCAGAATATAGAGATTTTTTACGAACAGATTCCAACGTTCATTCTGGGACATTTCCACCTTCGGCTGGCGGACAACATCGGCCTGAACCGGTAATCCTGCGAATATGATCATACTGGCAGAAATAATAATTGTCAGTCTTGAGAACATACCCCCTCCGAATGGCTTGCTTGGCCAATCTTAACAATGGATGCCGCCCGCGAACTAATTATTCCTTGCTGAAGTTTTCTCTGCTTAAGGAAACTCTGATCAATTCGTCATTCCGGGCAAACCAGCGGTGCGACCCGGAATCCAATGCTTCAAACTCAAGGCGTTACTGGACTCCGGCTTCCGCCGGAGTGACGTCAAAGGAATTAATCAGAGGCTCCTTAGTCTAGACAGGTTTTCCAAATCCACCGCCGCCCGGGGTGGCGATCATGATCGTATCACCGGCCTTGACCACTTGCTGGAAACAGCCACCGAGCTCCATCTCCCGGCCATTCTGTCGCCGTAGACGGTTAACCCCAGGCCTGCCCGGTGCCCCACCGGCCAGGCCGGGTGGCGGCAACCGGCGCCGGCCCGAGAGCATGGCGGCTGTCAGTGGCTGTAGGAAGCGGATCCGGCGGATAACACCGTCCCCGCCCCGATGACGGCCCCGTCCGCCAGACCCCTGACGAATGGCAAAGGCTTCGACGATGACGGGGAAGCGGTTCTCGAGCACCTCGGGATCTGTCAGTCGGGAATTCGTCATATGCGACTGGACTGCATCGGCGCCATCGAAATTCTCAGCGGCCCCGGTACCGCCACAGATGGTTTCGTAATACTGCCATTGCGCATCGCCAAAGGTGAAATTATTCATGGTCCCCTGGGCGGCGGCCATCACCCCCAGGGCGGCATAGAGGGCATCGACGATACACTGCGAGGTCTCGACATTACCGGCGACCACCGCCGCCGGGTGTTTCGGGTTCAACATGGAATCGTCCGGGATTAAAAGCCTGATCGGTTTGAGGCAACCGGCATTGAGCGGGATCGCCTCATCCACCAGCGTGCGGAAGACATACAGTACCACTGCCCGGCAGACAGCTGTGGGGGCATTAAAATTATTCTCCAGTTGGTGAGATGTACCGCTGAAGTCGATGGTCACACCGCGCTGTGGCCGGTCGACCGAGATCGACACGGCGATCCGGGCGCCGTTATCCAGGTCAAGCCGGCATTCCCCGTCCCGCAAGCGGTCAATGACGCGCCGGACAGCCTCCTCGGCATTATCCTGGACATGTTGCATATACGACTGCACCGTCGCCAGGCCATAGTGGCTGACGAGATCGTGCAGCAAGCGAACCCCGCACTCATTGGCCGCCAGCTGGGCCTTGAGATCGGCGATATTCTGTCGCGGGTTGCGGGCTGGATAGGGACCGGCCTCGAGCAAGGCCTGCGTTTCCTGTTCACAGAGACGACCGTTGGCGACCAGTCTGAAATTATCAAACAACACCCCCTCTTCATCCACCGTCCGGCTCGCCGGCGGCATCGAACCCGGCGTAGTCCCACCGATATCGGCATGGTGTCCCCTGGAGGCGACAAAAAAGAGGATGCCTGTCGCCGTTGGGTCGAACACGGGGGTGATGACAGTAATATCCGGCAGGTGGGTGCCGCCGTTATAGGGGGCGTTGATGGCATAGGCGTCACCCGGTCTGATCGCGCTCCCCCGGGCGGCAATCAGGCTCTGCACGCTCTCGCTCATGGAGCCGAGGTGGACCGGTACATGGGGGGCATTGGCCACCAGCTGACCTTCACGATCAAACAGGGCGCAGGAAAAATCCAGGCGTTCCTTGATATTCACCGAGTGGCTGGTCTTTTGCAGGGTCGAACCCATCTGCTCGGCAATCGACATGAATAAATTATTGAAAATCTCCAGGCGGACCGGATCGACCGCGGTGCCCAGGTCGAGTGTTCGGGTCAGGGGCACAAACCGTTCGAGGACGAGTTGCCGGGTGTGGTCGATGGTCAGTTGCCAGCCGGCCTCGACGACGGTAGTCGAGTTTGCCTCAACGATCAGCGCCGGCCCCTCTATGCGAATTGCCGCTGTCAGTTCCTCACGGGAATACACCGGGGCCTCAACCTGGTTCGTGGCCTCCCGGGTGGGATTAAAGGTATAGATATTGGCAACCATCAATGCCTCGATATCCTCTGAGGACGCCGTCGTGGCAACCGCTTGATCCGCCACCTCGCCCGGAAGAGTCGCGATCACCTCCACCGCTGCCGCCTCGATGATGAGTGCCTTGCCCGGATCAACGAATCCAAACATCTGCTGATGCCGGTCATTGAAGGTCTGACAGGCCTGCTCATAATTTGCATAAGCGAATTGTAAGGCGTAATCGGTACCGGCATAGCGCAGTGATATCGATCGTTGAACGATCGGATCGTCTGCCCTGTCCAGGCCCTGTTCGACTATCTCAGCACGGGCACGGTCCTCCAGTCGTTGCAGGACCTCTTCCAGTTCCACGGTCAGGGACTCGTCATAGGGCCGCTCGATTGCCTGTTCCCGGATCGCGCGGACATCGGCCAGGCCGATGCCATAAGCCGACAACACCCCGGCATGGGGGTGGATCACAATCCGTTTCATCCCCAGGGTATCGGCCAGCAGGCAGGCATGTTGGCCACCGGCGCCACCGAAACAACAGAGGGTGTACTCGCTGACGTCATAACCCCGTTGGGTAGAGATCTTGCGGATAGCGGCAGCCATATTCTCAACCGCGACCTCGATGTAGCCGTGGGCGATTTCGGTCGCCGACCGCTGACGGCCGGTAGCCCTTGTAAACTCCTCACACAGGGACGCAAACCGCTGTTGTACGACCTCGGCGGCCAGCGGCTGGTCTCCGGCGGGGCCGAATACCTTAGGGAAGTATTCCGGCCGGATCTTGCCCAGGAGGACATTACAGTCGGTCACCGTCAACGGGCCGCCGCCGCCGTAACTGGCCGGCCCCGGGTCGGCCCCGGCCGAGTCCGGGCCGACAGTCATACGCTCGCCATCGAAGTGCAGGATCGAACCGCCGCCGGCGGCAACGGTATGGACACGCATCATCGGTGTCCGCAGGCGCACACCGGCGATCTCGGTCTCGTGAGTGCGTTCATACTCGCCCTGGTAATGCGAGACATCGGTCGAGGTCCCGCCCATATCGAAACCGATGAGCCGATTGATCCCGGCCTGGGTGCAGCTGCGAACGGCGCCGACGACACCCCCGGCCGGGCCGGAGAGGATGCTGTTCCGGCCCTGGAAGGTCCGGGCATCGGTCAGCCCACCGCTGGACTGCATGAAAAACAGGCGGGTGTCACCCAATTCTGCTGCCACCCTATCGATATATCGCCGCAGGGCCGGCGACAGATAGGCATCGACAACGGTGGTGTCTCCGCGACCGACCAGTTTCATCAGCGGGCACACCTCATGGGAGACCGATACCTGACGGAAGCCGATCTCACGGGCGATCGCGGCCACGGCCTGTTCATGGGCGTGATAGCGATAGCCGTGCATGAAGACGATCGCTACCGCCTCGATGTCATCCTCATAGGCCTGTTGCAATGCCTGCCGGGCCCGGTCGTGATCGAGTGCCACCAGGACCTCGCCATCGGCATTGAAGCGCTCAACGACCTCGATGACGCGCTCATAGAGCCGTTCCGGCATGACAATCTGGCGGGCGAAAATATCCGGACGGTTCTGGTAGCCGATACGCAGGGCATCGGCAAAGCCCTCGGTAATCAACAGCGCCGTTCGGGCCCCTTGGCGTTCCAGCAGGGCATTGGTGGCGACGGTGGTCCCCATCTTGACGCTGTCGATGGCCTCGGCCGGGATGGGATCATCCCTGCCGATCCCGAGGAGATCGCGGATACCCTGGAGCGCCGCGTCCGGATAGCGCCCGGGATTGACCGACAGAAGCTTGTGCGTAATCAGCGCCCGGTCCGGCCGGCGGGCGACGATATCGGTGAAGGTCCCGCCACGGTCGATCCAGAACTGCCAGCCCGGTAGACCACTTGTTTTAGTCATCGCTGTGGGCCTGGATCAATGCAGCCTTCCAATCAGGCTTGCCGTCCCCGTAACGAGCGTTCACGCAGGCGTTCCAGCCGCAGACGCTCACGATCATCGAACAGGCGTTTGGAAGTCAACCACACCGCCGCCATGGTGCCGAAACCGGTGCCGGCGCTGATCATAAACATAATCAGTATCTGATATTTTGCCGCCTCCAGCGGCGGATTCCCGGCCAGGAGCTGGCCGGTCATCATCCCCGGCAGACTCACCAGGCCGGCGACGGCCATGGCGTTGATGATCGGCATCATGCCGGTACGCATACTGTCGTGGCGGATACCGGCGATCGCCTGCTGCCAGGTCTGGCCCAGCATCAGGCGCGCCTCGATTACGGCTTTGTGTTGCCAGGCCGAGTGGGTCAGTGTGTCCATACCGAGGGCGATGCCGGTCATGGTGTTACCTAACATCATGCCGAGCAGGGGGATCGCGTACTGGGGTTCATACCAGGGCCTGAGCTGAATAACCGCCAACAGCACCAATACGGTAATGGTGAAGGTGGAGATAAACATGGAAGCGGTGCCGATACCGAAACCCCACCAGCCGATCAGGCGCCGCTTCTGCCGTGCCAGGACCTCGCGCCCGGCAATCAACAACATTGCCAATGCGATCAGGGTGATCCAACCCAGGTGGACATTATCGAACACGGCCTTCAGCACCAGACCGAGGAGCAGCAACTGGACAGTGGTGCGTACCGCGGCGATGAGAATACTCCGCCCGACCCCGAGCTGTAATGCAAACGACAGACCGGCCAGGATCACCACCAGCAGTGCGGCCAATGTGAGATCGAGCGGCGTCAGGACCACGGTCGTCATGCCTTATCCTCCGGCAGGACCTGCCCGTCTGTGATCACATAATGCTGCTGACCTACCCGCTGACGTTGCTTGGCGTCATGGCTGACCCAGATCACGGCGACCGGGCTCGCGGACATATAATGTTTGATGACCGCCTCGACCCGCTCGGTATTCGTGGGGTCCAGACTGGCAGTGGGCTCATCCAGCAACAACACCTGGGGTTGGTTGGCCAGCAGGCGTAACAATGCCAGGCGCTGGCGTTCCCCGGTCGACAGGCGACTAACCAACCAGTGCAATACCTCGGGGTCGAATCCCAAAGTTGAAAACAGGTTCTCATCCACCTCGGTGAAGTGCTCACCGACGGTGTCAAACCACCAGTGACTCTCCGCCGGCAGCAGACCGACTCGTCGGCGCCATTCGTGCGCTGCGCTCGCCGCACAGGCCGTCTCATCGAGCAGGATTTCACCACTGTGCGGTTCGAGATCGGCAATACCGCGCAGGAACAGCGATTTCCCGGCCCCAGAGGGGCCCGTAAGGGTGAGGCATTGGTGCTGCTTGAGGCCCAGGGACACCGGTCCCAGATTTCGGACCGTCATGTCCTCGATACGTAAGGTCTGCAAATCATTACCCGGAATTGATATCAGCCGGCATTATGCAGACAGCAGCCAACTGAGACCAGCCGACCTCCGGAAATGGGGTAAAATAGGCGAAACACCAGTCAGCTACCAAGGAGCTACCATGACTGATTGCCTGTTTTGCAAGATGGTGAATGGCAATATCAAGCCGGATACTGTCTATGAGGATGACCGCGTCCTTGCCTTCCGTGACATCAACCCGCAGGCGCCGACCCATATACTGGTCGTCCCCAAGGAACATGTCGCCACCCTCAATGATCTCGATGAGGCCCACAGCGATATCGTCGGCCGGCTCTACCTGGTGGCCAAGCAAATCGCTCATAATGAGGGGATCGCCGAAGAGGGTTACCGTACGCTCATTAACTGTAATGCCGGTGCCGGCCAGACAGTGTTCCATCTGCACCTGCATATCCTCGGCGGCCGGCCGATGGGCTGGCCACCAGGCTAGGCGACTCGGACAATCTTGACCCCGATCTGTCTGAGCTTATCCTCGATAAATCGTCGCAAATCTTCGGAGAGCAGATCCGTCAGGCGGCATTGTCCATAAAAAAAGGGGCTAGATAACTAGCCCCTTTTTCCATCAACAATAAATAAATTAGAACGGAATGTCATCGTCGAAGTCATCCGAACCGGTAGTACTGGCAGTGGCCGGTTTTGACTGGCTGGCCGGTTCCTGGTTGGAGTCGTCGGCCGGGACACCGCTGCCGGCGCGTGAACCCAGCATCTGCATCTCATTGGCGACAATCTCAGTGGTGTAACGGTCGTTGCCGTCTTTATCCTGCCACTTGCGCGTCTGTAAGCGGCCTTCAATATAGATCTGCGAACCCTTCTTCAGATACTCGCCGGCGATCTCGGCCAAACGGCCGAAGAACACCACCCGGTGCCATTCGGTGCGTTCCTGTTTCTCACCGGTGTTCTTATCTTTCCAGGAATCTGAAGTGGCGATATTGACGTTGGCGATTGCCTGACCGTTGGGGGAGTAGCGAACTTCCGGGTCGCGTCCCAGGTTGCCCACCAAGATAACCTTGTTTACACCTCGTGCCATTGTATTTCCTCCTAGACCGTACGGATGCCGCTAGCTTGATATGGTCATCCGAAATTGACGTTAAGATAAAGCGGGGCCATCTTACCAGAATCATCCCGGCTGACAATCGTGAATATTAAACCGGCCTGAAAACCGGCAATTAAGCAGTACTGCTGATAAATTGGAGTGATGGACAACTGCTAAGCCCTTCATTCCCAGTGGTGACTGAGCCAGTCTAGCGGTCTATCGCCTCCGGGGTAGCGGCCTCGATCACCGCCGCCGGGATGGTTTCATGCTTTGGCATGGTCATACCCAGGGCGATCAGAAACCATAACACCAGCAGTGCGATAACAAAGCCATAGACGGCAGGAATTCCCAGCCAGCCGTAGAGGACGCCGCCGACAGTACCGCCGACAAAGGCACCGAAGAACTCAAAGCTGCTATAGACCCCCAGCGCCGTGCCCTTGCTGCGGGCCTCGACCGTGCGCGAGATCAACGAGGGCAGCATCGCCTCAAGCAGGTTGAAGGCGAGGAAGAACAGGAACAGACTGATGGCGATGCCGTAGAGGGAGGTATGGAGCTCGATTAATAAAGTCTGTGACAGGACCAGGACGACAATGGCGACGAGGAAGAACTGTTTGATCCAGTGCCGACGCTCCGCCAAGACGATCATGGGTAACAAGAACACTGCCGACAGCAACATCACCGGGACATAAACTTGCCAGAAATCGGTCTTGGGTAGCTTGGCATACTCCGTAAGGCTGATGGGGATAACGACAAACATCGCCGTCAGGGCGGCATGAAGGATAAAGATGCCGGCATCGAGCCGCAGCAGCCGGCGGTCCTTGAGGGCCTTTGTTAACTGCCTGCGGTAACCGCCGGCCGGTGCGGTCTGAGGTCTGCCAGCGGGTGCCGGTACCCAGACAAACAACACAAGCAGGCCACCGATGGCCAGGGCCGCTGTGAGCCAGAAGATCCCGCTGACACCGATGAGGTTATCAATATTCGAGGCCAGCAACAGCGACAGCACAAAGGCGGCACCGATGCTCATACCGATCAGGGCCATGGCCTTGGTTCGCTGGTTCTCGCGGGTGAGGTCGGCGGTCAGGGCCATCACCACCGCGGCGATGGCGCCGGCGCCCTGCAGGGCCCGACCGGCCAGGACCCCCACCAGGGTATCGGCAAGTGCCGCGAAGACGCTGCCGGCGGCAAAGATCAGCAACCCGGCAGCGATCACCGGCCGCCGGCCGATGCGATCTGAGAGCATCCCAAAGGGGATCTGCAACAACCCCTGAGTCAGACCGTAGATACCCAGGGTCAGTCCCATCAGCCACGGTTCATAGCCCTGCAGGGTCTGGGCGTAGAGGGCGAACACCGGCAGGATCAGGAACAGGCCCAGCATTCGCAGGACGAAAATCCCCGCCAGGCCGCTAACGGCCCGTCGTTCCTGGGCATTCATGGGGTTACTTCTTGGTCGTGCCATATTCCGTAGAAAATCAGGGGCCAAAGCCCAAAAACAGGAGCTGTCAGACGCTTTTGCCTGACCCCCGAAAGGCGGGGTATAGTATCAGGTTTAACCGGGAAACAGGAATTTCATGGAAAAAATCCGCATCCGCGGGGCACGCACGCATAACCTGCAGAATCTCGACATCGACCTGCCGCGGGATCAGTATATCGTCATCACCGGCCTATCCGGATCGGGTAAATCCTCGCTCGCCTTCGACACCCTCTATGCCGAGGGCCAGCGGCGCTATGTCGAGTCGCTCTCGGCCTATGCCCGCCAGTTCTTGTCGCTGATGGAAAAGCCCGATGTCGACCTGATCGAGGGCCTGTCACCGGCGATCTCGATCGAACAGAAGTCGACCTCGCACAACCCGCGCTCGACCGTCGGCACCGTCACCGAGATCCATGACTACCTGCGGCTGCTCTATGCCCGCGTCGGCACCCCGCGCTGCCCCGACCACGGCACCGACCTCGAGGCCCAGACCGTCAGCCAGATGGTCGACCACCTGCTGGCGCTCGAATCCGGGACCCGGATCATGTTGCTGGCACCACTCATCGAAGGCCGCAAGGGCGAACACGCCCATATCTTCGACGGCCTCCGTACCCAAGGTTATGTCCGCGCCCGTATCGACGGCAAGGTTTATCAACTGGACGAGGTGCCGCCGCTGAAGAAGATGCAGAAACATACCATTGAGGCCGTCGTCGATCGCCTGGTGCTGCGCGCCGACCAGAAGCAGCGGCTGGCGGAATCGGTCGAGACTGCCCTGAACTTAAGCGAGGGCCTGACCCGCGCGGTCATCGTCGATGAGCACGGCAAGGCCGGGGAAGAGATCATGTTTTCCAGCCGTTATGCCTGCCAAAATTGCGGCTACTCCTTATCCGAACTCGAACCACGACTGTTTTCCTTCAATAACCCGGCCGGGGCCTGCCCCACCTGTGACGGCCTCGGGGTCACCCAGTACTTCGATCCGGAACGTGTGATCCATGACTCGACTTTAAGCCTACCGGCCGGCGCCATCCGCGGCTGGGACCGGCGCAATGCCTTTTATTACCAGATGCTGGAATCGCTGGCTAAACATTACAAATTTAAGCTCGACAAGCCGTTCGATAAACTGCCGAAGAAGACCCAGAAGATCATCCTCTACGGCAGCGGCGACGAAGAAATCAAGTTTACCTATGTCGGTGATCACAAACGCCGCCGTTATCAGCGCACACAGCCATTCGAGGGGGTACTGCCAAATCTCGAGCGCCGTTACCGTGAGACCGAGTCGGCCGCTATGCGCGAGGAACTGGCGAAGTATATCAGCACCCACCCGTGTGAAGACTGCCAGGGCACACGGTTGCGCACCGAGGCCCGGCATGTGTTCGTCGTCGATCAGCCATTACCGGCGCTGACCGAGCAACCGATCAGTGATCTCTATCATTTCTTCAGCACGCTGGCGTTGACGGGAAATCGCCAGACGATCGCCGACAAGATCATCAAGGAGATCCAGAACCGGCTCGGGTTTTTAGTGAATGTCGGCCTGAACTATCTCAACCTTGCGCGCTCGGCCGAGACCCTCTCCGGCGGCGAGGCCCAGCGCATCCGCCTGGCATCACAGATCGGTGCCGGTCTCGTCGGGGTGCTGTATGTCCTCGATGAGCCGTCAATCGGTCTGCACCAGCGCGATAACCGGCGCCTGCTCGATACCCTGAAACACCTGCGCGATCTCGGCAATACCGTCATCGTCATCGAACACGACGAGGAGGCGATCCGTCATGCCGACCACGTGCTCGATATCGGTCCCGGCGCCGGCATCCACGGCGGCCGTGTCGTCGCCCAAGGGTCACCCGAGGACATCATGTTGACACCGGCCTCAATCACCGGCCAGTACCTGAGCCGAAAGCAGACCATCGCCATCCCGGCTCGACGCACCGCTATCGACAATGAAAAGCGATTACATATCAAGGGTGCCAGTGGCCACAACCTGAAAGCCATTAACGTCAGTATCCCGGTGGGGTTGTTTACTTGTGTCACCGGTGTCTCCGGTTCCGGTAAGTCGACGCTCATTAACAACACCCTTTACGCCGCCGCTGCGAGATATCTGTATGAAAGTAAAATGGAACCGGCAGCACATGAAGCTATCGAGGGCCTGGAGCTGTTCGACAAGGTGGTTGATATCGACCAGAGCCCGATCGGCCGCACCCCGCGGTCGAACCCGGCGACCTATACGGGCCTGTTCACACCCATCAGGGAGCTCTTCACCGGCACCCCGGAGGCCCGCGAGCGTGGTTATAACCCGGGGCGGTTTTCCTTCAATGTCCGCGGTGGCCGTTGCGAGGCCTGTCAGGGTGACGGCCTGATCAAGGTCGAGATGCATTTCCTGCCGGATATCTATGTCTCCTGCGACGTCTGCAAGGGCAAACGCTACAATCGCGAGACCCTGGAGATCAAGTATAAAGGTAAGAACATCCACGAGATCCTGAGCATGACAGTGGAAGAGGCACACGAATTCTTCCACGCGATTCCGGTAGTCAAGCGCAAGCTCGATACCCTGATAGATGTCGGTCTGGCCTATATTACTCTCGGTCAGAGCGCGACGACGCTGTCCGGCGGTGAGGCCCAACGGGTGAAACTGTCACGCGAGCTGTCCAAGCGCGACACCGGCCGGACTTTATATATCCTCGACGAACCGACCACCGGCCTGCACTTCCATGACATCAAGCAACTATTGGCGGTACTGCATCGCCTGCGCGACCACGGCAACACCATCGTCGTCATCGAACACAACCTCGATGTCATCAAGACCGCCGACTGGATCATCGACCTCGGACCGGAAGGCGGCGATGGCGGCGGTGAGGTAGTTGCCGTCGGTTCGCCGGAAATCGTAGCACAGCAAGCCGGCTCCTATACCGGGCAGTTTCTGAAAAATATCTTGCAGGCACCAACAACAAAGCACAAGCTGGCACAAGAACCAGCGTCATTGGTTTCCTAAAAAGAAATTATTTTTCCCTAAATCTCTCTATATTTAATCACCAGAATGAAAGAAAACGAAATTAAATTTACAAATTACGCAGCCGCTTTCATAGATGTTCTTGGCCAGCAAGAAAAATATAAGAATTGTGGGATTCTGCCAGATTTATCGTCAGATGCTGCTAAACAAAAATTTTTAAACAATGCAAAAGAAACCATTGGTGTAATTAGAAACCTACATAAAAAATTCTACTCATTCAACAACGCAGTTATAAATACACAAACTGATACTGAATCTGAAAATGATGAGGATACATCTGTTAATGTTCTAACAAAAACTGAAATGAAGTTTCAGAGATTTTCAGATGGGTTATTTGTATTTACTTCACTAGAAGAAGATGGTTCACGACTTGCCATTAACGGTGTGTACACACTTATATGTGCCTGTGGATCTCTATGTTTGTTAGGCCTTGCAGACGAAGCACCAATACGTGCGGGTATCGAAATTGCTTGGGGTATCGAAATAAACGATAGCGAACTGTATGGTTGTGTCGTAGCAAAAGCCTATAATTTAGAGAGTGAAATTGCCCAATACCCAAGAGTAGTAGTAGGCAATAATACTGTAAAATACTTGAACGACATGAGAAAACTTCCTAAAGATAGCGGCATCAATAATACAATCATTGAGTACATTAATGAAATATCAAAAATATCAAAGAATATGATAATTAAAGACTT
>FXBF010000152.1_pt1 | contig 21155 bp, 24 predicted proteins | sample 5335321 | NCBI WGS metagenome assembly FXBF01 (sample SAMEA103928391, study PRJEB20085) | sediment metagenome | isolation source: sediment
CCGGCAACCGCCACGGCGATCGCCTTATTGAATTGCCCTGGCCCTTGACCTTGTTCACCGAATGCCACCAGGAACGTGCCGTCGGGCGCAAACTTCTGGATCCGGTTGTTGTAGAAGTCGGCAACGAGAACGTTATCCTGGTTATCGAGCGTGATCCCGGTGACCGTGGCGAACCAGCCATTGAATGGGCCGAAGATATTCATGGCGAACGGCCCGCCCCATTTACGCAAGAACGCACCCGAGGTAGAAAACACCTGCACCCGGTCTCCGTATCCATCGGCCACGAACAGCGTGCCGTCAGCACCGAGCACCACGTCCGTGGGATAATTGAACTGACCCGCCCAGACGCCGATCTCGCCTGTCTTGCCCCATTGCTTGATGAAGCTGCCGTCGGCACGCAGGTGCTGAACGCGTTGGTTGTAAAAGTCCACGACGAACAGGTCGCCATTGGCGGCGACCGCCACACCACCGGGAGAGCTGAACTCGCCCGGCGCGGATCCGGCGCGGCCGATCTGCCGGCGAGGGGTTCCATCCAGGGCAAAGACCTGAACGCGATCGTTCCAATAATCGGCCACATAGAGCTCATCGCCGGCGATCGCCAGGTTCATCGGCCGGCCGAGCTGGCCCGGCCCGTCGCCCTGGCTGCCGAACTGGCGTTTGAATTTCCCGTCGAGATCGAATACCTGGATGCGCCCGTTGCGGGCATCGCTCACAAACACCTCGGTACCGACTATGGCGATGCCGGTCGGATCGTTGAACTGCCCGGGCGCCGAGCCCGGTTCGCCCCAGGCTGCCACGAACTCGTAGCCGGGTTCCTGGGCCCAGGGCACCCACACCAGCCAGGCGATGATGATAAGACCCAGCAGGCTGCCCGCGATGCCACCGATGATTTTCAACGCAGTTCTACGTGTCATCTGACAATTCTCCAGCGCGAAGCTATAAGTTGAACCGCACGCTCACGCGCGCGACGTAATCGTTTTCCAGCGCCGTCCCGTTCAGATCCTGAGAAACGGGAATTTGTACCGCGCCTTCAACAATCCAGCGCTTGGTGACGTACTGGATGCCGGGCGTGAGGAACAACCTCGTGCCCCCGGAGTTGGGATCCTCAACACCGCCCACGCGGTTGTTGTCCTGGTCGATCAGGTTGGCCTCGATCACGCCATAGAGGAAACCCGGAACCCCGCCGCTCAGTTTGCGTGGGTATAGGCGATATTGCAGCGAACCGTCGAGACGCGCGATGTCCCCCGCCTCGAAGTTATTGGCCTTGTTGTTGGCGCGGTAGCTGAACTGGCTGTCGACCTGGTAGCGCAATGTCTGGTAGGTGGCCACCACGCCAACGAAGGGGTCCCACGAACCCGAGCCTACCTGCACGTTCGGCGGGAGGCGACCCAGCGCGTCGGTCGCATCGTCCTCGCCGGTCGGTGCCTTCACGCCGAGAAAGGGCGCGACGCGAAAGTTGCGGCCGGGCCGATCACGCTGCACCACCGTGTAACGGCCGAACACGCTGAGATCGCCGAAGCCGCTGGTGCTACGGGTGACGCGCTGCCCGCCGGTCGTGATCTTCAATTCGTTATCAAAGTAGGGCAGTACCCCAAAGACGGCGAGCTTGCCGTTTATGCCGTAACCGAGGATCGATACGGCCGCCTGCGAAGTGCGGTCACGATCGGCGCCGCTCGGGTCGTCGCCCGACTGGCTAGCGATCAACTGCTCACGGAATACAAATTCGCCCTTCGCAACCGGCAGTGCAGTATTGAAGGTGATCGGTGCGCTTGAGACCGCACTTGACCAGCCTAGTGCACCGGCGGCCACCACGGCCGCAAGCCGGTACCGTGCGCGCCATTTTCGTAGGGGATTCATTCTTTTTTGATCCCTGCGCTCTGCGTGAACGCGCGCAGCGTAAAGCCCGCGTCCTTGACCGCCCGACGCGCACGATCTTCGCTCAGGCTCGCGCCGTCGGCCAGGGTCACGACGACCTGGCCGCTTTTGATGTCCACATCGATCTTTTCAACACCGTCGATGGCGCTCAGCTTTTTCTCGATGCCGTAGGCGCAGAACGGGCAGGCGAGCCCATCGACTTCTAGCGCGTAGACGGCGGTCTGCGCCTTGGCCGCCACTACCCAAAGTAACAGTGTCAAGGCGACGATCGTGATGCGAACGATGCGGCTCACAGCGGTTTCTCGGTCATGCTGCGCAGCGTAAAGCCGGCATCCTTGACCAGCTTGGCCATCTGCGGTTCCGTCAGTTTTATCCCTTCGACCACGTTGACTCTGACCACGCCCTTGTTCAGGTCGATATCGATCTGTTCGACGCCCTTGGTCTTTTTGAGCTTCTTCTCGATGCCGTAGGCGCAATACGGGCACGCCAGGCCATCCACGCCCAGCTCATACTGGGTGCCGGCGGCAAAGGCCACAGGGTTCCAAAGCAAGGCCATTGATATTGCGAGGATCCACTTTTTCATTTCATCACCTCCATTCAGGATTTGACCCTTTAGCTTACAGATGCCATTCGAGAACCAATCTGCCACGATAGTCGGATTTTTCCTGATTGCCGTTCAGGTTACTTGCAATCGGGATCTGCACGCCCGCTTTGATGGCGAAATTGCGGCGGGTCCAGAATATCCCCGGCGACAGGAACCACTCGGTGCCGCCGGTGTCGGCCAGCTCCGTGCCGTTTAACTCGGCGCGCTTGCCGTACTCGCCGTTAAGCTCCAGCAACCATACCGTGTCCGGTTCCAGATACCCGGTGGGCCGCGGGCGGATGCCGCCGACGAGGTCGAAGAAAAACCGGTTGCCGCGCCGCAACCCGGCATCGTTCTGGCCATTGCGCCGGTAGCGCACGCTGGCCCAGCGGTACCACTTGCGGCTCTCGTAGCCGTAGGCTAGGGCTACCAGGGTATCCGTGCTGCCGGTCCCCAGGGGCGGAGTCGACTTGTCGTCCGCGGTATCCGGCTTTACTCTGAACAGCACCGCCGCGGACTCCTGTGCGCCGAGCGTGTCCTTACGCCAGAAACGGTACTTGGTGAATACGGTCGCATCCCCCTGGCCGCTGGTGCTCATAATCCCGTTATCCTTGCGCACATAGGGCAGCTCGAAGCCCAGGACCCAGTTGCCGGTTAATCCATAGGTAAGCTCCACCTGCAGTTCCATCTCGCGGTCCTCGCCGGCTTTGGCCACATCGATCTGCGGCGCGATCTCGACACCGCCCTTGAACAGCACGTGCGGTCCGGGGCTGAATATCGGGTCATGCGCCCAGGCGGCGCCTGCCGCGAGCGCCGCGGCCATGCCCACGACCCGAGTTATGCACCACGTTCGTGTCCTCATTTCCTGCTCTCCGGTCTCGTTGTGTTTCCCTGCTTGGACAATCTGGAGTCGGCTCCAGGTTCTATAATTGCAAAGCCGTTCCCATTGGTGTTAAAAGCCTAAGACCTGGAGTCAACTCCAAGTCAAGTCTTTTTTTGGGAAATGCTTGTCGATAGCTGGAGCCGCGTGTGGCGGGATTATCCGAGAGGCTGCGGCTCCGCGCCGGAGGCGTGCTGTCGTTCCGGGGGATTTAGTGGAATCGCTAGTAAACGCAGACAGGAACGAACCGAGCGCGAGAGCAATAGAACACCCTGTATACCGCGTGGCAAGCAGTGAACGGTAAGACGAATCAGCGTCGTACAGCCGCGGTGCGACGCCACATCCGGTGTCCACGCGAGCGAGATCCCGCGGATAGGTGTGATGTTTATTTCCTGCGGATCAGGTCATTGTGCCGGTCATTTGCACTTGATTTTCCAGATTCGGTTTCTAAAAAAGTCGCTGACGTAGACTGCTGCATCGCTAGCTACGGCGATACCAGCTGGGTACTGCATTTCCTTCTCACCCGATTCACGCTTGCCCCATACGGCTAGGAGCCTGCCCGCACGCGTGAACTTTTGTACGCGGTAGTTGAAGGCGTCGGCGACGTAAACATCGTCGCGTGAATCCACAGCGACTGCTTTGGCGAACCGAAACCAACCGTACCATTTGCCGGAGATGCCGTAGCCAACGCCGCCCCATTGTGTGAGGTAAACTCCCTCGGGCGTAAATTTCTGTTGGAGAAGTCAATAGGCTGTTTGACACTGCTGCGAAAGTGTCTCTGCTCATCACAACCATGCTTCCAGCTTAACGAACAACGCGAAATAGATCGACCATAAGCCCAGCGCCACGAGCATAATCCCTGTCCATCGCGGCATGCGGCTTGACAGAGCGGCGAGCCGGTCAGCAAAACGCTGCCCGGTAGGCCATAGGACTGCAAGTGCAAGCGGTGCCGATAGCGCAAGGCCAAACAGGCCAAGCGCAAGGAACCCCTGGGCCATCGTTGCGCCGCCGAGGACGGCGGTCCCGAAAAGGACAAAAAGCATTGGCGCGGCACACGCCGGGACATTGAGACCAAACAAAATCCCCAAGGCAACCGGTCCGCGCGTTTTAGTCGCACGCGCCAATCCTGGCCCAAGCGTGCGCATGAGAAACTCGGCGTGCCCGGCGAGATAGAGTGCACCGATGATCAGATAGAGGCTGCCGAGCAGTATCCACAAAATTTGTTGTATGGTTATGAAGGCCATTCCGATAAATGCCGCCAACACACCTAACGCACCGATGAAGCAGGCGCGGGAAAGCATGAAGGCGCCGATCTGCACGATCTTATTTTTCCTCGACTTGCCCTCGAGGTATTTTATGAACAGCAGGTTCCCGCCCATTGAGCAAGGCTCTGCAAAACCCAGTAGCCCAAGGCCTATCGGAAGCAGCACCATGTTGAACAAGGCGATCTCGCTCATGGTTGTCTACACGCCCTTGCGACGACACCCGCTGAGAAATGCGGGCTGAAGCCTACAAGCTGAAGTGGACTCCAGGTCAAGTAATTTTTACTGCCAAAACCGCTAATGGCTTGATCAACACGCCAGACAATTTCAGTAAGCTAGCAGGCCGCTGAAAAGAGTTTTTCAGCGGCCTGCTAGGTTCGAGCCGAATGTTTTTGTTCTTCTCACTCCGCGTGTTTTACGCGACCCAGGAACCGAAGATAGTGCTCAGGCAAGCCGTGTGCTTGCGCGCCCTCGCGCAGCAACGTAAGGTAGCGCTGTGACGGATTGCCATCTTTTTCCTTGCCGTCAGCGATGTAGGTAACGACCCGCAACCGTTCGCCGTTAATGTCCTGGGCCTCGACCCACAGATGCCGGTAGCGCCGGCCGGGCACGCCCTCGGTGGAGTCGAGCTGCAGCAAATCGAGCCGGCTGATCCGGTAAAGCACGCCCCAGACCTCTGCGTCCGCGTCAGGCGAAATATTGGCCGGGGCAGCCTTGCCTTTTGGTCGCCCTTCGAGGTTGAAGCGCAAACGGTATCCGCGTACACACCCTGCCCGCCATTCAATCGGCCGCATTCCGCGGCGCTCGCGAAAGGCGCTGTCATGCATGTTGGCGCCGAAGGCGAAATACCAGACGGTCTCCCCGGGCCGCCCCGTGATGGGGAGACCGTACAGCCGGTAGTACATCTTGGAAATTATCCAGGATTTGGCAATGAGACGGCGCAGCTTCCTCAACACGCCAAGCTTTCCGTGGGGACGCGACGCAACCGCCGTACCGTCAGAGATTGCAGCACGGCAAAACCGAGGCTCACCGCAAACACCCCGGCAAGCGACGTTACCTCTACGATGAGGGCGCCAACCAGCGGCAGCAGTGCTGCCGGTGCGACGAGGGCATTGAAGTAGCCACTATAAGCGGGCCTGCGATCATCGGGCGAAATCTCCATGAGATAACCGAGCATGGCAATGGTAATGCCATTGTCGAGCGCACCGAGCAACAGAAACACCAAGGCGAAGCCGACCCACGTGGGCATAGCCCATGCCCCGGCGATCGCCAGCCAGACAAGTATCAGCAAAGGCGGGGCTGCGCGCAGCATGACGACGCCTTGCAGCAGACTTCGCTTGCCGTGTCGATCGCCCCACCAACCCCATAAGGCATTGGACAGGAGGGCCCCGGCTGTTTGCGCACCTAACAGAAACGCAACATCCAAAGCGGTGCCTTCGGTCGCTATCGCCTGCAGCATGTAGAACGGCAGCGCCATGATCACCCCGCCGCCGAGCCACTGCGCATAGACGAAAAGACGGAAACGGCGGTCGGCGCGAAACACGCCGACACCCTCCCGTAGGAAATCAACGAATCCATCACCGGGATTCTCAGGCAGCCGTGCGACCGGTTCGCCGGCCGACACAAAGGACAGCGCCGAAACCAAGAGCAAGCCGGCGCCCAGTAGCACGACGGCGCCGTAGTCGCTGGGGAAGGTCAGTGTATTCAGGAATTGGTGCGCCGCCGCCGCGACGCCAAGTGCGAACACGCCACCGCCGAAGAATCGGATCGCGAGCAAGCGACTACGGCGCACCGAAGGCACCGAGCGCGCGACGATGTCGTTATAGGGCACGGCGACGATGCCGCTGATGAATGCATAAAGCGTCCATAGCACGAAGAACAGCGTGATCACGAAAGTGCTGGAAAGGTCGCCGGCAATCGCAAGCAGCCCCGCGACACCGAGCAGGCAGGTCACGCGACCAAACGCGCCGATCATATAAAATGGCATGCGTCGCTGACGTCGTTGCGCAAGATAGCCGACGAAAAGCTGCGGAAACAACCAGCCATATCGCGAAATGGCGGCCGCTGCGCCCACCGCGAACGTGTTGCCGGTCAGCGCGTATACCAGTGCGGCGACAATGGTGCTGGTATCCACGGCCGCCGCACCGCCTTGGAAGAAGATGCCCCCGATTGAAATGCGCCAGAACCGCCTCATTGGGTCACGAGCCGCCAACGCTATCCCCCCTGGCGATCTGCAAGTCAGCGAGTGCAACCCCGTTCCTCCACAATGTGCAAACGCCGATGCTGGCGATGGTCAACATGGACGAGAATTGAACCGCCAACCCCATCGCCAGCGCCTGTTCCTCGGCAACGCCGAGCAAACTCAGCGCGAAGATGGTGCCGACGAGGAAGCCACCTGGAATCCGCGCGACATGCGTGAGGATGACCAAGAAGCCGAGAAAGACAAGCACGAAGATATAATCCGCTGGGCGCAGTACGATGCCGAAGGCGAGGCCCGCCCACAGAAAGTGCGTGATGGCGATCAGCTTGATCAGGATACTGGCGAGCACAATGCTGACGCCTCGCCAGCGCGCCCGCGGCCACACGATACCCTGAGCGAAGGAACGTACGAGTCCACCAACGGGAGCGGCGAGGCGCGCTGGCAGACGACTGACCCAACGCATGACCCAGCTGTTGGGGCGCGCAGTCTCACGCTTGTAACGGATCAGGCCGACAAGCAGCAACGTGAACAAAGCCAGGCTTCCGGCGCCGCCCACCGTCAGCCCCAGACGAATGCCCCCGCTCGAGTCGGGGAACACGGCCAGGAGCAGGGCGAGCGCGACAAAACCGCTGAAGACCACGCCGTCAACCAGCCGGTCGATGGCGGCGGTAGCGAGGACAGCGCTCACTGTCAGATTTTCCAGTCGGGCGACGAGCCAGGATCGTACCAGCGGACTGACACCGAAGGGGATGAGCAGCGTGGTCAGATAGCCGGCCATGATCGCGCCGAACAGGCGCAGCGTGCTAATCGGGTGAATTGCATACAGCAGCTGTCGCCACTTCCAGGCGCGCACCAGTTGCTCGAGCGCGATTGCCAACGGCAGCACCAGCAGATATCGCATCTCGGCCTCGGTGACGAGCGTGGTCAGGCGCCTGAAGTCGATGCGCCACAACACCCAGGCGAGCAGCGCTACACCGAACATTCCAAAGCCGATCGACCACCAGGGGCGCCTCGGTCTGCCCCCCGCGGGATCTGTCATGCCTTGACCTTGACCGAGACCAAGGCAGCAAACGGGTGGTGCCGCAGGGTCATCACGTTTTTACCTGGTTGACGCTTCGGCGAGCACATCGGCAGCATCAGCACACTGGCTACGGATGACCATAAGGCCGCGTTCATCTTCGTTCCGTCACCAACACAGCCGGCCGCAGCGGCGATCGATGTGTCCTCGAAAGCAAAGACCGGCGCTCAGTGGTTCTGTTGGCCAAGCGCCGCGGATGTGCGCTATCTCTGGCAACAGATAATGGCGATAATCACCGTGCTCACGTGTCTGTTGATACGTTCTCAACCGCATCGATAGATACATCTGCATTGTCTCCCGGTACCCCGAAGCCGATTAGGAGCGTGTAAATCGTCACCAGAACCGTTTTGCCACGCACTTGTACCTCGCCGATCCGTTTGAATGGGAAGCGGCCTCGTCCCGCCAACTGGCAAGTCGTATCGGAAACGAGGATGCTGGTACCAAAGTCCTTGTTCAACTGCTCCAGTCTTGCGGCCAGGTTTACATCGTCTCCATGCACCGTGTAACCCAGATGCTCAGCGGTCCCAACCAACCCGCCGACGACCGTTCCGGTGTTGATGCCAATTCGCGACTCAAGCGTGATCGCGTTCCCGAAGCGGCGGTTCTTGAGCGCTGCCTGGATTTCGATGGCCGCGCACACGGCATTGGCTGCATGCGCGCGATCGGCCTCTGGTAGATTGAAGCTCGCGAGGATCGCATCGCCTTGGAACTGGTTGATCACGCCGCCATACCGCTCTACGGGCGCGGCCACCACCGCGAAGTACTCGTTTAGTGTGGTAATGAGTTGCTGCGGCGAGAGTGATTCACTCATCGAGGTGAAACCTTTTATGTCGGTAAACAGGATAGTGGCCTCACGCACTTCACCCTGGCCGGCTTGCACCCGCTGCTCTCCTGACCGGACCTGCCGTACCACCTCGTTGGGTACGAACCGCGAGAGATCTTGTGCCGTACTGCTGTCCGCCACGGATTGGATCAAAAGCCGCCGCGCGCGGGCGATTGCCACGGCGAGGATCGCTGTGACCATAAGGATCGAGATGATCTTGTCGAACTCCGCGCCAAGCAGTACGCGGTTAGAGGTCATGTATTCCACATAATCGCGCGTGATCATCGTGTTTTGCGGATCGACGCTGATTGCGTACCAGAGCATGATCAACCAGCCGGCGGCTGCCGTTAGCCCAGCGACAATCACGAATCGTGCCTGAAAGCGCAGTGCGCGCAGGGCGATGAAGATAAATGCATAAAGCAGGGTAGGCGCTTTGAGGTAGAATGAGGCAGGCTGTTGAAACTCGACATGAAAGCTCCAGATCAGTGTTAGCAGCAGAAAAACGTCTACCACCACCGAAAGGTAGAGCAGACTATCCGGCAATCGGCCGTTGTACGCAAGAATCAATCGTAAAACCGTAAACACAAGGTATGCACTCAGCGTCCAAGGAACGGGCTCCATGGCGTGGGGTGATAGCGCGTAGAGCACAGAAAATACGATGACGACGGTAAGTTGTACCCAGCTAACGAGGACCTCGCTCCACTGTTGCTGAAGGCGGATCTTGTCGCGTACTCGCGCTGGCAGCCTTTCAAGGACAGCGTCGCCAGTCAGCCAGTATGCATGCCGGCTGTGGGGTGACGCAGTTTTTAATAGGTAGCTGCCCTTCATCTACACGCTCCGCGGCCCATCAGCGCATATCAAGCTACAACTTGGAGTTAACTCCAGGTCAAGCGTTTTCTTGGCGATTCCTGGATCGAGGGATGACTAGCGGCGAATGTAAGCGGCGTGTGGCGTTGCGGTTTTGGCACCTGGAGCCGGGTGCGGGCGGCTTCGGTCGTATTTCGCGCCCGACAACCGCAGACCCGCGACCCCAGAATTCGATACTCGCATGTTTCATGGGTCATTGGGCTGTCGACCTCTGGCAACGACTCTGTAGTCTTGTACGGCCTCCCGTCAGCTGGGGTTGACTACAACAGGTCAGTAGCGATAATTCGGGTGTGATTTCGCCATGGCACTTTCGTTTTCTCGCTACGCTTGCAGTCGTGTCGCTGTCGTGGCCGGCGCTGCAATCGGCGCAGGCCAGCGAATTGACACCGCAGTCCCTCGCAGCGAGCAGTATCGACAGCGTAACCACGGGTGCCCCGGCCGACCGCTGTGATGGTGAACAGGGTTTGGACGTTGCCCCCTGTTTAGTGGCTTGCGTAGGGACAGCAGCGATCACCTCGGAGTCACTGGTCACAGAGTATACTTGTGTCGATCGACATCTCGCTTTGCACGCGGGCGTAGCGACCCACTGGTTAGCCGGTCCGGAACCCTTTCCGCCAAAACCCAGCGTTCTTCTCTAGGCTCGGACGGCTTGCCTGTTGCAGTCGGTCTCCAGCCTTTGGTTGACGGCGCGTCGATATTGAGTGCCGCGCCAGAGCCTCCGGTTGCGGGACGCATCATCACACCCTGATCCCCGTGAAAAGGGTGAGCAGGAATATCAAAAACGCGAGGTTTCAAAGTACGGACTCTGGCGGGATAGCGGGAAAACTATGTGCAGTGGTTGGCTTGTATAGATTATTGATTTCTTAGGCCTTCTGGGAAAAGCCATGAGCGATGTTCAAAGGAATACAGGAATGACTGTTGCGATCGTATTTGCAGCCGTTTCTATCTCCGCGGCGCTTGTTTTTTTGGGTGTGCAGCTAAGGCAGCCGTCGGAGACAAAGACAAGCATGGATGAAACGCAGCTCGGAGAAAAAATAGCGATTGGCATCGAGCAATACGTACAGAAACAACAGGAGGCACGCCGGCAAGCGCAGTCCCAGGCGAGACTGTCGGCCTCGGACAAGGCCAAGAACGTGCGGCGCGTGTCGGCGACAAGGGATCACGTTCGTGGAAACCCGCAGGCAACGATATCGTTAATAGAGTACTCTGATTTCGAATGCCCTTTTTGCAAGCGTTTTCATCCAACAGCGAAAAAGATCGTGGCCGCTTATGGCGGCAAGGTTAACTGGGTCTATCGTCATTTTCCGTTGATCTTCCACAACCCGGGGGCACAAAAGCAGGCGGAGGCGTCAGAATGCGCCGCCGAGCTGGGGGGGAATCAGGCATTCTGGAGGTATGCGGATTTGATTTTCGAGCGCACCAGCTCCGGTGGGAAGGGATTTCCCCTGGAGAATCTCACGCCCTTGGCCAAGGAGATCGGTCTGGATGAGAAGAAGTTTCAGGAGTGCTTCGACAGCGGCAGGTACACAGCACGCGTCAAAGAGGATTTCAATGAAGGTGTTCAAATTGGCGTCACCGGCACACCGGGCAACGTTCTCCTGAATAATGAAACTGGAGCCGTGAGGTTGGCGGTGGGAGCGAGACCCTTTGCGGAAATGAAGGCTGAGATTGACCAGTTGCTCGATCAAGGGGGCTGAGAAAAGATGTCCGTTGTGAAAACGCCGGTCACCTTTTGCCTGATGCAGGCGCGTTTAACGTCACAGAATTCGTGATTTGCGATGGTTTCGCTGCTCGATATTGTGTGTCGGTGTTCACGCTGGCGCGCGTACGGGCGGGCAGTTGAAACATTAGGCGGTTTTGGCGGTCGGAGACCATAGGGGATCGGTGATTCACCGCGACTTACGCCGTCGGGAATCGATTGTCACACGCTAACCTTGGCGGCCTCTTTGCATACGTAACATAGCGGTACCGTGGGAGAATGACCATGTCTGATCGCATCACTGAAACAGCGCCGCATTCGGCGGAAAAAAACGGGCGCCTGGTTTTTCTGGTGCCGGTGCTCCTGTTTGTGGGCCTGGCTATTTTGCTTGGGGTCGGTCTTACGATGAACCCGCGCGACATCCCCTCGCCCCTGATCGGCAAGCCCGTTCCGGAGTTCAGCCTACCGCCGGTGCAGGGACGGACGTTGGGCCTTTCCAGCGCCGACCTCAAAGGCGGGGTCTCGCTGGTCAACGTCTGGGCGTCCTGGTGTACCGTCTGTCGCTATGAGCACCCGTTGTTCATGCAGCTGAAGGCGGCCGGTGTGGTTCCCATTCACGGGATCAACTACAAGGACCGGCCGCAAGACGCCGCCGCCTGGCTGGCAGAGCTCGGCGACCCCTACACGCGCACGGGCGCCGATATCAACGGCCGCGTGTCGATCGACTGGGGCGTGTACGGTGTACCCGAGACCTTCCTGGTCGATCAGAACGGGCGAATCGTTTACAAGAAGATCGGCCAGCTCACGCAGAAAGACCTCGATAAGGACGTGTTACCGATGATCGGACGGTTGCGGCAGCAATGATGTCGTCTGCTGTGCGTGCGTGATGTCAGAGTGCGTTTGCGCAAGCAGTCTGATGGAAGACACAGGAGACCGTCGCCATGAATAAGCTTGTGATCGGGTCAGCAGTATTGGCGGCGCTTCTAGGAATTGGGGTCACGCTTTATCAAGGCAACACCCGCACGGTGCCCAGCACTTCGGCGCCCGACACATCGGCGACCGCCACGGCAAGCGTTGCTACAGCGACGCGGACTGGCGCCAAGTTCAATTTTCTGCAGGAACCGCGGCCGCTGCCGGAACTACGCTTCGCGTACGCTGATGGGCGTCCTATGACACTGGCTAATTTCCGTGGCAAGGTGGTGCTGCTCAACCTCTGGGCGACTTGGTGCGGCCCCTGCCGCGAGGAGATGCCGGCGCTCGATAGACTGCAAGCGAAGCTCGGCGGCCCCGAGTTCGAGGTGGTGGCGTTGTCTATCGACCAGGGCGGGGTTCCGGTTATCCAGGACTTCTATCAGGAGCTCGGGCTAAAGGCGCTGGGTATCTATAGCGATCCGGCCATGAGGGCGCCGTCGCAGCTGAATGTGCTCGGCATACCGACAACTTTGATGATCGACCGGGAAGGCCGGGAGCTTGGCAGATATATCGGTCCCGCCGAGTGGGATAGCTCGGAGATGGTCGGGATGATTCAAGGCTACCTGAATCCAGATTCCGTGGCCGCGCGCTCCGCGGCGCTCCCCGCGAAAAAAAACTAAGGGAACCTTTATTGTCAGACCCTCCTGTGGGGCGGGGATGTACCGCTGTTTCCCACGACTGTAAGTCTTCGGAAGTGAAAGAAGGCGAACACCGCGGTTTTCGCCTTCTTGGTTTCCGCGCTCCGCACGACGCGTTCAGGTTTCGGGAAATGAGATCGAAACCCACAGGGTCACCGGCACAAGCCGCCCGCGAAATGTCCCCGAGCACAGCGTAACTTGCGCCGGAATTGGGCGTAGCTGGCGAGAATTAAGCCCATACCCACCCCCTCTCCGGGGCCAGCGCGAATAGCCGCTCCCGGCGCACCCTCCAGCGTTTTTTCAACCACAAGTTTGCCGTCAGTGGGCTTGACTCCGTACCTAGGTACGGGAATTAGACTTCAATACGTGGAACGGGATTCAACGGTTGTGGGGCCATGTGGCGCTTGACCGCTGCGGCCGGTGCCGACACGAGCGAGCTGGCCGGGAGTCGTCTGACCGCCCGCCGTGCTGAAAAAAGATTGATGCGTACCGTCCATGCAGACCGACGGTTAGTGAAAGAGAAAGCACCCTATGACAACGACCCACACCAGCGTGGTGCAGGCCATTCAGCCGCCGCCCGACCTCGATAAGCTGGCAAAGATTTTCGTCGCCGCCTTTCCGGAGCTCGACGCCGAGGGCCAGGGGCTTGCCATGACGTTGTATCGGCTACTGTCCGAGGGGCAAGCCGTTTCCTACGAGCGCCTCGCGCAAGTGCTGAACACGCCGACGGAGACGGTAAGTCAAACCCTCAGCCAGTGGCCTGCGGTCTTCTACGACGAGTCGGATCATATCATTGGGTTCTTGGGGCTGACCATCAAAGAGACGCGTCACCGTTTACACGTCGACGGCGCCACCGTTTACGCATGGTGTGCCTGGGATACGTTGTTCATCCCTCAGCTACTGAACGCTACCGTCAACGTTACGTCCACCTGTGCCGCGACCGGCGAAGAGATCAGGCTGACCGTCTCACCCAGCCGCATCGAAGCCGCTGACCGCCATGACATTGTCGTGTCTTTCTTGACACCGGACGAAAATGAGTTGCGCGAAAAACCAATCACAAGCTTCTGTCATTTCGTCTACTTCTTCCGCTCCCGCGAGGACGGTGAGACCTGGGTGGAGGAGCATGACGGTACGTTTCTGCTGTCTCTTGAGAACGCCTTCGTCGTCGGACGGAAAAAGAATGCCCTACGGTTCGGGGACGCCCTTGGAACAAAGGTGTAAAAGCGATGACAACTTTAAGCTTGCGAATAACCGGCATGACCTGCGATCGATGCGCGAAAACGCTGGAGCAGACGCTCAACATCTTGCCGGGCGTCGAGGCCCGCGTTTCCTATGACGACGGCATCGCTCGGGTCGAGACCCGTGACGGCGCGACCTTAGCGCACTTGCTCGGAGCGGTGCAGGAAAAGGGCTATGGCGCCAGCCTGCTCGAAGGCGACGCAGATCGCCCGTGGGCCGGGCGCGGCGAAGAACGATTAAAGGTGGCCATCATCGGTAGCGGCTCGGGGGCGTTTGCGGGCGCGATTCGCGCGGCCGAGGAAGGCGCGATCGTCACCATGGTCGAAGCCGGCACCATCGGCGGCACCTGTGTGAACGTGGGTTGTGTGCCCTCGAAGATCATGATCCGCGGCGCGCACGTAGCGCACATGCAATCGGCGCACTCGTTCGACGGCATTGAACGGCGCGTGTCCGCCATTGACCGGGCCGCTCTGGTCGCGCAGCAGCAGGCACGCGTGGAGGAACTGCGTTATGCGAAGTACGAGCAGATCGTGGAGAGCAACCCCAACATCGATCTGGTGCGGGGGATGGCGCGCTTTGAGAACAAAAACACGATCCTGATCTCGCACCATGACGGCAGCGAGCAGCGGCTGCACGCCGACCGGATTCTTATTGCCACCGGTGCCAGGCCCTCGGTGCCCGACATCCCTGGGCTGGCCGATGTACTGTATTGGACCTCTACCGAGGCGCTGGTGGCAGCGCAGCTGCCGCGCCACCTGCTGGTTATCGGCGGCGCCGTGGTCGCCGCGGAGCTTGCGCAGGCGTTCCGGCGCCTGGGGAGCGAGGTCACCGTGCTTGCACGCAGCACCTTGTTATCCAAGTATGACCCGGCGCTCGGTGCCGGCCTTCAGGAAATCTTCGAGCAAGAAGACATCCGCGTGCTCACACATACGCTCCCCACCGCCGTGCGCCATGAAAACGGGCAGTATATCCTGGATACCCCGGCGGGCGAGATTCGCGGCGACCGCCTACTGGTGGCGACCGGCCGGCACCCCAATACTGAAACGCTTCAGCTCAAGAACGCGGGCGTGGAAACCGGGCTACATGGGGCGATCGTCATCGATGAACATCTGCGTACCTCGGCGGAGCATATCTATGCTGCCGGCGACTGCACCGACCAACCTCAGTTTGTCTACGTGGCGGCGGCGGCCGGGACCCGTGCTGCCGTGAATATGCTGGGCGGCGACGCGAGGCTGGATCTTTCCGCCATGCCGGAGGTGATCTTCACCGATCCGCAGGTGGCGATCGTGGGGTTGACGGAAGCGCAGGCGAAACAGCAGGGGCTAGCCGTGGACAGCCGCACGCTCACGCTCGACAATGTGCCACGCGCGCTCGCCAATTTCGACACCCGCGGTTTCATCAAGCTGGTGGCGGAAACAGAAAGCGGCCGCTTGCTGGGGGCGCAGGTGCTCGCAGCCGAAGGCGGCGAGGTGATCCAGACGGCCGCCTTGGCGCTGCGTAACCGCATGACGATCCAGGATCTGGCGGGTCAGCTGTTTCCTTATCTCACGATGGTAGAGGGCTTGAAGCTCTGTGCGCAGACCTTCACAAAAGATATCAAACAGCTGTCCTGTTGTGCGGGATGACGACGACATGTGTGCTTCTCATGCGACGAGAAACCGCGGAGTTACGTCATGCCGTGCTTGACGGATTCACGAATTGTCCGCAGAGATTTGAACCTGGTGCTGGTGTCTAACAGACACGTCACGCTCTATCTAGGGAGATACAAATGCTGAAACAAGTCTTAAGTTCCACAGGCTCTACTCTTGCAGGGATTGGCTGCCTCGGCTTTGCGCCGTTTCTCGCTGGCCTCTCTGCCGCCGGCGCAGGTTTCCTTGTGAACGATTGGATTCTTATTCCACTTTTCGTCGTTTTCCTTGGCTACACGCTATGGGTGCTGTGGGGGTCGCGCAATAGACATGGCCAAGGTGGTCCGTTTCTGCTCGGCGCAGCAGGCGCTGTTATGGCTTTTTCGGCGCTTTGGTTCTTCCTACCCCTCTCTTACGCGGGCCTGGCCGCGGTGGTCGCCGCATCGGTGTGGGACATCGTGCTATTGCGTCGGAATCAACGCGAGGCCTATACAGCTTGAAGGGCTAAAGCCGCCGCAACAAGCAAGCCGTTGTCAGGCCTTTGATCGATGTTTGAAGCTGTTTCCTTAGTGCTGTGACCCGCTCGCGTAAGCATGTAGCACTTTTTTGCAGAAAGGCGCGATGGTTCTACCCGGACACAATAGTCTTTACGATGGCGATAAGATCACGCCAGGTGGCGGCGCCGGCTCACCGCTCAATGCCGTCATTAGTTGGCTGGTGACCGCGGGGCGCAGGATCACGGAGCCGACAGGCTTTGCCGATGCGCTGGCGCATCAGCTCGTCGATGCGGGCGTGCCGCTTTCGCGCCTGCGCCTGAGTTTCCAGACCATTCATCCGCAGGTCGAGGCTTGTGCCTTCACCTGGACTCGGGGTTGCGCGGCCGCGGAGTTTTGCCTGCTGCACGATACCGGGGCCAAAGGCGGGCCGATCTTTACCCCGACCCAGCACAATCGCCCGCTACGTTACCGGCTTGACAGCCTGCAGCCGGACACAACCCATCCAGAGCTTCAGAAATGGGCGGCCGAAGGTGCAACCGACTGCCTTGCTGTACCGGTGATCTTCAGCACCGGTGTCACCAACTGGTTTATTGTCGCAACCGATTCCCCCGCCGGCTTCACGCATGCGGATGTCACCGGCCTCGAGGCGTTCGTGAATTTTCTGGCGCCGGTGCTCGAGGTTATTGCGACTCGACGCCTTGCAAGAACGCTGCTCGATACCTATGTCGGCCCTCGCAGCGGCGGTAGGGTGCTCGACGGGCTAATCAGGCGGGGCGACGGTGAGACCATAAGCGTCGCCCTGTGGTTAAGCGATCTGCGCGACTCCACCTGTTTGAGCGAGACACTGCCGCGCGAGCGTCTGCTCGCCCTGTTGAACGCCTACTTCGAGCTGGTGGCAGCCGCGGTCAGCGCGCACGGCGGCGAGGTGCTGCGCTTTATCGGCGACGCCATGTTGGCGATCTTCCCGGCGGATCGCGGCGACACGGATGCCGCATGTGCCGCGGCCTTGCAGGCGGCCGTGGATGCGCTTGAGAGCCTGGCCGATCTGAACGCGCGACGCGAGCTTGCGGGCGAACCACCGATCCGCTTCGGCGTCGGGTTGCATGTGGGCGAGGTCATTTATGGCAACGTCGGGGCTCCGGATCGGCTGGATTTCACCGTCATAGGGCCCGCTGTCAACCGTACGGCACGGCTGGAGAACCTGACGAAGGAGCTTGGCGTGCCGCTGTTGCTCTCCGCCGACTTCGTGCGCCGGATCGATCGGCCCGTGTGTGCCTGCGGTTTCCACACGATGAACGGTATCGAGGAGCCGCAGGCCGTGTTCACACTAGCGGAGGCACCTTGGCAGCGAACCTCTGAGTAGACTCGCTCCACGCCACCGCCACGTCTCGTGCGGCAAGAGCGGATATGAGCACACGTGGCCACACACGAGCCAAGCTTTTAGTGCACTTGCGCCGTAACTCGACAAGCGAGGGAGCGAGGGCATGACCTCACCGACCGGACAGAGGGCCGACCGACGCCGCCGCGGCTATGTTTTCGGTGTACTTGCGGCGCTCAGCTGCCCGTGCCACCTGCTGCTTGGTGCACCGCTGCTTGCCGGTATCGCGGCCGGGGCCTTTTTGACCAAGCGTTTCGCCACGGCCCTGATTCTGCTTACCGTGCTCTCTGTGCTATCCCTCACGGCGGCGTCTCGCATGCTGCGAGACTATTCAACTTGGGCCGAAAACGCGGAGCCGGGCAGCAGCTTCTAGTACGGTCCGCGGTTGCGGCGATGCCATATAACAGTCGCGTTGCGATTTATCCTTTGTCTAGCGGAGCGCGTGCGGCGAGACGCCCTTCAAGAAATCAGGGAACTCGACATAAGCCTTAGCAATCCCTAAACATCGAAACTCAGGAGATCAAATATGAAAACACTTATTTGCCCTAGATGTGGCTGTTCGCTGGTAAGACTAGGAGTGCGTAAAGAGAAGTCGGCGAGTTACACCTACAACGGGGAAGAATACCGTTTCTGTTGCCAGGGGTGCGCTGACCTGTTCAGCACTGACCCTGAACAACACCTGCAACGAACGAAAGATCTGGTTGTATGCCCGACCTGCTTAGCGGAGAAACCACCGCAACTGGCCTTCACGTTCGAGCATGCCGGGCAGGAGATCCCCTATTGCGGTTGTCCGCTGTGCCAAGAAGGGTTTCAAAAGGACCCTGATTATTACATCAAACGCTTGGAAGGCACGATACCTAGCGAAGGGGTGGTTGGGCATGATGGAGATTCTGTTCGGCCATAGTCACATTTGGCTGGGAATGCAGTAACGGTTACCAACAACCCTGGGTGCATTTACGTTCAGAGCGTTGCTTCCGTGACCCGGCCGACGGCACCGAACTTGTCATCTTCGTAGTTTGTGGTAACGGCGAGACGAAGCGAGGGCGTTTATTCTCGCCCCAAAGGAGGCCACTATGAAAAAAACGTTTGATCTCATTGTAATCGGGACTGGGGCGGCGGGCGCTGGCGTGGCCAGTCGCTGCCGGGGCGCGGGCTGGAGTGTAGCCATTATCGATTCGCTCCCTTATGGCGGGACCTGCGCCCTGCGCGGCTGCGATCCCAAGAAAGTGCTGGTCGGTGCCACCGAGGCGCTCGACTGGGTGCGGCGTATGAAGGGCAAGGGTATCGCCGTCGGCGCGGCGAAGATCGACTGGGCGGATCTCATGAGGTTCAAGCGCAGCTTCACCGATCCCGTGCCCGCGAGCAACGAGAAGTGGTTCGCCAACGCCGGCATCGACATGTTACACGGGCCGGCCCGTTTTACCGGTGCGACGAGCGTGCGGGTCGGGGACGATGCGCTGCAGGGCAAGTACGTGCACATAGCCGCCGGCGCCCGACCGGCCGACCTCGGATTTAACGGCCGAGAGCACGTGATTACCAGCACACAGTTCCTCGAGCTCGCAGAACTGCCATCCAGGGTGGTATTCATAGGCGGGGGGTACATTTCCTTCGAGTTTGCCCACATCGCCGCACGCACCCGCGCGCAAGCTACAGTGCTTCACCGCAACGCACAGCCGTTGCACGGCTTTGACCCGGATCTGGTGGCCATGCTGGTCGAGCACACTCGAGCGCTCGGTGTCGACGTGCAACTCGAGGCCGAGGTTTGCGGGGTCAGCAAAGCGGGCAATGGTTTTTCGGTGCAGGCTGATACGCCCGGCGGGAAACGCTCGTTCGCGGCTGACTTGGTGGTACACGGGGCAGGGCGACTGCCGGCGACCGACGATCTCGGGCTGGAAGACGTGAATATCGAGTATGACCGCAGAGGAGTTGCGGTCAACGCGTTCATGCAGAGCATTTCGAATCCGAGCGTCTACGCGGCCGGGGATTGCGCGGCTACCGCGGGCCCGCCGCTCACACCGGTCGGTGCCTATGAGGGCAGGATCGTCGCCGCTAACCTGCTGGAGGGCAACCACGCTGAAGTCGTCTACCCGGTGATTCCGACTATTCCCAGCGCCGTCTTTACGGTCCCGCCGCTGGCCACGGTAGGCCTTCAAGAGGCGCAGGCACGCGAGCAGGGGCTGGAGTTCGATACCCATTTCGACACGACCACGCCATGGTACTCCTCTAGGCGCACGGCGGAGGAGCGATCTGGTTACAAAGTGCTGGTGGAAAAGGGTGGTGGCCGGATACTGGGAGCCCATGTGCTGGGTGCCAACGCCGAGGAGTTGATCAATTTATTCGCCATGGCGATGCGCGGTCATCTAGACGCCAAGGCGATCAAGGAGATCATCTTTGCTTATCCGACATACGCCTCGGATATGGGTTATATGGTCTGATTTTTCTCCACGCCGGGCAGGCCTGGGCCATGGCGCTCAACCATAGAAAACGGCTTACCGACCAGTTCACGAATACCGTGACGCCGACGCCTTTCCAATGATGCGTGACGTTGAGCAACGTGCTGAGGTCGATCTTTGGTAGCATGGGAATGATCATCAGTCATATGAGCACCGCCTCCGGCAGGTTGACCTGTGCCAGTTCCATCCGTCCGATCGCCTGCAACGGTGCAGGGTAGAAGTGGCCGAGCGCGACGCCCGCGATAATGCAAAAGATTACCCATACAATAAGGTAGCGTTCGAACAAACCCATGGCAGCTTTTGCGGGCCGCACCGTTATTCCGTGGTCGTGGGCGCTCGTTTATAATAGTCCTCTTTATTCGTTTGTTCATCGCCGGTCCATCAGTGCGCGCACGCGCTGCTCGATCTCGTCACGCGTAGCACGGAACACCGTCATCACCTCGTCCTCGGTACCACGAGCCTTGGCCGGGTCATCCAGCGGCCAGTGCTCCTTGCTCGTGCCGGGCGGCAGCACCGGGCAATGCTCATCGGCATGACCGCACGCGGTTACCACGTGATCGGCCCATTCCAGCATGTCTGGTGTCAGTCGAGTCGACTCCTGCTGTGAGATATCCACTGCCACCTCTTTCATGGTGGCAATCGCGCGCGGGTTTTTTCCATGGGCCTCGAACCCGGCGGATCGTGCCTCGATCTGCGGGCCAGCCAAGGCACGGGCCCAGCCCTCGGCCATCTGCGAACGGCAGGAGTTCCCAGTGCAGAGAAAAAGGATGCGTGTCCTTAGCTTGCCCACGTGCGCGCGGGGCCTCAAGTGATCCCATGAATAGCGGGCGTAGATGATCCTGTATACACGTTTTACGCCATGCCGGAAACAGCGCTCTGAGCGATCTGGCCTGGCGCCGAGCGAAACAATCGGGGAAAGTGCCGGGCGCTGGCCGCGACTCCGTGGATTGCGGCAAAGCAACCTGTTAACCGGTCTGGTATTATTTTGCCCTTGTTCAGTAATATATAATATAGATAAATATCGGGCTATTGAGATCTTGATGAGTCCATCAGGCTACACCATCGGCAAGCTCGCACGTGATG